>ERZ773258.2842-NODE-2842-length-9847-cov-2.668811_pt1 | contig 9847 bp, 8 predicted proteins | sample MGYA00511962_ERZ773258 | MGnify/ENA primary metagenome ERZ773258 (study PRJEB29015, sample SAMEA2737755) | human gut metagenome | biome: human gut; feature: human-associated habitat; material: faeces | place: China | collected 2012 ... | reverse complement strand
CGTAATGTTTGCATTGAGGGGATGATGTCATGGTCACGATGAAGGAAATCGCGCAGAAATCAGGCTTCTCGCAGGCCACGGTATCCCGGCTGCTCAATGGGGACCCGACATTGTCCGTCAAAGAGGAGACGCGACGTCGCATCATCGAGGTCAGCGAGCAGCTTGGCTACGCTACCGGATCACGCCGTATCGCATTGCCACGCCGTGTGGCCGTACTCGACAACGCCACCCGCGAGGAAGAACTGGCGGACGCCTATTTCGATGAACTGCGGTCCGTGCTCGGCGACAATGCCAGAGCCCAGCACATGGAACTCACGTCGTTTTCCCATATCGACGATCTGATTGCCAACGCCGGTGATTTCGACGGCTTCATTTCCATCGGACCGTCCGTACTCTCTTCGGATAAACTGTTGAAACTCCATCTGGTATTGCCCTATGGCGTATTCATCGACATCAATCCTGCGCCCAGCCTGTTCGATTCGGTACAACCGGATTTAAGCCAAACCATTTTGGACGCATTGGATGTGTTGGTGTCCTCGGGCAAACGACGCATCGGCTATATCGGCGGTACTGGCTTCACGATGGGTTTGCACGAATACCCGGAAGACAGCCGATTAACCGCATTCCGCAATTGGACCGAGCGTTTGGGGCTGGATGCGGAAGGCCTGATTTACGCGCAAGGCGCGTTCACTGTGGACACCGGGCGCACTCTAGGGGAGAAAGCGGCTAACGATCATCGAGATGACATGCCGGATGCGTTCATCGTGGCTGCGGACACGATTGCAGTCGGCGTACTGCAGGCGTTTACTGCTGCGGGAGTGCTGGTGCCTCGCGATACCAGTGTGATCAGTATCAATAACCAGGCCATCACCCAGTACACTTCGCCGACATTGACCAGTTACGATATCGATCAGAATGAGCTGGCCGATACTGCGATTACGATGCTTGCCGAGGTCATCTCCAGTCGGCGCACGCTGCACCACCACACCTTCATCTCCACCACCCTAGTAGTGCGTGACAGTTTCGTACCAGCACGATAAAGAAGTTCCCTCTGTGCGATAAAGAAGCTCCCTCTGTGGAGGGAGCTTCTTTATCGCTGTTAGAACAGTTCCAGATTCACGTCGAGCGTGTAGGCGCGATCGGCGGGCAGCTGGTACTGCTCATGGACGGGCGCGCCCCATGAATCGTCGCCGCCCACGCCCATTTGCGCGGCCAACAAGCGCAGGAACGTGTGGCGGACCGGCGGCAACTCGTTCTGGTGGGTCGCCTCTTCCAGCATGAGCGAGCTGTACGGCAACAGGCTCGCCGCGAAATGTTCGCTGCCGGCCTGGCTGATACGCATGCCGTGTCCTTGGGCGTCAAGCACTTCGGCCCAACGCACGTCTTCATGGTTGCCGGTCTCCTGCGGCACCAGATACGGTGCATTGTCTTCGGCCGCGGTGCGCTCGAAAATGCCGAGCTTGCCACCGTGCAGACGGTCGCGATAGGTCTCCTCGGGGCCAAGGGCGTAGAAGCGCAGGTTCTCGTACTGCTTGGGAAGCGTCCATTCCAATCCGAATGCCGGCAGCGTCGGCGCATCGGTGGCACCGGCATATCGGGCGGTCAGATGTACACGTCCGCTGGCGGCATCCACCTCATAGCGCACGGCAACTTGGCAACTTGGGTTTCGCCCGGTTCGGCCAACGTATGACGAATGCCGCCAACGGGCACCAACCTCGTTGACGGCATTCGTCTTTCCAGGACACCGCAATCGCGGATGCATGCCGTTTACGCGTTGAATACGTATTGGTCAAGGCGGCGCATGGCCTCCTTGACGCGGCTCAAGGGCAATGCGAGATTGACGCGGATGCTGTAGGGGGCCTGGAACATGTCGCCGTCCTGCCATGCGACGCCCACATCCCAGCCGCGTTTCTCCAACTCGGGCAGGCTCAGGCCGTGGCGTTCGCACCACTGCTCGCAGTCGAGCAGCAGCATGTAGGTGCCTTCCGGTTTGGCCAGACTCACTCCTTGGAAATGCTTGGTGATGTAGTCGTAGGCGTAATCGACGTTGCCGGTGAGCACCGCCTTCAGTTCGTCGAGCCACTCATGGCCTTCGGGCCGGTAGGCGCCGATCAGCGCGTGCATGGAAAGCACGTTCATGTCGTTGTAGTGGCATTTCGAGCTTTTGGCCACGATGCGGTCCCGGAGTGTGGGATTGTAGATGATGTGGTAGCTTCCCACCAGTCCGGCGAGATTGAAGGTCTTGCTGGGCGCGTAGAACGCCACGGTCCTGTTGCGTGCGTCCTCGCTGACCGATTGGGTGGGGATGTGCTGGTGGTTCCCCAGAGTCAAATCGGACCAAATCTCGTCGGAAATGACCACGCAATCGTTGGCCTTGTACACTTCCATGGCCTTCTCGATTTCCCAACGTTCCCACACGCGCCCGCAAGGATTGTGAGGGCTGCAGAACACGGCCACGTGGATGTGATGCTCCTTGAGCTTCCTGTCCATATCCTCGTAATCCATGCGCCATACGCCGCGCTCGTCCAGCGTGAGCGGACTGTGGACGATGCGGTAGCCGTTGTTTTCGATGCTCCGGGTGAACCCGATGTAGGTCGGGCTGTGCAGCAGCACGCCGTCGCCGGGGGCGGCGAACGCGGTCAGCGTACTGATCACACCGCCCAGGACCCCGTTCTCGTAGCCGATCGCCTCCCGGGTCAATCCGGTGACCCCGTTGCGCGTGGACTGCCAGTCGATGATGGAGCTGTAATAGTCGTCGGTGGGGGAGAAGTACCCGTAGGCGGGATGCTTCGCCCGTTCGATGATGGCCTGCGGGATCGTGGGCACGGTCGGGAAGTTCATGTCCGCCACCCACATGGGGATGACGTCGAAACCCTCGCGTGGCGGGTCCGGCGCGAATCCCGGGTCGGTGCCCAGTCCGTCGACCGCGATCGAATCCATGCCATGCCTGTTCATGATGGACGTGAAATCATACGTCATTGTCCGACAATCCTTTCTCGGTCCGTGGTGGCCGGTCCCAATCTAAATCGGGCTCCTGACGGTGCCGTGGCCGTGGGCGGCGATTTGACCGCGTGGCGTGTTACGATATGCACCGTTGTGAGGCAGTGATCCGTTATCAGCGGGGAGTCTTCGGAAGAACGGCGGCAATCGCCCAGTAGAACCGACGGGATCGGCCCGAGACAGCCGAACACAAGCGGTCGCGCAGGCTCGCGGCTCCGAGTGCAACAGTTCGGAGCGGCGCAACCGGTGCGATAAGCGAGGTGGTACCGCGGTGCGGAGCGCATACCAGCGCCCGTCATCGTCCTCGTAGGCAGGAACGGCAGACAGGGCTGTTCCGGGCGGAACACAGTCAGTTCCGGCTGCGAGGCGATTGACGCGATCGGCCCCACGGTTCGGTACGTGACATTCGTGAACCCAGCCGGCACACGTCGGCGCCCGGCAATCGCCATCAATGACGCTCCTGTAGGACCAGTGCACAGTACTAACAGGAGATTTACGGTGAGCGAAAACGTATATCCCAAGGCGAACGAGGGCGGCGAGACCGCGCACGTCGCGCCGAACCCCAGCTTCCCCGACATGGAGGAGACCGTTCTCGACTACTGGGACAAGGACGACACCTTCCAGAAGTCCGTTGAACGCAACCCTTCCGGCGACCACAGCCAGAACGAATTCGTGTTCTTCGATGGCCCGCCTTTTGCGAACGGTCTTCCGCACTACGGCCACCTGCTGACCGGCTACGCCAAGGACGTGATCCCGCGCTACCAGACCATGAAGGGCCGCAAGGTCAACCGCGTGTTCGGCTGGGATACCCACGGCCTGCCCGCCGAGCTTGAGGCGCAGAAGGAACTCGGCATCGACTCGGTCGACCAGATCGAGAAGATGGGCATCGACAAGTTCAACGACGCCTGCCGCGCTTCCGTGCTGAAGTACACCAACGAATGGCAGAACTACGTGCATCGTCAGGCCCGTTGGGTGGACTTCGAGCACGGCTACAAGACCCTGAACATCCCGTACATGGAATCCGTGATGTGGGCCTTCAAGCAGCTCTACGACAAGGGCCTGGCCTACCAAGGCTACCGCGTGCTGCCGTACTGCCCGAAGGACCGCACGCCGTTGAGTGCGCACGAGCTGCGCATGGACGCCGACGTGTACCAGGACCGCCAGGACACCACCGTGTCCGTGGCCGTGAAGATGCGCGATGAGGACGACGCCTACGCCGTCTTCTGGACCACCACCCCGTGGACCGTGCCCACCAACTTCGCCATCGTGGTCGGCGGCGACATCGACTACGTCGAGGTCCGCCCGACCGAAGGCAAGTTCGCTGGCAAGAAGTTCTACCTCGGCAAGGATTTGCTGCCGCACTATGAGAAGGAACTCGGCGAGAACTACGAGGTCGTGCGCGAGCTCAAGGGCTCCGAGCTGGAAGGCCGCCGCTACTACCCGGTCTTCCCGTACTTCGCGGGTGACGAGGCCGAATCCGAAGGCCACGTGCCTGGCCCGAACGGCTACACGATCTTCACCGCCGACTACGTCGACACCGTTGAAGGTACCGGCCTGGTTCACCAGGCTCCCTATGGTGAAGACGATATGAATACGCTGAACGCGCACGGCATCAAGAGCACCGACGTGCTCGACGATGGCTGCCGCTTCACCGCGCAGTGCCCCGACTACGAGGGTGATTTCGTGTTCGACGCCAACCTGCCGATCCTGCGCAACCTGCGCGCCGGCGATGGCCCGCTCGCCGAGATTCCGGAAGAGCGCCGCGCGATCCTCTTCCAGGAGAAAAGCTACGTGCACTCCTACCCGCACTGCTGGCGTTGCGCCACCCCGCTGATCTACAAGCCGGTCTCCTCCTGGTTCGTGTCCGTGACCAAGATCAAGCCGCGTCTACTGGAATTGAACCAGCAAATCAACTGGATCCCTGGCAACGTCAAGGACGGCCAGTTCGGCAAGTGGCTCGCCAACGCGCGCGACTGGTCCATCTCCCGCAACCGCTTCTGGGGTTCCCCGATCCCGGTGTGGGTGAGCGACGATCCGAAGTACCCGCGTGTGGACGTCTACGGTTCTCTCGAAGAGCTCAAGGCCGACTTCGGTGACTACCCGCGCGACAAGGACGGCAACATCAACATGCACCGTCCGTGGATCGACAACCTGGTCCGCGTCAACCCGGACGACCCGACCGGCAAGTCGCACATGCACCGTATTTCCGATGTGCTCGATTGCTGGTTCGAGTCCGGTTCCATGTCGTTCGCGCAGTTCCACTACCCGTTCGAGAACAAGGAGAAGTTCGAGCAGCACTTCCCGGCCGACTATATCGTGGAATACATCGGCCAGACCCGCGGCTGGTTCTACCTGCTGCACGTCATGGCGACCGCCCTGTTCGACCGCCCAGCGTTCAAGAACGTGATCTGCCACGGCATCGTGCTCGGCTCCGACGGCCAGAAGATGTCTAAGCACTTGCGCAACTATCCGGACGTGAACGGCGTGTTTGACAAGTACGGTTCCGACGCCATGCGCTGGTTCCTTATGTCTTCGCCGATTCTGCGCGGCGGCAACCTGATCGTCACCGCCGATGGCATCCGCGACACCGTGCGCCAGGTCATGTTGCCGGTGTGGAGCTCCTACTACTTCTTCACCTTGTACGCCAACGCGGCCAACGGCGGGGCCGGATTCGACGCCCGCCAGCTGCGCGCGGACGAGGTCGCCGGTCTGCCGGAGATGGACCGCTACCTGCTGGCCCGTACCCGCTGCCTGGTGCTGGCCGCCGAGAAGTCGCTGAACGAGTTCGCGATTTCCGACGCTTGCGATGCGGTCTCCGACTTCATCGACGTGCTCACCAACTGGTATATCCGCAACACCCGTGACCGTTTCTGGAATGAGGACGCTTCCGCGTTCAACACGCTGTACACCGTGCTTGAGGCGTTCATGCGCGTGCTTGCGCCGCTCGCCCCGATGGAGGCCGAGTCCGTGTGGCGTGGTCTGACCGGTGGCGAGTCCGTGCACCTGGCCGATTGGCCGTTCGTGGTGGACGAGAAGACCGGTGCGGATACCGAACTTGGTCGCGTTCTGGTTGACGATCCGGCTCTGGTCTCCGCGATGGAGAAGGTCCGCGAGGTCGTTTCCGGCACTCTGTCCCTGCGCAAGGCCGCCAAGATCCGCGTGCGCCAGCCGCTTTCCAAGCTCACCGTGGTGGTCGAGAACGTGGACGCCGTCAAGGCATACGACGAGTTGCTGAAGTCTGAATTAAATATTAAGAATATTGGGTTCTCGACTATGGAAGACGCCGCCGCCCACGGTCTGAAGATCGTGCACGAGCTGCGTGTGAACGCTCGCGTTGCGGGCCCGCGCCTCGGCAAGCAGGTGCAGTTCGCCATCAAGGCCTCCAAGTCCGGCGATTGGCATGTTGATGCCGCGTCCGGTGCACCGGTGGTCTCGACGCCGTCCGGCGACCTTGCGTTGGTCGAAGGCGAGTACGAGCTGATCAACCGCGTGGAAGAGGAGAACGCCACAGAGGCCGCCGCTTCGGTCTCCGCCGCGCTGCCGACCGGTGGCTTCGTGATCCTCGACACCGCGCTGGATGCCGATTTGCTGGCCGAAGGCTACGCCCGCGACGTGATTCGTTCTGTGCAGGACGCACGTAAGGCTGCTGATCTGGACATCGCGGACCGTATCTCGCTGGTGCTGACCGTGCCGGCTGTCGATGTGGCCAAGGTCGAGCAGTTCCGAGACCTGATCGCCCACGAGACGCTGGCCACCTCCTTCGAGGTGAAGGAGGGCGCCGAGCTGGGCGTGGAGGTTGTTAAGGCGTGAGGCTGATGCTGAGCTAAGGCTCTTCAATTGGTCTGAAACAATTGCGGGCATCCGATATACAGTGATTCAATGAACACTGCATATCGGATGCCCGCATTTTTCGTGCGTTTATGCGTCTTTTCGACGCATCCCTATTTTGAAAAAACTAACTTATTCAAGTTTTTCAAAATAGAAGGGGGGAACGGTTCTACCTCTCATGGCTTGTAAGGTGTCGCTTCAATCGTTGTTAGCTACACTTATCGCGATAAGTGTAGCTAACAACGGAAATGATAGTGCCCAAGTTGCCGGTAGATGTATTGCGTATGTTCGGCCAGCCACTCGTATCCCGTCTGCCCTGCTTCATGTAGTGCCGATGCCCGCTTGGGAACAGCGTAAGTTGGGAGAGCTATTCTTCGAAAGCAATGAACGCTCATCGTCAATGGAGATTCTATCTGTCAGTGTAGCTAAAGGAATATATCCTGCATCAGAATCGGATAGGGATACAAATCCAGGTGCGAGTCTTGTGAATTACAAAGTGGTTCACAAGGGAGATGTTGTCTACAACAGCATGCGAATGTGGCAGGGGGCCGTTGGGTCAAGTGATTACGATGGTATCGTTAGCCCAGCTTACGTAGTTGCTAGGCCCACCATCGAGTTAGACTCGACTTGTTTTGGCTATCTTCTGAAGCGGCCTGAGATGCTATATAAATACCTGTGCGATTCACAGGGAAACTCGAAAGATACCCAGACTCTGAAATATGACAGGTTCGCGGATATCGAAGCCACAATGCCAGCAAATCTCGAAGAGCAGCGGGCAATTTCAGCTTGTCTGGGGAGCGTTGACCATCTCATCACCCTTCATCAGCGTAAGCGTCTATCTATTCGTCAAAGGAGCCCCGTGTGGTCATAAACACAATCAACGAAGAAATGTCGTTCTGCGATTACTACTCGCAATGGGTCGACGTCTACAAGGAAGGCGCGATTCGGGAAGTGACAATGAAGAAATACAAGCTCACACAGGCGTGGCTGAGAAAACTTATCCCTGATCTCAAGCTTTCCGAGTTCGATCGTGTGAGCTATCAGAAACTCATCAACGGATACGCTGAGCATCACGAGCATCAGACAACAATGGATTTTCATCACCAACTGAAAGGAGCCATCCTCGATGCCGTTGATGAAGGTCTGATTCAGAGAGACCCAACAAGAAAAGCAATCATCAAAGGAAAACAGCCGAGACAGAAGAAGGTGAAATATCTTAACCAGTTCGAACTTCATGCTGTCCTTGCTGATTTGAAGCTTGATCCGATACCTAACTGGGACTGGTTGATACTGCTAGTGGCAAAAACCGGGTTACGTTTCTCCGAAGCATTGGGGCTTACTCCTGATGATTTCGATTTCGTTCACCAGACTTTGTCCGTCAATAAGACATGGAATTACAAGAATGGAGGTGGCTTTGTTCCAACAAAGAATGCTTCTTCGGTACGTAAAGTACAACTTGACTGGCAACTCATCATGCAGTTGTCTGTTCTGTTGAAGAACTTACCCGGTGACAAGCCTATCTTCGTGGATGGCAAGGTATACAACTCAACCGCCAACGGTATTCTGGCCCGGCATTGCAAACAAGCCGGAGTACCTGTGATTTCAATACACGGATTGAGACACACCCATGCTTCACTCTTGCTATTTGCCGGCGTTTCAATTGCAAGCGTCTCTAAACGGCTTGGGCACGCAAGCATGAACACAACGCAGGAAATATATCTGCATGTCATCCGCGAATTGGAAAACAAAGACGTTGACATCGTGATGAGAGCCTTATCCACCCTTATTTAGCAAACCACAGACGCTTACGCTGATGAAGGGTGATGAGGTCGTCGAGAGATCGCAATGTCATCCCGATTTGCTGCTGTTCCGTTTTTGAAGGAAGCATCAATTGATAATCTGCGTATTCCTGCGCATTGACACCAGGCTGCCCGGACCGCTGCGAGGTTATGGCAACATACTTCTTGTATGCATCGGTCAAGGTTGCCTGATAGGCGAATTCGGGGTCAGCGCCTTCGCCGATTCGGGCACGGATAAGGAATCCAGCAAAGTAGACCATTCCATCGAATTGCCTGTACAGATATGTTTTTCCTACACTCGCGCCTGTGCGAGCAAAGAGCAGATCGCCCTCTTTCAGTAAATAATCTGCACTCATTGCAAGGTCAGCTAACGGCGTCGTAAGATCGCTTTTCGAGAACTCATGGGTTTCGTCATCAATGTCGGTGATACGCAGATATTTATTTTGGCCATCGTATTCTGTTGCAGCAGCGTTCAAGCCGTAATCAAATGAAGACGCAACGTCTCCCAACTTACGCTGTTCCCAAGCGGGTGTAGAATTATTGCATTTGTATTGCAGTTTGAAAGTGTAGAATGCAATGACGTACTCCGATCTGATTGAGCATGATGCTGGTGAAACAGAGATACGTTCGTATCTGGTAAACGGTGATGTGGTGCCGGTTACTATGCGTATCCCCGCTAATTTGCGAGATTCTGCTAAAGAGGCCGCATCTCTTCGCGGGATGAGCTTTTCGGCATTCGTGAGAACATGCATGATTAATGAACTAGCAAAGGGCGGCAAGTGATGATTGCTCTCACTGCTATGACCATACAAATTATTGACAACAATCCTGATGGCATTCGAATTTGTCGTGTGGATGGGGAGTCGCTTGTCACGGTTGTGGTGCCCCGGGATATGTTGAGTGAGGCGAAAAGTCTTCCCGATTTGCCGGATCGCGGTGTGTATTATCTTCTTGATGAAGATCATGGAGTTCTGAGCCGTGCGTATGTGGGACAAACCACGAAGGGGCTTAGTCGGCTTGATGCGCACAAGACTAAGAAAGATTTTTGGAACAAAGCCATCATGTTCCTCGATAATGATGTCAATATCGATCGTGATGTTTTGGACTCTCTTGAGTCAACAGCCATAGATTATGTGGACAAACATGGCTCTTATGAGACCGACAATGAGTATACTCCTGCTCCTCGCATGAATCCATACAAAGAGCAACAGGTGGAAAGA
>ERZ773258.2839-NODE-2839-length-9865-cov-4.081142_pt1 | contig 9865 bp, 9 predicted proteins | sample MGYA00511962_ERZ773258 | MGnify/ENA primary metagenome ERZ773258 (study PRJEB29015, sample SAMEA2737755) | human gut metagenome | biome: human gut; feature: human-associated habitat; material: faeces | place: China | collected 2012 ... | reverse complement strand
CTATGTTTCCCGGGCAAAATGTTCTGCAGCGCGGCGAAATTCACCGGCCAGCAGCTTATCTGCTTGAGCTACAATTTCTGCCGGATCCTGTGACATGCCGCTTGCAATCCACTCCAGCAGAAGACCGGCCAGAGCAAACTTGTAAAAGCGGGCTATAAAGTGCTTATCCTGCTCGGCAATATTCAGATCCTGACAAGAGGCCTCCACCACGCGATACATAAGCTGTTGGGACATCTCATTCAGCTGCCCGGCAAGGAGCGCCTGGCCGCCCGACCCAAAGATGTGAAAGATGAGCTTGTAATTGTCTTGTACGTAGTGGAAGGCATTGAGAAGTCCCTCCTGCCAGTCGGTGGCGCTGTATTTGCCCGCAAGGGCCTGGCGGGCTTCCTGTTCCAGAAACCACCCCAGGAGATCATAAATATCCTGAAAATGATAATAGAAAGTCTGGCGGTTGACCTCGCAGGCCTCTACAATCTCTTTGACTGTAATATCATCCAGGCTCTTTTTTTCCAAAAGCTGTTTCAAAGTCGCAGCCAGCGCCTGCTTGGTGGATTGCGCCATTCCTTCCTCACCTCTCTCCAACGAGGTACTTCGAATCCTAAAGATAGCATACGGCATCGTGCCGGACGACAGTCAAGGGCGGATTCTGTGTTACAGCACACAAAATTTTGTGCCGCAATTTATGGAAAGCGCCTAAAAACTGTGAAAAAAGATGTGAATATTTCATTCTCGACATCTTTATATTATATCATACCTTTCATAAAAAAGACAAGAAGTTTTCCTGATATGACAGATTGCCTTTTTTCCTTCTGTAGAGTATAATAGCTGCAGTCGGCTGTGACGCCGCTTCCATCGGTACGCCGCGCCTCTAGGGAGAGAAACGGCGGCAGAAGTACCGGCTGAAATACCGTAGGAAAGGAAGTTCTGCATGACCATCGATTTTCGGCCCAGAGGGGTGTGCTCTCAGCGTATGACCGTAGAGATAGAGGACGGCATCATCCGCTCTCTCCGGATTATGGGCGGCTGCAGCGGCAATCTGCAGGGAATTTCACGCCTGGTGGAGGGAATGGAAGCTGAGGAGGCTATCAAACGGCTGGAGGGAATTCGGTGCGGCTTTAAGCCCACTTCCTGCCCGGATCAACTTGCCCAGGCCCTCAAACAGGCCAGAGAGGGTACATAACATCGTCAAAAGGGCCGCTCTGAATTGCATTCAGGGCGGCCTTTTTGTATATCAAAAAGCACTGGCTGGTTCAGTGGCTCCGAAGAGCCTACGGCGCTAAGGGAGCCCTCAAAACTCCCTTAGCTATACTGAAAGTGCGGTCTGCCAACTGCATGAAGAATAGCAAAGGGAGGACATTCAGATGGGACTGAACGACATCAACGGTTTATCTCATACACGGCGGAATTGCAAATATCACATAGTGTTTGCGCCGAAGTATAGGCGGAAGGTATATACTATCAAGAAAAGCGAGAGGCAATAGGGAAAATACTGAGGCAGCCATGCGAGTGGAAAGGCGTTGGGATAGTGGAAGCAGAGGTATGCGGGGGCTGCGAAGTTGGGACATGGAGCAGTTTTCAGTTCATCCGGAACTGACATCTAGTTATATGTTTGTCCGCCGTCCGAAGAACGAAAAAGAAATGGTGTTCGTTGAACGGGTATCCTTTTTTCGGCTTGTAGATTTCTATGGGATTCCCGCATGACCTGTCGGCAATACGGTGCCATGATGCAGCAGAAGAAAAGAGCAAACAGCATCCTATTTATCGCCTGTTCTCCGCCTGTACCAACACCATTGAATATGCAAACGCTTTTTCTGTCAGTACGGTTAATAACACCCTGCATACTGCTGTTGCGCCGGGTCAGGACCCTGACGTAATAGCTGGTAGACCCCCTGCCTTGACCCGAGACGTATCCGGGGTAAATACCGGAGCTCCCGTTTTGCCGTATTATTTGCTAGATGCTCTGCAAACTGCTTATCACTCATACAGGGATTTTTCTTTGCCGCTCCTTTTTCAAATTTCGTTCTGAGCAAAGTGTCACGCTGACATTCTCCCGCTCGATCCCAAATACCATCCATCCCAAGCAACATCTGGTCAAGACTTAGAAACGTAGTTTCTGAATTATGGATACGGCCCTGTGCCAAACCATGCTCAAAGGTATCAACGCAGATTGTCATAGTATGACTAAATTCCGGATAGATGCTGCCTGTCCGGGGCAAATCGTCCTCGGCGAAATATCGGTTTTGGAGGAGTTCCTTCATATCGATCACATTGTGATCCACGTCTCACTCATCCTTCCGCTGTATCCGATCACGTATCTGTCGTCGTGCATTTCTTCTCCAAATTCTCCCCATTTTCGCGAAGAACTTGGAGAAGAAGAGGGCCGATGCCCCCTTCTTCAAAGTACATTTTTCAGTTATGAACCCTTACTTAGCTAGATAACGATACAGGAAGGTTACGATCTGGCTGCGCAGGCAGGGATCATTGGGGCTGAAGGTAGTAGCGGTGGTACCTGCGGTAATACCCGCGTCAGCGGCCCACAGCACTGCATCATGATAGTACATATTAGCGGCAACATCAGTGAAGGGGTTCGCAGCCTCGACAGCAGGAGACTCAGCCCAGCGCCACAGGAAGGTGACGTTCTGTGCACGGGTCACAGTTGCATCGGGGCTGAAAGTAGTAGCAGAGGTACCCACAGTGATGCCGTTTTCGATTGCCCACAGCACCGCGTCATAGTAGTATGCATCAGAGGCCACATCGGTAAAGGGCATGTTGGTGCCTTCGGGCTCAGGAGAACCAGCGGCACGCCACAGGAAGGTCACGGTCTGGGCGCGGGTGCAGGTCACAGCAGGGCTGAAGGTGGTGGCAGAGGTGCCGCCAGTGATACCGTTTTCTGCAGCCCACAGAACTGCATCATAGTAGTAGGTGTCATTATTCACATCCACGAAGGGGTTCTCAAACTCTTCAATCTCAGTAAAGGCTGCCTCAACGCTCACCTTACCGGAGGGCATCTTGAAGGCGTACTTGCTGTCGGACTTCTTGGTCAGCTCGATTTCCTTGCCGTTTTTATCCAGAACCCTCAGTTCATCCAGCCCGTAGCCGCTGGCGGGATTGACAGTGATGGTTACGATTGTGCCGGAAGATGCGCGGCTGTGAGAAACGGAGATGTCGCCGTTCTTGGTTTCCTCAACAGTGATGGCGTAGCTGGGTGAGCCGCCACCCCCGCCGCCGCCGGAACTGTTTCTGCTCCACTTGGCATAGACCGTAGTGTCCGCAGTGATGGGTGCAGAGAAGTCGAACACGCTGGTCAGAGCCGCGTCACTGTACCAATTCACAAAAGTATAGCCACTCTTAGTGGGAGCGGTAGCAGGCTTGGTAGCCAGCTCTCCGCTTACGATTTCCTGCGCATTAACGGAAGATCCACCGGCTGTATCAAAGGTAACGGTGAAAGTCAGATCAAACAGTTCGATGTACTTCGCCTGTTCCTCCGTGTTCAGGAAACAGCCATTGGTGCCTTCGTAGGTATCCGTCAAGGTACCATCCGCATAGACTTCAATCTTTGTGGGTACGTTCTTGCGGGTCAATTCCACAGCCCACACGGTGTCCCAGGAGCCAGACTTAACGCCAGTGATCACGTTGTTCACGGTGTATTCGCTTTGAATTGCGGGATACAGAGGCTTGCTGGTGTCGCCATCCTCGTATTCACGCAGGGTAGTGGTGCCCAGCAGAGTCTCACCGGAGTAAATCTTCAGAACCAGGGATTCGCTGGCATACACATTCTCCAGCGTCGTGGTGATGGACTCGCGAGGCTTACTGCTATTGATAATAGTCTGGAAACCATGAGCGATGACTGCCTTGCCTCTCGGCCAAACTTTTTCATCGTTCACAGTGACCGTCAGGTCAGTCTGATCCTTCTTATCATTCCACAGCTCTTCACCGCTGACAGAGCCCTTGTCAAAGCCAGTAGCGGTGGTAGCGGCGTCGATTACGATATCCGTGCCATCAGGCATGAGAGTCGTGTCAATTTCGATGGCTGCCTTGCCTTCAACAGGTGCAGATGCAATGAACTTGGAGTTCTCCACCGTCAGATCAGTGGCGCAGGCACCTTCGTTGTAAACCAGGACGGACTTACCAGCACTATTGAACTCACAGCCGTTGAAGTTTACCTTCTGGGCACCGTAGGTCCAGACGTTGTAGGCATCAGCGCTATTCTGGTTGAAGGTACAGTTGTTGAAGGTCTCGCTGGTGCCGTACAGGAACACCTGGCCGTCGAAGGTGCAGTTGTTGTAGGTCAGGTTACCAGAGTGCTGCAGACCGGTATAGTTGACATTGGGATAGTAGTCGAAGGTCACGTCATTGAAGATAACATTGGCACCCCCCATGTTCTTTGAACCGATGTTGTCGAAGACAACGCCGAACACGCCACCGGTTATGGTCAGGTTCTTACCGGCAGGGACAGCATAAGTGCCGGCCCTCAGGATAACAACCGTGTCACCGGCCTTAGCAGCATTAACGGCGGATTCCAGAGTGTTATACTGCACGCCGTTGACCTCGGCGGCCATATCAACACCATCATCCAGCCTTACATAGAACATACTATTCGAACTCTGATAGGAATAATATCCGTTAGCCAGATATGTTTTGGGGTCCTGATCGAAAGCGCCGCCGGCAACGGTCAGAGCTCCAGCGCTGGACAGAGTGTTGTTCTTTCCGCCAGAGAAGGTGCCGCCGGTAATGATAACGGTGGAACCGGGCTGCACGGTTACAGCCGCACCACTGTCGTTGCCCAGACCTTTAGGACCGGTAAAGACACCGTCCACAATGGTCACAGAGCCGCCATCAGAAACATTGACGGCATGGGTGGTTTTACCGGCGGACTCAGAAACCTTGTACTCGCCGCCGTCCACGGTGACGATGGCGCTACCGTCCACACGCAGGGCGTGGCGGGCGCTGGTCACGTTGACGTCAGTCAGGGTCAGGGTTCCGGCGTTGATCTCAACACCGCTGACGTTGAAATCTTTGTTAACGATGGAGCCGTTCTTGAGCTCAAACTCGCCATCCTTGATCAGGAAGGAGCCAGTGAGGGTGTGACCGTTCAAGTCAATAGTCGTACCGCCATTATTGATCTCAACGACTTCAGCCGCATCGTACAGCAGAGTGACGACATCGTCGGCTTCCGCGGCAGCAATGGCAGCAGACAGGGTGCCGTACCGCACACCGTTCACTTCCGTGACCAGAGGCCACTTCTTCTCTCCGTCCACAATCAGAGAACCGCTGCTGCTGTCCGTGCTGTTGGAGGCGTTGTAAGCCGCGCCAATCAAGCCGCCGTTGGGAAGGGTCACGTCTGCGTTGGGAGTGGAAACGGTGCCTTCATTTGCGGAACAGTTGGTAAAAGTAACAGAATTGCCAGCATTGTTATGCCACACACCCGCAATCAGACCGGTCTCCAGAACGGCAACCGCATCGGAGTTGGTGTTGGTCACGGCACCGGAGAAGGTGACGTTAGTAAAAGTGTTTTGATAATGAGCGATACCGACGATGCCGCCTACGTCGCAGACGTCGCCAATCACGTCAATGTTGGAGGTGACATCCGTCAGGCCATGGCTGCCCTCGCCCATGAAGCCGATTACACCGCCCACATAAGTACGGTATGCAGTGCCGTTTTCGGTGGAAGTTGCCTTCACGTAGGAGGTATCGTCCACGTTGACGGTGATATTCGTCCAGTTGGCATAAGCATTCTTGCCGCCCACGCCGCCGACATAGGACATACCGTTGACTTCCACGTGGCCAGTCACCATGATGTTGGTGTACTTGCTGGTATAGGGAGTGCCAGCTACAACGCCAACGTTCAGGCGGCCAGAAACCAGAGCGTTGTGGATGGTCAGGTCCTTGATCTCGCCGCCGGTAGTGTAACCGAACAGGCCGACGTCGCTGTTGCTTCCAGTAATGGCCAGGTTACTGATGATATGGTTATCGCCGTCGAAGGTTCCTTGGAACTTGTTGGTGGAATTTCCGATGGGGGTCCACTCCTCGCCGCCCAGGTCAATGTTGGCAGCCAGCTTAATGGTCACACCCTCGTAGGTAGTACCACTATTTACTGCATCTCGGAACGCCTTCAGCTGAGACAGGTTTCTGATCAGCGGGTCTTCGGCGGTGGGGGCAGGCCACTCAACTTCAGCAAGGCTGTCAAGCACTTGCTGCGCAGCTTCGCTCAACATATTGCTGTCTGCGAACGTAGAGTAAACCACGGCGTTCTCTTCGTCGAATGCAAGGTTATTGATCTGGTTGTCCGCGATGGTGGCAGTCGCCGCGTTGTAGACCTTAAACCGCACGTCGTTAAAGTCATTTCCGGAAACAGAGGGAGAACCGCTGACGACATTGACTGTTCTGCCGCTGTTGACGATGTTGCCGGTGAAGATCGTATCGCCGCGAAGCAGAATGACGTTCGCGTCTGCGGGCTGATTGAAGATATTGTCGGTGACGACAAGGTTGTCTCTGGCATCCTCATAATAGATGGCGGTCCCGTTGGTGGCAAAGGTACAGCCTACAATGGTAATGTCGCCGGTGCCGGGGAGCACACCGTAAACACCGCCGTTAAACGCAACATTTTCGATCGTACCGGAAGTCAGACCGATACCACCCCTCACGCCGGCGGCATAGTTGATGGTCAGATCGTGAAGGTTCAGCTCCGTCGCGTCGTAGAACAGGCGGCCGCCGTTTCCGGCAGACTCGATGCTGTTCACAGTCAGGGTGTTCCCATTGCCGTCAATGGTCAGGCCGTTGATGCTTTCGAGTGTAATGAGCTTGTCAGAGCCGATGGTCAGGGTCTCGGTAAACATGACCCACTCGTCAACGACTACATTACTCAGCAGTTCAACAGTCCCGGAGGGCGCTGCCGCTTTGATGGCTTCCTGAATGTCAGTGTACTGAATTTCGCCGACCTGGGCCACGTAGTCCTCCTCCGCCGCCAGTGCCGTGGCGGGCAGCAGGGAGAACAGCATGGCAAAGACTACGAAGAGAGACAATACTTTTTTCCTCATAATGTTCCTCCTATTGTTAGAATTATTTATGTAAACGCTTTTCTGGATCTCCCGTTTTCCGGCGCATTGGAGCAGAGACCTATCATGCTCTATTTGCAATAGAGCATGGCAACGGCTCATCCTTTGCGCGTTTTCTGATCGACTTTGAAAAGCAATTATATTCTGCTGGCCGGCTTATTCGATCTGATGGTCGCACAGCTTATCCATTAGGGCGGAACGGGCTTCGGCCTCGGTAAGGGCCGCCTGTCCCTGGACGATATACTGCAGAGCATCGTTCCACTGGCTGAGTGGATACGTTTCCACGGGTATACTTTCAAGAGTATGAGCCGCCTTCATCCTTTCCCGCGCGTCCAGACGCGACAAATCGCTGATATAGGCGCAGCCAACTTTGTAGGCTATGTATTCCACCAAGGACAGCAGTTGTGCCGAACTCATAAAAGTAAACCTCCAAAATTTTTAACTGGTACCGTTGCGCTCCTGCAAAGTGCATTCTTTTGTTAACTTAGGACACTCGTTCACAACAGGGCTGACCAACAGCGGCATAATTTTGTGATGACGTATACAGGTCCCCTTGTCTTTTCGGGTTTAACTAGCTCTGCAAAATCGAATTACGTCCGTTTGAGCACAAAGGTACACCTTGATGCTCACCCAGTTATTGATTTTTTTGCCTTGATTATGTATAATGATAGCTATAAAATTGTTCCAATAAGGCGTATATCAGGGGCATTACGGTGAGTGCATTAAGGTGTACTTTTCTGCTCAAATTTTCAAACCTGTGCGCTGGCCCACTTAGTAAATGTGTGCTGTGCCACACCGAGCATCCTGGCCGCGCCTCTGCCGGAAACCTCACCTCGTTTCCATTTGGCGTATACGGGAGTAAAATCTTCCGGTATTTCCATTGGAGCTCTGCCCATGTGAACACCCCTGGCTTTCGCTGAGGCAATCCCCTCTGCCTGCCTCTGGTGGATAAACTCACGTTCCGTCTGCGCTACATAGCTCAGAAGCTGGAGGACGATGTCTGCAATTAAAGTTCCGGTAAGATCCCGTCCCTGCCTTGTGTCCAGAAGAGGCATATCCAGTACCACAATGGCTGCTTTCTTCTCTCTGGTGAGGATGCGCCATTGTTCCAAAATTTCCTCATAGTTGCGACCCAGCCGGTCGATGCTCTTGATGACAAGAGTGTCGCCCGGTTTTAGTTTTCTAATAAGGCGCTTATAGTCGGGGCGCTCAAAGTCTTTGCCGGACTGCTTATCCATATAAAGGTCACGATCTGCGATCCCGAATTCGTGCATGGCCAGCCGCTGACGGTCTTCGTTCTGTTCCTTTGTGGATACACGGATGTATCCATAGAGTTTCCCTATATTTTCGTTCATAACAGTTTCCTCCTTTTTCTATGTACCTAAAGTGTAGAGGAAACTTTGATATACGATTAAGTTTTCATGTTTGGACTTGTTTCAATTCCATAGAAGAGAATAATTAAGGGCGTCCATCTCAACCCACACAGGTCGAGATGGACGCCCTTCGTCATACATATTCAATTCCTGGCTTAATTTCCACGCCAGAAGGAAACTGACGATGAAACTGTCATATAAATCTTTGTTTGTTCTGTACCGAGGTTGTCCCATGGTTCACTTCATATCCCTGTGGGACAGAGCACCTCAGGCCGGGCTTGACATTGTCAATTCGGCTTTGGCGCAGCTGATTTTGTCAGCCGTGGTAGCCCAGATCGCCCAAGATGCGGGCCAGGACGGCCAGACGCTCGCCCAGCAGCTCGTCGTCCCGGGACAGGGCGTCCCGGAAAAGGGCGATATCCTCGTCGATATGGTCGTTGTCCGTGCACACCTCCACCGTCATAGCGTCTCCCTGCAGGCCCACCCGGTCGATACAGGGGTGATCCGGGTCGTACCCTTTCGGATAGCGGTAGCCCTCCTCTCTGAAATAGAGCCGGGCCCGGCAGGCCAGGATAGCCAGATCCAGAACCCTGTGGAGGGGGAGCTCCTCTGACTGGCGGGACCACTTCTCACCGGTATGGCGCCACACCTTGGCGGAAATATCCACCCTGCCCCGGTCATTCCACTGAGCAAGCCCCAGGGAGAGGCCTTTGGCGTCGCTGTGATAGGCGTATCGCCCATCGGTGCGCTCATAATCTCCGGCCACAATGACCGGCTTGTGTTTGAGTGTTGTGGGAATCTGCATGGGTGACATTCTCCTCAAAATAATATTTAGTAATTTACTAATTTACTAAATAAAAAATAGCACGGATAGCGGCGGCTGTCAAGGCAAATACTATAGCCAGCTGAAAAAGGAGGCCGCAAAACCGTGGACATGACCAATAAGGAGTATGGACAATACGTCAACGCCAAATCCAAGCCCTCGCCGCTGTGGAAAAACCTGATCTGGGCCTTTGTCACCGGAGGGCTTATCTGCACGCTGGGGCAGGGGTTTTTAAATCTGTTCCGCTGGTGCGGCATGAGCGAGACCGCCGCCGCCAATGCGGTGTCGGTCACCTTTATCTTTCTGGCCGCCCTCTTTACGGGCCTTGGGCTCTTCGATAAGCTGGCAAAGCACGCAGGGGCGGGTACGCTGGTGCCCATCACCGGCTTTGCCAATTCCATCGTCTCCCCCGCGCTGGAATTCAAGAGCGAGGGACTGATTATGGGAATGAGCGCCAAGATGTTCGTCATAGCCGGGCCCGTTCTGGTCTTCGGCATCAGTGCCAGCGTCATCTATGGCGTCATCCTGGTGTTGCTGTTCCGATAGGAGAGCGGGCACAGGCTTCGGAGCCCGTTCTGCAAGCTGAAGCGGGCCCCGATTCAGCTTGCAGAACG
>ERZ773258.2838-NODE-2838-length-9869-cov-3.014571_pt1 | contig 9869 bp, 5 predicted proteins | sample MGYA00511962_ERZ773258 | MGnify/ENA primary metagenome ERZ773258 (study PRJEB29015, sample SAMEA2737755) | human gut metagenome | biome: human gut; feature: human-associated habitat; material: faeces | place: China | collected 2012 ... | reverse complement strand
GGCCCTGCGCAGCGAGCTGAACAGCACCTATCTGGCCGGACAGCAGAGCACCGTAAACCAGATGAACGCGGCGCTGGACGGCATCGAGGCGGCCATGCAGGGGTATGTAAGCGGTTTTTCCGGCGCCCCGGCGGCTGCGCCGGGGCGCCTGCCGGGCGCAGCCGCCCCGGCATCCCCGTCGGGCTCGGGCAGTGGTGTGGAGCCGGGGCTTGTGCCGGTCTCCCGGCTTGCGGGAGGGGTGACAGGACAGCCGGCTTCCCCACTGCCCGCCGGAGCGGCTGCGGCGATGGCCCCAGCGAAGCCGACAGCCAGGCAAAACAATACCGCCTCCACCGTGGAGGCGGCGAGCACAGCCGTTGACACGAACCCTGCGCGGCACACTGCTGCGGAGCAGGCGGTTATCGACGCATATCAAGCGGCAGTCGATGATAACCTTGCAAATTTTGTCGAGACTGCGCTTGAGAACAAGGGAAGCAACAGAGGGAAGTACACCCTCAAGCCTGTCAGCGCACGGGCGACAGCCGACATTAAAGCGTTGACAGGGATTGACACGAGCGGATTTAAAACTGTTCTGGAGCAACGCATCGCAGAGCATATTGTAGAACGGCACGGCGCAAATGGGGCCGCCGACACCTCCATGCAGGACATCAACGATATTGCGCGGATGCAGTATGTTCTTGACAATTATGACAGCATGGAGCCTGCAGGGTACACAAGGGCCTATACAACGAATAAGCCCAATGGGAGACCGGGGCAAGCAAAGACTGTCAAATATATCAAAGCAGTAAATGGAACTTACTACATTATAGAGGCCGTGCCGGACACAAAGGCAAAGACGACGTTTATCGTCTCCGCCTATATGAGTAACAAGAAAGCAGGGGAGTCGCAAACCACCGATGCAAACGCCCCGGCGTGGACGGCCAAACCCGAAAATGCGACAACTCCTGCTTTAATTTCTATTATATCAGAAAACCCGGCGGGAGGCAATGCCCGGAGTGCCCGGAATAGAGCTGGGGTAACCGCCGTGGGAGACGAGTACCTGCAGCAGGAGCTGGAGGAGGCCTGGAACGGGGCCGATGGGCCGTCGGTGCGCGGCCCGCAGGAGGACGGGATCCATAACGCGGAGCAACCCCGAGTGCTTGACAGTATTCGGAATGCGGGATATGATAATCATGGAATAAAAGAGGATACGGAAGGGCTGAGCCTACCCACATTAGAAAGTGGGAACGAGGGCAAAGTAGAGACTTCCGTGGAGGAGGGCATAGCCAATGTTCACCGAAGAGCAGCTCAAGAAAACAAAAGAAGCGCTGGGCTACGAGCCGAAAACCAAGGAAGAACGCAGAGAAATGGAGAAGCTGAGATCGGAGATGGAACGGGCAGGGCTGTTTCGCCTAGCGAACGATACGGAAGAATAGATCCAACTTATGAGCAGGTGCCTGTCCGCTCATGGGTAAACGATGGCTTAATAGCTCCACGCGCTGGCTCTATAGTTGGCTTAGAGCAGCAGACAGCTATGGAATATGGAATTCCTAGCTTTGTCGTTTCGGATACCGTGTGGGAGCAAAACAAAGGCAAGACGCCAGCTTTTTCAGCCGGAGGCCAGATTTTCCTGCGGGAGACACTGCCTGAGGAAGGGCGCGGAACCTATGTGCCCCACGAGGTCACCCATGTGATGAAGCAGGTTGGATACCAGCCGTACCTGGAATTCATCCAACGTACACCGGATATGCTGAACCTTTCAAGTGTCTATACAAGAGAATTGCTGAAGGGCATTGCAGAGCATCGGGGGATTTTTACCGCAGATATAACGGCCGAGCAAGCAGAAAAGGTGTACGACGAACTGAACGCCACGATTTACGGCTCAATCGCAGCGGGAGAAGAAGGTGCGCTCGAGCTGGTTCGTCCGGCGTTCGAGGACTTTGACGCCTATGCGGCGGAGTTATTGGAAATTCACCGGCAATTTAAGGAGCAGAGAAGCAGATCCTACCCGGAGGAGTTGGGGGCCGCGCGGCCTGGGGAGGAATCCCTGGGCGAACGCGGGGGAAAGCTTATCCGCGGTTCAGAGCCTTATGATGAGTTTGTGGGGAATATCCAGCGCATGTTGCATGCTGGCGCTGGTACGACCGCTCAGGCAGTCCGGACAGGACAAGAAGACAACGTCCAGCGCGCATTGGAGGAAGGCTGGCGAGACGAAGAGGCATCGGTGCGGGGCCCTGAAGGAGAATGGGAAGGGGAAGTGACAGACCGCCTTCGGCGCGCGGCGAAGAGCATAGCGTCCGGGGGCAGGGTGGTAGGCTTCGAGGGCCTTCCCGGGAAGAACCGGAGTGCGTTCCAGGCAGGACTGGCAAAGGCCGCGCCGGAGGCGGGAGAGGTACTGAAGCGTGTGTATCGGGCGGCAGATTACCAGCTGTCATCAGGCAAACGGTCTTACTACCGTGGGATGAGCAATGTGGTGGAGATCAGCCGGGATGCGGAAGCGTCCACGCTGGCCCATGAGCTGTTCCACCAGCTGGACGCGGACAGGCGGATCAGCAGTACGCTGATGGAAGGGCTGATCCAGGACTATGTGGCCCTTAGTGTGCAGAGCGGAGGAGACATCAAGGGGTATTTGGTTAAAAAGTATCCGAAGAAGTTCCGTATTTCTGCCACGACAGGAGAAAACGTGCTTTATAAAGAGTATCGTGGAATCTCAGATATTCTAAACGGTCTTTCAGGAGGAAAGATTGAATATGGCTATGGCCATAGCCCGGAGTATTGGTCTAGGTCTGGGAAATTGGAGGCAGAAGCATGGGCCCAGTTTGGCCGGATGCAGTATGAAAATAACCCGGAGGTTCTGAAAATGTTGTCAGAGTTCTTCCCAAACTTTGCAAGAGATGCTATGATGGCGTTGAAAGGACTGGTGTAGTTATGTGGGAAGGTAAAGTAACAGAAGAATTGAAAGAACTGGCAAAGAGATATGCGGCAGAGAATTACGGGATAGGACCGGATAGTTACGAAGAGCTGTGTTACGATGCCATGAGCTACGAGGAGTTTGTAGGGTACATCCGAGAGGCGCTGCGCCGGCACTGCTGTATTGTAGATGTAGTGGAGTGAGAAAGGCGGAATGGAGAAAAGGAGCGGCGGAGGCAAATGCCTCTGCCGCTCTTAAATATAAAATAGGTAGGAGGCGTGGACAACCCCCGGCGCATGTGGTAAGATAACTGCGGCGCTGTTGCAGAATGGCGGTTAGCCCATCTATCCCTGCGAATCCAATTCGGAGGGAGGTGGTGCTTATGGGAAACGGGCGCGGGGTGAAAGCCCTGCGGGTCGTGCTTGTGTTCCTGGCAGTCCTCGGACTGCTGGCCTACATAGGCCCAAAAGCGTGCTGACCGCTCGGCTGGTACCCAAGCGGTCAGCATAGTTCGCTGATTCGTATTGCGGGCTAACCGTCGCAACAGCGCCCTTCTAAGGTCATTATATCTGTGAACCCCCGTTTTGTCAAGCAGACAGAGCGGGGGGATTTTGCGGTGTAAAAGCATAGCAAAATGGCTATGTGCCGATGGAGACGGCACGGACTAAGATTTCAGCGTGTGGGCCGAGGCGGTGGGAGAGGGCGGGGAGCAGGTGACGAAGGCGCAGGGGCTACATAGGATAACTTGGGCGGGCGGAAGCCCGCGAAAGGAGGAGCTCGCTTTGAGTGAGAGACCAATCGTATGCCTGGACCCTGGCCACGGGCCGGACACAGTGAATGGAAGCCCGGACGGGAGCTACCGGGAGCAGGAGTTCGCGTGGGACATGTACGCGCGGATTGCGCCGCTGCTGGAAGAGCAGGGGGTAGAGGTGGTGGTTACCCGGACGAAGGACACCAAACCCAGCCTGACGGAGCGGGCCGAAATCTCCAACCGGGCAGGGGCGGACTGCTTTGTGTCCCTGCATTCCAACGCGGCGGGGAACGGAGGTTGGTATGACGCGCGGGGGCTGATGATCTACACCAGCTCCGGGCCCATGACGGCGCCGCGGAACGTGCTGGCCTCCGACCTGGTGGACGCCTTCTGCGCCGCCGGGGTACTGGTGCGCGGCAACCCCATCGCCTTTGAGCGGTACACCGTATTGGTGGAGACCGAGGCCCCGGCCGCGCTCATCGAGTATGGCTTCCACACCAGCCGGGAGGATGTGGAGCTGCTGAAGGACGGCGCCTACCGGGAGAAGCTGGCCGAGGCCACCGCCAGGGGAATCTGCAGCTTTTTGGGTGTTGCCTGGACGGAGGAGCCGTCCGGCGGAGTGGCGGAATGGGCTGAGGAGGCCTGGGAGAAGGCCACGGAGAAGGGGGTCATGGACGGGACCCGTCCCACCGACCCCGTGACCCGGCAGGAGCTGGCTGTGGTGCTGGACCGGCTGGGACTGATTTGAGGGCAAGAGACGGAGGGCGGCTTTGGCAGCCGCCCTCCGCGGGCAGGACGGAAAGCCGGGAAGGGAGGAAGAATGGCAGCAGTGGATAGTTCGTCTCTGGGCGTCACTGGTGTGGCGGCGATATGACAAAAGAGGCCATGCCGCTCCAGACTGCATCGGGCAGGCGGCCTGGGCGGGCGCAGGAGGCGCGCGGTCCGGCGGCGGAGTACATGGAAACCGTCTTCAGAATGAGGCAGTTTATATTGAGGCAAGCAATGTGACCGGAAACAGAGGCGAAGCGGAGTCAATCAATGTCTACCTGATAGCGTTCATGAATCAGAATATAGGGGCAGTGATATGTTTTGCACATCTCTAAATAACGTGCGTTCTCCGCAAGCAGGGAGTCCATTGTACACCATGAGTCGTCTATGCGCCGCTCGATGACACCGGCGTATTTTTTGATGTCCGGGAAATGCTGTTCAATATAGCTGCGGCTCATGACAAGGCAGTAACAGCGGATTTCTTTTTGCTCTTCGCGGCTGAAGTCCTTCCTCCAGTCTAAGGGGATGTAGCCGCCCTCTGCGATAAGATTTTGTCCATTTTCAATGGCCGTTCTAATCATTTCTCTCACAATCGGCCAGAGGTAGTCCTCCAGCTCCCTGTCGTCTTCGGGGGTTAGGGCTGTATTGCCGCTTCGGATTAACCCCATTTTCAAAAGGTCGATGGACAGGCAGGGGTACCGGTATGCCTCAAGAAGCTTCTGTGCCAGCAGGGTCTTGCCCACGCCGGAGGGGCCCAGCAGCAGCACGTTGGACTTCTGCAGTTCCACGTCGCCGCCCTTGCCGCTGAGGATGCGCTTGTAGTGGTTGTAGACCGAAACAGCCAGCACCCGCTTTGCCTCATCCTGCCCGATGACGTACTGATCCAGGCCTTCCTTGATCTCCGCCGGGGTCATGATGTTGATGTTCAGGTCGTCAGCGGCCTGCAGGCTGCGGGTACGGCCCGCACCTGCACGCGGTGCACGGCTGCCGGACGGACGCTCCGGCTTGTCGGAAAGCAGGTCGTGGCACAGGCCGATGCATTCGCTGCAGATATTGACACCGGGGCCGATGATCATACGCTCCACTTCGTCCTGATGCTTTCCGCAGAAGCTGCAGACCAGATCCTTTTCGTTTTTGTCTCTGCCGGAATTGTTATTTGCCATAGCTGTTTTTCCTTATCCTGGATAGATTATAGCGGTTTACCGGTGGGCAATGACCTCATCGATCAGGCCGTATTCCTTTGCCTGCAGTGCGGACATATAGTTGTCGCGCTCGGTATCCAGCTGGATCTTTTCCAGCGGCTGGCCGGTGTACTCGCTGAGCATGCGGTTCATCTTATCGCGGATATACACCATGTGCTCGGCATGGATCTTGATATCGGTGGTCTGGCCGGAAAGGCCGCCGCCCTGCCCGCCGATCAGCGGCTGATGGATCAGAATTTCCGAGTTGGGCAGTGCAAAACGCTTTCCCTTGGTGCCGCTTGCCAGCAGGAAGGCACCCATGGAAGCTGCCATGCCCATGCAGATGGTGGAAACATCGCACTTGATATACTGCATGGTATCGTGGATGGCCATGCCGGCGCTGATGGAGCCGCCGGGGCTGTTGATATACAGGCTGATGTCCTTATCCGGGTCCTGCCCTTCCAGATACAGCAGCTGTGCCACGACAAGGCTGGCAGAGGTGTCGTTGACATCCTCGCTCAGCACAATGATGCGGTCGTTCAGCAGACCCACGTCCAGACCCAGATCGAACGTCTTCTGCTTCTCCCACGTCAGATCGGGATTGCCGTAGTAATAGATCTCCGTACCCAGCTTGCCTTCGGAAATGGTAACCGTATACTGGTCGGTATAGGGATAGTAGTTGGCCAGGTCCTCGTTACCCTGCGTACCGTACGTGGCGCGGAGTTTCAGCTCCGAAAGCCAGCTGTGCGTACTCTCCATGAACTTCTCGGCTCCGATGCGCCACGAAGCGCCGACGGACCAGAACGTGCCCCAGGGATTGTATTTGAAACGCGAGGTTCCGTCGCGGCGGATACCGCCCGAGAAATAATAACGGTTGTCGTAGTTGTACTCCAGTTTGCCGAAGAAACCCTGAATGCGCAGCACGTCCTGATAGCCGTTGATCGACCCCATCTCGCCGGCGTTGTTCAGCTGCGGATTCTTGGGATCGTAAATGTTCGTCTTCTCGACCTCGGCGTAATCGCGCACCCAGCTGTTGTACTCATGCCCGATCAGCGCATTGATATTGTGGCGTCCGACGGATTTTTTGTAATTGAGCATCTGGATCAGGTTCAGATCGTAAACGTCCGTAGACTTTTTGTTGATCCGGCCCTTGGAACCGCGTCCGTCGCCGATCGTGGGGTTATAGAACAGCAGTTCGTCGGAGGCGCGATAGCCCAGCGACATGCTCGAGGTGAAGGTGAAGTCGCGCAGGAAATAGATCTCCCCGTAAGCGCGGCCCTGCAAGTTGTTGCGTTTGATGTCGCGCGTGTCCATCTTCAGCGTGGCGATGATGTTCTGGCCCGAGGTTCCGGGACGGGTCGTCGTGCCGTCGGTCTGCCCCGTACCCAGGTCGTAGACCTTGTCGCCGTTTTCGTCATACTTGATTTTCCCCTCGGCATCGCGGGCGTAGACCGGAAAAACCGGCTCCCACGAACGCGCCGTGGCGAACGCCGACGAAGCGAGGCTGCTGCCCTCCAGAATGTTGTTCTGCACCGTGTGGGCATAGGAGAGGTTGGCGCCCACCTTGATCCACTTGCGGAGCTTGGTGTTGACGTTCACACGGGCGCTGTAACGCTCGAAATCCGATTCGATCACATAGGATTCGTCCTTGAGGTAACCCAGCGAGATGAAATAGTCGGACTTCTCGTTCCCGCCGCTGACCGAAACGTTCGTTTCGTTGCGGAATCCGGTCTTGAAGAGTTCGTCCTGCAGGCGCTCGCTGTACATGCGCCGGGCCGACGGGTCGAGTTTGCCGGTCGCAGGGTCGATCAGGTAGGTCGACGAATATTTGTAGGGGTTGTAATTTCCGTGTGCACCCAGCACCTCCTGCGAGGCATAGAGCGCCGCGGCAGCCAGATCGCCGCCTCCCTCTTCGGGGCTTGACGCCCACTTCGTGTCGCGCATCGTGCGCCACTGCGCCTCGAGGTATTCGCCCGGATCGGTGATGATGTCATACTCGGGGACAGCGCGGGTGTTGATACCGAATCGCGTGTCGACGCTGATCGTGGGATTGTCCAGGCTGCCGCGCTTGGTCGTGATGAAAACCACGCCGTTCGCGGCGCGCGAACCGTAGAGCGAGTTGGCCGTGGCGTCCTTCGACACGGAGATCGACTCGATGTCGGCCGGGTTGATGTCGGACAGGCTGCCCTGATAGGGCGAGCCGTCGAGCACGATCAGCGCGCCGGTGCCCGCATTGAGCGAACCGACGCCGCGGACGTAGATCGCAGCGTCCGTACCGGGCTGGTTGGTGGCCGTAGTCAGCTGCACGCCGGGAACCGCTCCTTCGAGCATTTTCGAAACGGTCGAAACCTGACGCTTCGCAAGCTCCTCGCCGCGGATGGTGGCGATTGATCCCGTAAGGTCTTTTTTCGTCGTCGTGCCGAAAGCGGTCACCACGACATTCTCGATGGCCTGCGCATCTTCGTGCATCACGACTTCGACATGCGTCTTTCCGGCGACAGCCACTTTCCGGGTCTCGTAACCGATGAACGAAACCGCCAGCGTAGCGTCGGCGGGTGCGGCGATGGTGAATTTACCGTCCGTGCCCGTGGTCGTACCGGTCGACGTGCCGTCGACCATAACGGTTGCGCCCGCGACAGGCTTACCCTCCGCATCGGCAACTTTACCGGAAACCTGCCGGTTTTGGGCGAATCCATATACGCAAAGCCCCAAAACGGCAATTAACGATAGTAGAATTTTTCTTACCATAAGCGTTAATTTTAATAAAATTTTAAAATAAAAAAACAATCGCCCCGGATTCCGGATAATAAACTGCTGGATATAGGATAATTACAGCGTTCCGGAACGCATTTTCCGAGAAATGCCTAATAGTTTGGTATTAAGCGTGTAAGATATACGGACGACATCTCCGTGCGTCCGGGTTGTGTTACCAGATAGTTACCGGACAAGAAGGGTTAAACCGTGCCGTATAAGCTATTTGGTCCAATTGATATACCGTTTGGCAGTAACTTTATCATTACCTTTATCGCGGTTTGTTTATTGTTTAAAAAAGGTTAGGAAGGGAATGAGAAACACGTTCAAAGTACTGTTTTACATCAAGAAGAATGCGCCTTTACGCAATGGAAACACGCCGATCATGGGACGCATTACGATCAACGGACAGCGAACGCAGCTGTCCACGCAACTATCCGTGAATCCGAATCTCTGGGATGTGAGTATGGGACGGGCGGCAGGGCGCAGCGCGGTTGCCTCACATGTCAACGAACAACTCTCGCAGATTCGTTTCCACATCGAAAGATGTTACAACACACTGTTTTACGAGCATGCCCTGGTCACTCCGAAAATGGTCAAGGAGATGTATTTCGGCAACGACCAGCGCAACGAAACGCTGCTGGCCTTCTTCAGGCATCACAACGAGGAGTTCAGCCGGATGGTGGGCATCAGCCGCAGCAAAACGACCTACTATAAATATAGGTGTGTTTACAAGCATCTCGAAAACTACGTCAACGACAAATTCAACCGCAAGGATTTGCTGTTCAAAGAACTCGACAAAGAGTTCCTGACGGGGTTTCACCACTACATCGCACAGGAGTGCGGACACAAGAAAAACACGACGTGGATCTACATGATCGCGTTCAAGCACATCCTCATGCTGGCCCGCAGCCGGGGCCACATGGCCAAGGACCTCTTCGCGAATTACAAACTGCGCAGCGAATTCGTCGCGCGAAACTACCTGTCCATGACCGAAATCCGCAAGCTGATCCGTCTGGACCTCGACGACATGACCTTACAGTTGGTACGCGATGCATTTTTGTTCAGTTGCTTCACGGGACTCTCCTACATCGACCTCTGCACGCTGACCCCGCAGCATATCCAGCAGGACGGCAAACAGCTGTGGATCAGCACCACCCGCCGCAAAACAGGATCTGCGGTCAACGTGCGCATCTTCGCGATCCCGTACACCATTCTGCTGAAATACAAACCGATGCAGCGGAATGCGCGGATATTCCGCCTGCCGAGCAACGGCTGGTGCAACATCTGCCTCGAACGCATCATGTCTCTGGCGGGCATTCCCCGGCACATCACGTTCCATTGCTTCCGGCACACCTTCGCCACGACGATCACGCTTTCGCAGGGAATGGCGATCGAAACGATCAGCAAGCTGCTGGGGCATAAGAATATACGGACTACGCAGATTTATGCGACCATCACCCACTCGAAACTCGACGGTGACATGGAGCGGCTCTCGAAACGCCTCGATACGCTGTACCGCGATACC
>ERZ773258.2832-NODE-2832-length-9889-cov-4.269778_pt1 | contig 9889 bp, 7 predicted proteins | sample MGYA00511962_ERZ773258 | MGnify/ENA primary metagenome ERZ773258 (study PRJEB29015, sample SAMEA2737755) | human gut metagenome | biome: human gut; feature: human-associated habitat; material: faeces | place: China | collected 2012 ... | reverse complement strand
GTTTCATCAGTTACAGGATGAATATCTGCTGCTTGTGAATAATGACATCAAAAGTGTTGTGGAACTTGTGGATTTCATAAGAGAGCAGGAAGAAAAGATTCAGCAGATTGAGGACAGGCAGCATGAGATATATAGAGAAAGCTCAAGTCGGAAACGGAATATTAAGAACGAGGAGCAGTATCGTGAGTATCAGATATGGCATGTGGAAGTGCAGGAAGAACTGGACGAGCTGAAGCAGGAGAAAAGGAATATCAAGAGATAGGTGCAGCTTGCTGATGACATTATAAAAGAAGATTTGTATACGGCTTATTATGCAGTGTCGGGGAAGGAGGAGATTGTTGCTGACAGGGATGTTGAGATACCGGGGATGGAAGAAAAGACTGCGGTTGAGAAAGTGGTGGCAGTAGTTGTTAAGCCTGATGCAAATGTTGAGGTAATGAATCCTAATAATAATCAGAATGAAATAGGCAGACAGAAAGAGCAAACAGATAGTGCGAGAAAACAACAGACTGGTTTAGAGGGTATAGGAATACCAGAGGTCCATAATTCGTCTGATGTGAATGTGGCAAGAATGGACGAAAGTACAACTGATGTAACAGGTAAAAGTGAATTTGTGGAAACTAAAGAAACTGAGCCTGTGGACAAAGTTGGTTGGATTATCAGGAGAATATTAGAGCTTGGCGGTTATGAGAATGTCAGAGATTCTGTTAAGGCTGATGTATTCGGATTTGATATTACCGATGTGAGTGGAAGCATAAAATTGTTTTCAGATGTAATGAAACGGCTGGGGATAAAGCTTGATGGGGATGAGCTTTATGAGGAGTTTCAGAGGATTTATGATGAGAGTGTCAATAGAGATGCCTGTAAAGAAAAGGCGGAAGATAAGATGTGGAATAGGGGCAGAGGAAGGTGATTTCTCTGCCCAATATTAAATTAAGAATGGATGTATAATTGAACACTAAAGATATATTAAATACTAATAAATCATATTTAAACAGTGAAATATCAGTTGAGGGAAACAGCTGTTCGTGATATAATTACTTTGTTATTTTATATATTTTAGAATCGGAGGGAGAATATGTCTGAGACTAATGAAAAATGGTCTAATTTAGAAGAAACCGCAGAATATCTAGGTGTAACGAAAGATACCATAAGAAGTTGGATTAAAAAAACAGATATTCCTGCTCATAAGATAGGCAGACTTTGGAAATTCAAATTTTCAGAAGTGGATGAGTGGGTGAAAAGCGGAAAAAGTGCATTATAGAATAGAAAGTAGAAAAGAAAATGATAAATACAGAATTACATAATGGAGATTGTCTTGAGTATATGAAAAAAATACCAACATCTTCGATTGATTTGATAATAACAGATCCACCATATAATTTAGGAAAGTTTATGGAGGAGAGAGATACTAATTTAGTTAAAATGCGGGATAATTTTTTTGGGGCTGCAGGATGGGATGATTTAGATTATAAAGAATGGAAAAAATCTATGAATAAATTTTTTCATCAAGCATCAAGAGTTTTGAAGGATGGTGGTTCAATAATTGTATTTATGGCGATAATAAAGGTTGAGACAATAATACAATTAGCACAAAAACACGGACTGTATTATAAGACAACTGGTATATGGCATAAGTCTAATCCAATGCCAAGGAATATGAATTTGCATTTTGTTAATTCGACAGAATCGTGGATATATTTTACTTATAAAACAAAGACAGGGACATTTAACAACAACGGAAAAGTATTGCATGACTTTATTGAAACATCTGTTACATCAAACAGCGAAAAAAAATATGGAAAACATCCAACGCAGAAACCGGAAGCTTTAATGGAACATTTTGTTAAGGTGTTGTCAAATGAAAATGATACAATTCTGGATCCTTTTATGGGAAGTGGAAGTGTTGGTGTGTCAGCTGTAAAAAACAATAGGAATTTCGTAGGAATCGAGTTAGATGAAAATTACTTTAATATAGCTATATCTAGGATTAAAGAGGTAAAGAAAGATGAAATATAAGGTTATAGATTTATTTGCTGGAGTTGGTGGAATGTCATTAGGTTTTGAAATGGCAGGGTTTGATGTGGTTCTTGCCAATGAATACGATAAAGATATTGCAACTGCATATAAAAAGAATCATAGTTCTACTAAAATGATAAATGAAGATATAACCAAACTTGATTTGCAATCAGTATTTGAACAATATAAAGGTAATATTGACGTTATAATAGGCGGTCCGCCATGTCAGGGTTTTTCGCAGAAAGGAAAGAGAAAAACAATACATGATGAACGTAATTTCTTGTTTAAATATTACGTTAAAGTGGTGGATTTAGTAAAACCTCAATATTTTGTAATGGAAAATGTGCCTAATTTATTAACTGCAGAAAAAGGATATTTTAAGCGAGAAATAGAAGAATTATTTTCAAAAATGGGGTACATTCTAGATGCTGGTGTATTAAATGCAGCGGATTATGGAGTTCCGCAAAATCGAAGGCGTGCCGTCATTATTGGAAAAAAGACAAATGAAGAAAGGGTAAACTTGCTGCCTAAACCGGTTAATAAAAAAGTTTCAGTATGGGATGCAATAAGTGATTTAGCATATCTTAATTCTGGTGAGGGTGATGAAATTCAGGATTATAAATTCGAAGCCAGAAGTGAATATCAAAAGAAGATGAGAATGAATTCAAATAAATTGCTTAATCATAAAGCAACTAATCATTCGAAGCTTGCATTAGAACGCTTAGCCCTTGTTCCACCAGAACAGGGAAAGGAATGTTTACCAGAGGAACATTTAACAAAATCAATATATAGTGGTACTTGGTGCAGAATGCAAAAAGATGATGTTTCTGTAACAATTACAACAAGATTTGATACTCCGTCATCAGGTAGATTTACACATCCATATTTGAACAGGGCAATTACAGTGCGCGAAGCAGCAAGAATACAGTCATTTCCTGATACTTTTGAGTTTGTTGGACCAAAGGTTTCACAGATGAAACAAGTAGGAAATGCGGTACCACCGCTATTGGCTAATAAGATTGCCGATTCAATATTAAATGACATAACATAGGAGGAATGTTTAAATGAAAAGACCAAGTAATATACAGAAATTTAAACCTGTTGATCCTAAATTGGGAATTAAATCATCTTTGCCTAAATCAAAGTCTACAATTGCTCTTGTAATTTTGCTATGGTTGTCAAATGACAAAAAGTATGAAATTGAGTATTCTGAGACAGATGGCGATAAAATAACGATATCTGAGAACTGTTATGATAAATTGATACAATATTTGAGAAATAATATAGATATTAAAGGCGATTCTGAAGAAGATATCATGAATTATGTAAATGAAAACCAATTATTTCATTCACAGTTAGAGTCGCTTATTGTTGCACTTGAATTAGTGTGGAGAATTGCATCTATTAAATTTAAGGATAGTAATAAAGCGGATAGTGCAGAAAGAACTGGGAAGAAAAGATTTGAGAAAATATTATCGTATACAAATAATATTGATTTATTTGACACTTTGATTGAAAGCAATAAAAAATATTGCCAAGTATTATATGAATGGCTACAAGGAAAGAAGAATGTAGAAGATACACATTTAGAAAAACAATTGGGTAGAGTTATAAATTATCTTTCAGATGATGTTGTGTTGAAAATGTTAGACAATAATCAGAACGTATATTTTAATATGACATCCGTGTATGAAGCTATGACACAAAAAACAGATGAAATTGATATCAATGGAGATGGAGAAGCAAAGGGTGCATTAAGAATTGTAAAAGGTGCTTTAGGAGAAGGACTAAATTACTATTTGGCATATAATAAGAACATTGTTACAATGTCGGATAATGTAGATTATGATGAATTTGTATATTATGAACAAAGGGTAAGAGAGCGACAGAAAATAAGTAATGTGAATATATTGCTCCACGCTGCGGAAAATGATGATGAAAATACAACTGACATTTCGTGTTCAAAAAATAGGATAATATTTGGTGCTCCGGGAACTGGTAAGAGTCATAAACTAGAGGAAAATAGCAAACATTTTGCTGATAATATGGAAAGAGTAACATTCCATCCAAACTATTCGTATGCAAATTTTGTAGGTGCATATAAACCTATTATGTCAAAGTCAGACGTATATGACAATCTTGATACTGAAAAGAGAAGAGTGCTTGCAGTTCTGCAAGACAAATCAATGTCAGCACAAGAAAAATATGATGAATTGTACGATAAATTCAAGGATGAAGGTTTAACTCGTCTACCATTATTACTAGGTATATATACGGATGAGAATTTTAAAACTAGAAAAGTGGATGGTAGTGATGCTGCCAGTGATAATAGTGTGGAGAGAAATCATGGAAGGGCTATTAGACCATATTTAAGTTTAAATCCACAGAATAAAAATAAAGAAATCTCGTATGAGTTCGTTCCGGGGCCATTTATGAGAATTTATGTGCAAGCAATAAACCATCCGGAAGAAGATTACTTATTGTTAATAGAGGAAATTAATAGAGCAAATGTAGCAGCAGTGTTTGGAGATGTATTTCAATTACTTGATAGAAAGAATGGAGTAAGTGAATATCCAATTGCTACAAGCGAGGATATAAAGACTTATTTATTAGAAAACTTGGATTGCCTAAAAGGGAAAAATATTGACGATTTAACAGAAGAAGAAAGAGAAAAGTATTTTGAGATGAGAATTCCGGCAAATATGTACATATGGGCAACGATGAACAGTGCAGATCAGGGCGTATTTCCAATGGACACAGCATTTAAGCGTAGATGGGAATTCGAATATTTAAGTGTCAATGATGATGAGCAGGTTGCAGCAATAAAAGATTATGTCATACCAATGTGTATTAAGGACAATAAAGCGGATCATTATATTGGCTGGGATAGTTTAAGAACAAGGATAAATAATATTTTGACATCTGAAAAGTGTAAAGTTAATGAAGACAAGCTTTTAGGACCATTTTTTATATCTAAAAATATGTTAGACGAGATAAAGAATAATAAAGAGCAAGTAGACGAATTAGAAGCAAAAGATGAAGCTTCTCGGACTGAGAAGGATAATGAAGCACTTAAAGATATGCATCAAAAAGAGAATAGTTATATAAAAGCATTTGAAAGTAAAGTAATCATGTATTTGTTTGAAGATGTTATGAAGATGCGTCCGGAGAACATATTTATAGGTCATCATAAAAAGAATGGAAAGATGATTTTTTCAGAAATATGTAAAGCCTTTGAGCAGGATGGTGAAGGCATATTTGGAATTGATGATTTGGAAAATATATAAAAAGGGGATGAGAGACAATGACGAAAGGTTTCTTTCGTGAAAGAAAGCATTATTCTTTACAGGAAATAACAGACAATTTAATTAACATAAATATGGAAGAAACCAGACGCATTGTCGGGATTCTTAAAAAATATGGAGTAGTTAAAGCTGTAAAAAAGAATAAGCCGGATTTTGATGATTTATCAAATGAAGATATTGTCTTGACTGATGTAATAGACAGCTCAAGCGATATAGAATATATATTTGATTATGTTGGAGTTGTTGTAATCGAGGGACAAGTTTTTAAATGTTATCCTAAATATATCAAATCAACAGAACATTTATTTGAAAATCTAAAGCAGGTTTTAAAGGTTATAAAAAAATACAATGCATCAGAACAATTGATTTATCTGTTTAATGGAGAAGATGATAGTAAGATTTTTAATAGATTGGCTGTATCTATTCATTTGTTAGAGACATATTATGCTGATGGTTTGTATACAAATCAGAAAGAAATAATTGAAACAAATGGAGAAGGTGAGATTTTATGGGATAAGACTATAAATGAAACATTTGCAATTATACAGAATAACAAACCATATTATGTGGAATTACAGACCAAGAATACGATTGACAATGACTATGATTATTTTCGGCGGTTACATGAATGCGTTCTTACACAATGTAGCCGAGAATTATCAGATGCCGGACTTTTAGAATTGTTTGAATTGACAGAAGTTGAGCTGACACAAGAAGAAATATCTGATTTTGGTGATGCAAGTTATATATTATATAGGCTGCAGTCTGAGATACAAACTCAATATGTTACAAGGAAACAGAATCTTCTAAAAACAATATATACATATATTGCTAACGAGAAAACAGACAAAAATGATATGAGCTATAGTTTATATGGAACTAATAGTTTTAATTTGGTTTGGGAAAAAGTATGTGCAGATAATTTTGGAAGTGTTCTAGATAAGAAAATAGTAGATCTTCCATTAAGTAATCCGGAATGGAATAAAGTTGAATATAAAGATAAAACATTAAGAAAAGTGATTAAATCACCAAGATGGAGAAAAACAGAGTTTCCAGATGTAGAAGATCCGAAGGTGGAAACATTAAAACCTGATTTGGTATGCATATATCCTGTTGATGAACAGAAAAAAGATTATTGCTTTGGAATATATGATGCAAAATATTATTGTATAGATTATCAAATACATGGAGATAAAGCTATCATTAGTGGACAACCGGGTGTAGGTGATGTCACAAAGCAATATTTATATCAATTAGCATTTGATGATTTTATTATGAAACAGGGATACAGATATGTGCAAAATATGTTTTTCTGTCCTGATGAAGTTGGAGATAAGCAGTATGGTTGGGTACAGATGGAAATTCTAAATCATATTGGGAATAAAAGATTGGAAAACATAGCGGTTGTAAAATTATGTGCATCAAAGATGTATCAACTGTATCTTGATAATCAGACAATTAGTGAGCATGAGATTAATCAATATATACCAGATATAGGTAGACAGGAAATATCAGAGCAAAATTTTGCTAATCGAATGATGGCATATCTTATGCGTATCACAAATGCTAGTAAAATGGCCGAGGAAAAGCTTGAGATGAAAGCAGACCAAGGTAAATTGATATATCCTAGACAGATAAAAAGAGAACTTGGAGCGAAAATTATTTATGATGCTATTTGCCCGGTTGCAAGCAAAGCTTTTTATGGATTTAATCCATACGAAAAAGAAAACTATGGCAATATGGTAGCAGAGGATATAGGCAACTCTTATGGAAGATGCAATCAGATTGCAGATGCATCTATTGAAATAGAGAAAAAGATAAAAGAGTTGTCGGAAAAGGAACTTCAGAATGAAAAGGTAATTATAGATATTCTCAGGAAGTGTTTTGAGGATAAAGAAGATATAGCATCTATGGTTGAAGGGGGGAACTTGGAGATGCTTGTGGAAAAAGTTATGGAATTAGTAAGGAATTTGTATTTGTAAATTGTAATTAATATTTCATAATTATGAAGATAGGTATTAACTGCCTAAGTAAAATTGTCAATTGAATTTAAGAAAGAACGAGAAAGTGATGAGACTGAAATGAATAAGAAGTGCCAAATATTTACTCCTGATGGGTATGTAAAAAAACTATTAGATTGTATACAGTATTGCGAAAATATATACGACAAGAACATATTGGAGAATTCATGTGGAGATGGGAATATTTTGGCTGTAATTGTAGAACGATATATTGATGATGCAAAAGCACATGGATTATCAAATCAACAGATAAAAAAAGGTTTATCAAAGCATATATATGGTGTAGAGATTGATCCAGAACAATATAAGAAGTGCCTTCAGAAATTAAATTCGTTAGCAAAAAAAAGGGGGATAAATGGTGTTAGGTGGAATATTGTTAATGAAGATTATTTAAAATGGGAATGTGATAGAAAATTTGAATTTATTGTAGCGGATCCTCCTTATATTACATATCAAGAATTAGATGAAGAAAATAGAGATTATGTAAGAAAAAAATTTTCTACATGTGAAAAAGGAAAATTCGACTATTGTTATGCATTTATTGAAAGAAGTGTAGACAGCTTGAGTGATGATGGTAAAATGTCTTATTTAATTCCAAGTAGTATATTTAAAACTGTATTTGGGCAAAAACTTCGTTCTTATATTAAACCATACTTACAAGAAATATATGATTATACTCAGGATAAAATGTTTGATGATGCATTAGTAAAATCAGCCATAATTATAATTAATAAATCTATAACGAACAATGAAATGATTTATTATGATATGGCAAATGAGGATAAAATATATATTAATACTGAAAATTTAACAAATAAATGGTTTTTTACAAAAAATAATATACCTGGAACAAGGCGTTTTGGAGATTATTTTCAGGTTGCTCATGTAGTTGCAACCTTATTAAATGAAGCCTATGTGTTAAAAGAGGAAAACTGTCAAGATATAAATGAGTTTTATTGTTGTAATGGCAAAAAAATAGAAAAAAAGGTTGTTAGGGAAACAGCAACTCCGCGCTCGCTACGATATAAAAAAAGGGAAAAAATAATTTTCCCTTATGATTATAAAAATGGAAAATTAATTAGATATTCAACGCAGCAGTTTAACACACAATTTCCTGGAGCAGTTAATTATTTAAATGACTTCAGAGAACAGCTTGATGAACGAGAAAGTGACAGAAACGCATTATGGTTTGAATATGGTCGCTCTCAAGCATTAGCAGGATTGAACAAAAGAAAATTATTGATTTCTACAGTCATCACTGAAAAAGTAGTAGTATATATGTTAAAGAAAAAGTGTATACCATATGCAGGAATGTATATTGTGCCAAAAGCAGATAATAAAACATATAAACTGGAGGATGCTAAGGAAATTTTAGAAAGTGATGAATTTATGAAGTATGTCCAAGATGTAGGGATTCATATTAGTGGAACTTCTTTGAGAATTACATCAAAGGATATTGAAGAATTCAAATTTTAGGAGGTGGCTTGAGTGGAAGAATTAAAATATGTTATAGAAGATAGTACGATAGCGGAATTGTTAGGTGTGCAGAATTTTTCTACAGATGAGGCTGCAATACTTGAATTAGTTAAGAATGCATATGATGCTAATGCCTTGAACTTAAAAATTACATTTCACAATGACACACTTCGATTTGAAGATAATGGCATTGGCATGAATGCAGACGATATAAAAAAACATTGGATGCATATAGGTAAAAGTAGCAAAGAATATGAAATAATAGATGAAAATAATAAAAAAAGAATTCAAGCTGGTTCGAAAGGTGTTGGAAGATTTGCATTATCGAGACTAGGGTATAGAGTATGTTTGAAATCAAAAAAAATAGATTCTGTTGGTGTAATTTGGAAAACAGATTGGAATACATCTGTTTTAGATGAGAACTACGACATTCACACTAAAGGAACAGATATAGAAATAATAGGCTTAAGGGAAAAGTGGAATAAAAAACGCATAGAAAATTTAAATAAGTATCTAGAAAGAACTTATCATGATACATCTATGGAGATAAGAATTATTTCTGATAGTTATGATGAAATTGTAAAGGAACATTTTCCTAAAGCGAAGGTAGGAATTAATTGCAGAAGTAATATCGTTTTAAAGTATGCTAATGGAGTGCTGGTAACGACAGTAGAGTCAGATGAATTTGAGAATGAAGCTTTAAAATATTGCACAGGGACTGATATAAAAAAATTTGAAAAGAAAACGGATGTTGTTAATGAATTAAAAGGAAATAAGATTACTGAACTTTTAGATGATGATATACAAAATGTAATTAATAATATTGGTGAATTTTCAGCAAATTTATATTTTAATATAGTTTCATCAAAAGAGGAAAAAGAAAAGTTTTTATATAAATATTTAAATACACAGGAAAACATAGAAAGTGGAATAATATTATACAGAAATGCATTTAGTATATCTTCATATGAAGGCAAGAAAGATTGGCTGGGACTTGGAAAAAGATCTAGAAAATCACCAGCGGCAGCTTCTCATCCAACAGGCGCATGGCGTGTGAGGGAAAATCAG
>ERZ773258.2811-NODE-2811-length-9934-cov-3.347606_pt1 | contig 9934 bp, 10 predicted proteins | sample MGYA00511962_ERZ773258 | MGnify/ENA primary metagenome ERZ773258 (study PRJEB29015, sample SAMEA2737755) | human gut metagenome | biome: human gut; feature: human-associated habitat; material: faeces | place: China | collected 2012 ... | reverse complement strand
GTCATAGACCGTGAGGGATGGCAAAGAGTTTGTTCGAAATGGCCGGGTATGAGGTATACACCGCTCGGGATGGCGGAGAGGTATTGGAAAAGGCCGCATGCCGTCCCGATTTAATCCTGCTGGATATCAATATGCCGGGAACCGATGGGTTGGAGATCTGCCGCTTAATCCGAGACCATGTGTCCTGCCCGATCCTCTTCCTGACCGCCCGTATTGAGATCTCCGATAAGCTGGCGGGCTTTACGGCGGGAGGGGACGACTATATTGTCAAACCCTTCGATTTGGACGAACTGGGCGCCCGTGTGGCAGCGCATCTGAGGCGGGAGGGCCGGCGGCGGGAGGAGGGGACGCTGCGGCGCTTTTTCGGAGAGATGTCGATCGACTATGGACGCAGGGAGATTACGGTCAGGGGGACGCCGGTCGCACTGTCCAAAACGGAGTTTGACATCGTGGAGCTGCTCTCGGTCCACACCGGGCAGATCTTTGGCCGGGAGCATATCTATGAGGCGGTGTGGGGACTGGAGGGAGAGGGCAGCAGCGATACCGTTATGGAGCATGTGCGAAAGATACGCGCCAAGCTGGCTGCCGTCACCCATGATAACTATATTGAGACAGTCTGGGGGGTGGGCTACAAATGGAGCGGATGAGAGGAGGGCTGAAACGGGCCTTTTTTTTCTATACCCTCTGGTGTGTCCTGGGGGCTCTCGTCCTGGTGGCTGCAGTTTTTTTGGTATGCAGCGCGGCACGGGAGGAGTTCCCCAGCGGTGGGATTATGGTCGAGATGGGCGGACAGGTGCTCACGATGGAAGTGCCGGACGAGCGGGAGCGCCTGCTGCTGCATGTGCTGGACGGCGTACAGCTCGCCGCCTGCGTCACCTTTCCGCTGGGCGGTCTGGCCCTGGCCGATCTGTTATTCTACCGCAAAAGGCTGAAGGGCCCTATCGCCGCCCTCACGGAAGGGGCTGAACGGATCGGACGCCGGGATCTGGATTTTGTGCTGGATGTGCATGCGGAGGATGAGCTGGGGAAGCTCTGCGAAGCCTTTGAGTCCATGCGCGCCGCTCTGCTGGAGAGCAACCGGAGGCTATGGAGCCGGATGGAGGAGCGCCGCCGTCTCAACGCAGCCTTTGCCCATGACCTGAGAAACCCGATTACCGTCCTCAAGGGAGCTGCCCGGATGCTGGAGAGAGAGGAGCTCTCCCCGGAGCAGCGGGCGGAAACCGTATCGCTCATGGGGAGATATACCGGACGGCTTGAGACCTATGTAGAGGCCATGACACGGGCACAGAAGCTGGAGGAGATCAGCTGTACGCCGCGGGAGACGGCGTGGGAGGCGCTGGGGCGGGACCTGGAGCGGAGCGCGGCGCTGCTGTGCGCCAATGCAGGGAAGGAGCTCTCTTTTACCCAGGAGGGAACGGGGACGGTGTTCGCCGATGTCGGACTCATCCAGCGGACAGCAGAAAATCTGGTGGACAACGCCCTGCGGTATGCCGCAGCTAGGGTGGCGGTAGAACTGCGGCAGGAGGAGGGAAGCGCCATTCTCATGGTTTCTGACGACGGTCCGGGCTTCCCGGAGCACATTCTCAAGCGAGGTCCCGCCCCCTTCCTGCACGCAGAAGGGGAGAGCGGCGAACACTTCGGAATGGGGCTCTATTTGTCCAGACTCTCCTGCGAGAGACATGGCGGAGCGCTGTCCCTGTCCAATTCCCGCACGGGCGCACAGGTTACGGCCATCTTTCATATTTGACGCGGATGCTGAGAAAAAATTGAGATTTCTGCGCTACACTCCCCCTATCAACTGATAAGGGGAGTGTTTATATGCGTATAGAGGCCAAGGAGCTCTCCAAGGTCTATGGGAGCGGTGAAAGCCGCGTGGTGGCCCTGGAGCGGGCCAGCCTGACCATTGAGGAGGGGGAATTCCTCTCTATTATGGGTCCTTCCGGCAGCGGCAAGAGCACTCTGCTCCACCTGCTCTCGGGGCTGGATCGGCCCACGTCAGGCAGCCTTACCTATGGCGGGCAGAATGTGGGGGAACTGGACGACGCGGCCCGTTCCATGCTGAGGCGGAGACGGATCGGCTTTATTTTTCAGCAGTTTCACCTGCTGCCCGTTCTGACGGCCAGAGAAAATATCCTCATGCCGCTGCTGCTGGACGGACGCCGGCCGGATCAGGACTATGTAGCCTATCTCGCGCAGAGGCTTGGCATTGAGGACCGGCTGACTCATCTGCCCCATGAGCTCTCAGGCGGCCAGCAGCAGAGGGTGGCCATTGCCCGGGCCCTGGCTGCCCGGCCCGACGTTGTTTTTGCAGACGAGCCCACAGGCAACCTGGACAGCCGAAGCGGGGGAGAGGTGATGGAGTTGCTCATTAGCCTGCAGCGGGAGCTGGGCAGGGCTCTGGTGGTCATCACCCATGACAGGGGGATAGCCGCTCTGGCCCAGCGCAGATTTAACATCGCAGACGGTGTGCTCTCGGAGGTGACCGGGCAGTGAAATCCTATCATGCGCTGGCTTGGCGGGAGCTGAAGGCACAGAGAATTACCGCCGTTTTGATTCTGATCGCCGTTATACTCTCCACGATGATGACCACTGTGGCGGGGCAGTCCTTGGGCATTCTGAACGCCATGCGAACCCGGCAGGCGGCCCAGCTCAACGGTGACCGCTACGCCACACTCCACCAGCTTACGGAAGAGCAGGTGCAGCTCCTGGAGGCGGATCCCCGCCTCTCCTATGTGGGGCGGGTCGTGGCGCTGGGGAGTGCGGAGCTTCCTGAGAGCAGCCTGTCCGTACTGATCCGGGAGTACCAGGGCGCGGCCCTCTCGGCCTATCCGACGCTCGCCCGCCTGGAAGAGGGACGGATGCCCGATAAGCCGGGGGAGGTGGCCCTGCCCCGGGATGTGCTGAATCTGCTGGGATTTGATGGAACGGTGGGAGACCACATCGTTATACCTATGAGCATCTCCCGGCTTCGTGATGATCAGAGCGCCTATGAATATACCGCCGACTTTACTCTTACCGGAATTCTGGAGGCCTACTATGTGGGCTATGTAACAGGCTCCACCTCGGGCATCGCAGGGGTTGGTACAGCGGAATTGCTGCTGCCCCGGCGCTATTTAACCTATTCCGCAGACCTGCGCACAGCCGACCGAAAGAGTTTTCAGGCTACCATAGACGATCTGGTTGCCTCTTTGGGAATTCCCGACTACTGCGTCCAGTATAACGCCACACTCCTGGACGTGATGGGCGTCAGTTATCGGGAGCGTGGGGAGGACAGTGAGGCGGAGGGCGGTTTTTCCTATATGGTTCTTGCTGTGGTGTTGGTCGGAGCACTGGTATTGCTGGCGGCCGGACTTGTGATTTACAATGTGCTGAAGATCGCCGTTTCCCGCCGGATGAAGGAGTATGGTACCCTGCGGGCTCTGGGGGCGAAGCGGGAAAATTTGTACATTCTGGTTCTGCTCCAGCTTGTCCTGCTGTGTATTCCGGGAATTCCAGCTGGCGCGGCGCTGGGGCTGCTCACCGCTAAGGGAATTACGGCGGCGGCGGCTAGCTTCTTCTCTCCCTCTGTGTTTATGGCTGCTTCCCAGGAAGAAGTGGCAAACATGATCGCCCAGCAGGGCGGCGGAAAGCTCATTCCGCTGGTGCTCAGCGTCTGCATCACGCTGGCCTTTGCCCTGGCGGCGGCGCTGCCGCCAGCCCGATATGCGGCGCGGGTCTCACCAACCCTGGCTATGTCGGGACAGGTGGGAGCTGTGAAGCGGCGGAACCGGCGGATGGGGCGGGTGCGCTGCTTTTCCGCCTGGTATGCCCGCCTGAATCTGGGGCGCAGCAAGGGGCGTACCGCCATTACGCTGCTCTCCCTGATCATGAGTATTACCGTCTTCGTTGCCCTCCAGAGCTTTTCGGGGCTGCTGGACGCCTCCGCTGCAATCCAGACCATGCACCTGGGGGACTATGCGCTCACCAGCGAGCGCGGCGGCTTCTCACCGGAGGCGCTGGAGCAATTACGGAATGTTCCTGGTGTGGAACAGGTTTCAACATTGAAATACAGCCTGTATACACAGGACGGAAACGGTGCGTTGCCGGGAATGGCCTGCTCCATCCCGCTGAAGCCGGCGGAGACCCTTCAGCTGGTAGGGCTGGACAGGGAGCGGCTCTCGGGGTTGGGGGCGTTTACAGAGGAGGATTGGCAGGCGCTGGAGGAGGGCAGAGCCTGCCTGATAAAAAACCCTATTCCCGTTATATTCGAGGGGATGGAAGCGGCATACACAGAGCTCCGGGCCGGCGACAAGGTGACGGTCAACGGCCGTACGCTGGAGGTGCTGGGACTGGCGGACCACCCCGTCACACTGGATAATCAGGGATTTACCAACGGCGTGCAGGTGGTGGTATACGATACAGTGTACGACACGATAACCGGCAGCTCCAGCTATACGGAGCTCTATCCCACGCTGCATCCGGATGCCGACCGGGAGACCGTTGAGAAAGAGGTGGAGACGCTCTGCCGGCAGGCTGGGGGCCGCTGGCTCTCCTATGAGGAGACAGATCGGCAGCTGGCGGAGAGCTTTGCCCAAATCCGCCTGCTGGCCTGGGGCGTGATTCTCTTTGTGGGCTTGATAGGTGTGCTCAATATTATCAATACGGTCTACACGAATATTCACACCAGAGTGGCTGAAATCGGCATCCAGCGAGCCGTCGGCATGAGCGCCGGAGGACTTTACCGGACCTTTCTGTGGGAAGGCGCTTATTACGGAATTCTGGCCTCCATCTTTGGCGGAGCAGCCGGATATGTCTGTACGCTGCTGATCCAGGCGGCGTCCAGCGGCGCGCTCCAGTGGATCGCACCGCCTCTGGTGCCGATGGCGCAGGCCGCCGGCTGTGCTGTAGCAGCCTGCCTTCTGGCCACCTGTGTGCCGCTGCGCCGGATTGCCGGTATGAGCATTGTAGACGCCATTGCCGCTTTGTAATGGAGGAGAGGCGGCGGCGCATAGGACATGGGACATTCATGACACTTTGCGGCTCCTCAGCTTGATACAATGCCGCTGCTCCGGGCGGCTCTGCCCACGACAGACAGCCTCCAAGCTTTTTCTGTGGCGTTCGAGAGTTTCCCCCTAAACAAAAACATGCGCGGAGCTACGGCTCCGCGCACATTTATTACAAATAAATTTGCAAAAATCTTTATCAGTTACAAAATACGGCGAGCGTATACAAATACCCGATCATAATGCCCCGAGTTCATGCTGTCAATCTTGACGGTGTATGTATTGGTGGAGGCGTGGATGAATTGACCTTCGCCAATGTAGATGCCGACATGAGATACCGGCTTGCTGGTGTTGTATTTGAAGAAAACCAAATCGCCGGGCTGAAGATCGCTGCGGGAAACCGATACGCCGTTGGAGAGCTGATCTGTGGCGGTACGGTTCAGCGTGTAGCCAAAGTGCTTGTAGACGAATTTGGTAAAGCCGGAGCAGTCAAAGCTGTTGGGACCGTTGCCGCCATAGACATAGGGGGTGCCCAAATACTGCTTGGCGTAATCCACAACCTGCTGTCCAAGGCTGGAACTGGGGGCAGCTACAGTACCGTCGCCGCGGGAACCCGCCGAGTCCTTTGCAGTAAGCATATAGTCGCTGCTGACATAGCCGGTTTTGCCGTTATAGCTGACCTTATACCAGCCGCTGTCAATGCCCACAATGCTGACCACTGTGCCATTGGAGAGGGTGGCGACCTTTTCATGACTGGTGCCAGGACCGCTGCGCATGTTCAAGGTGGCGCCGTCCGTCTTCACCAGACCGTAGCCGATGGACACGTCAGCCTTCTCGGATACCGTCAGATACTCGCCGGACATGTAGCCTTCCACGGTGTTGTAGTCAACCTTATACCAGTTGTTCCCGGCGTCTTCCAAAACCACTACAGCAGTTCCCTTGGGAGCGGTAGCCAAGATGGTGGCCTCGGAATTGGGCTCCTCCCTCAGGCGGAGCGCATCGGCCTCTACCGTGCCGACTCCCAGGCTGGCTGCTGCGGCCCCTACCACACAGAGACAGGAGACGGCCACCGACAGCACGGCGACGCGCAGGAACTTAGCGGGCAAATTCATGGGCGTTTTCCTCCGTTCAAAGTTCTGGCCCGGAGATCCGGGCCCTCTTTGTCTTTTCCTTTGTAAACCAGTTCTGTCTATTTGCCGGCCAGAGCGCGCTCCAGCCAGACAGAGGCGACGTCCATAGCCGCATACAGACTGTCTTTTTCCGTTTTTTTGACCACACGGTCCCGGCTCTTCAGGTCGGGGTCGGTGAGCTGCAGCTGAACAGCGACCTTTGTAGCCACATCCAGGTCCTTGTCCTTTTTGGTATCCAGGATTTGAAGCATGATAATGTATTTATCGGCCATGCTGCCGTAATAAACCAGATTGTCCTTTCGGCGAAGGGGATGACCTTTATAGGTCAGGGGAATCTTTTCGTCCGCCATAGAATACCTCCTGTATCCATCTTGTTAAAACTGTAACCGAATTGTAACACATTGTTTCCAGCTTTGCAAGAGCTGCCGGGAAGAAAAAGCTGGTATTTTACATTTTTGTTACAAATGAAAGAAAAAGGGGGCGCAGATGGCCGAAACCATCCACGCCCCAGGGGATTGCAATGCCAAAAGGGAAAGTCTGGACAACCCGATTCCAACCCATGAAAAGACTTTGGACCTGTTGACAATATTTAAACAAGCACTAGTCTGAACCAGTGATCCGTACAGCCGTGCCGTAAGCGGTGACTTCGGCGGCCCCCTGCATCACGGAAGAGGAGGTGTAGCGGAGATTGATTACCGCATCGGCCCCCAGCGCTTCAGCCTCGTCCACCATGCGTTTGGTGGCGATCTGCCTGGCCTCTTTGAGCATTTGCGTGTAACTCTCGATTTCTCCGCCCACGAGGGTCTTCATGCCCGCCATAAAGTCTTTTCCGAAGTTTTTGGATTGGACTACGCTTCCCTTGACCAGCCCCAGGGCCTCGATCTTTTTGCCGGGGACATATTCAATATTGAGCAGCAGCATCTTCTTCTCCTCCTTTAATTTGCTTGAATCGCTGAAACAGGGCAAGCAGCACGCCCAGAATGACCGCCGCCGGAATGGCGATGAGGAAGATCAGCAGCGGGAGGGGCGGCGCTGCCTGGGGATCCAAAGTGAAGCCCCAGATCATCAGGGCGATGGTTCCCACCATGAAGGCAATAAAGACCGCCGCAGCGATGAGAGGCCCGGCATAGCGGGTCAAAGTGTCTCGCTTTTTGATATTCACAAATCGGGTTCCCTCCCGCTCCATCTGTTCCATCCTCTCAAGGTACTGTCCGGCATCCAGGGTGGGCAGCTGTGCCCCCTCCTCCAGCAGAGCCTGGCACAGGCCTTTCATGGTGTCCAGATTTTCCTGCTCCCGCTCCAGCTGGATGATGTGGCGGCGCATCCCGTCAGACAGGGTCAGGGTTCCGCGCTGCATTTTGCGGATTTCCTCCAGCGGGACGCCCAGCTTTCGCAGCAGTTTGACCTGTCGCAGGGCGGTAATGTCGTCCTCCGTATAGTCTCGATAGCCGTTTTCGCTGTTGCGGTTTGGCGTAAGAAGTCCCTCCTTCTCATAAAAACGGATATTTCGCTTGGTAATCCCTACCAGGGACTCAACCTCGTTGATTTTCACGGCAGTACCCCTCCCCACGGATTCTATGCTATACCTTACACCCAGTGGAAGGTCAAGAGATTTTGTTCAAGAATGAAGAGAGCGCGTCATCACTGTTTCAGACGGGCCTCCAGATGTTTTCTTACCGTCCGCAGCACCTTGAGACGGGCGTACTTTTTATTGTTGCCCTCCACGATGACCCAGGGGGCGTATTCGGTGGAGGTATGCTGCAGCATCTCATTGACTGCGTCCTCATATTCGGCCCATTTGCTGCGGTTGCGCCAGTCCTCTTCGGTGATTTTATACCGCTTTTCCGGTGTGTTCTGCCGATCGGTAAAACGTTTCAGCTGGGTGTCAGGGTCTATTTGAAGCCAGAATTTCAAAATCACAGCCCCCCAATCATGGAGGGAGCGCTCAAACTCGTTGATCTCTCTGTAGGCCATACGCCAGCGCTCGGCAGGGGTCAGCCCCTCAACCCGCTCTACCATGACCCGTCCATACCAAGTACGGTCAAAGATAGCCATATGGCCGTCTTTGGGAATCTCTTTCCAGAATCGCCACAGATAATGACGGGCCAGGGCTTCGGGAGCGGGGGCGGCAATGGGAATGACATCAAAGCCGCGGGGGTCCAGAGCGCGGGAGAGGCGGCGAATGGCGCCGCCCTTGCCAGCGGCATCCCATCCCTCAAAGGCAATGATCGCCGGTATCTTCTCCCGGTACAGCCGGCTGTGAAGCTGTTGGAGCTTTTTTCGCTCTTTTTTCATTGCTGCGGCGTAGAGCGCATCATCCAGAGCGGGGGAGAGATCGATTTCAGAGAGGCGGGGCATCTCCAGAAGGGGAGGCGGAAAAGGAGATATATCCCCAGCGCGGGGAGCCCCTTTCTCCAAAGCGGTACGGATTGCATCCCGAATGATGGTAAGCACCTGGACGGCGCCGGAGTGCTTGTCCTCGTTCCAGATGATATGCCAGGGTGCCCAGATGGGGGAGGTGGCGTCCAACAGGGCGTCGATTTTCGGCTCCAATGTATCATAGCGCCGGTTTTGTTCCCAGTCGGCCCGGTCTACCCGCCAGGCAGTGGCCGGCTTTCCGGCCAATTTCTCCAGACGCCGGCGCTGCTCTTCACGCCCGATATGGAGGAAGAATTTTAAGATGAGGTAGCCGTCGTCACAGAGCTGCCGCTCAAAGAGGTTGATCTCTGTCAGACGCTCTCCGCTCAGAGCGGTCTCCTCGGCGGCACGGCGATACCAGCTCCGGTCCAATACGGCGATTTCGCCCCTGGGGGGCAGATCCCGCCAAAAACGCCAGAGAAAAGGCCTGCGGACTTCGCTGGGCTCGGGGGCGGCGGTGGAGTAAACCTGGTAGCCGCGGGGATCCAGCTCGGAGATGAGCTCGCCGATGGTTCGCCCTTTTCCTGCGGCGCTCCAGCCCTCGAAGAGGACAATGATGGGCAGGCCGGATCGCCTGACCTCCTGCTGCAGCCCTGCAAGTTCCTTCTGCAGGGTTTTGCAGCGGCTCTTGTCATCAGGAGAGGGATCAGGGATATGGAGCTGATCCAGCATGGATATGACCTCCTTCTGCATGTTGATCATACGTCATTCTATTTTGCAGTATACACCGGACAGGAAAACAGGGCAAGAAAAATGGCGGCGGGGATTACACCCCGCCGCCCAAAGTGGCTTGCGGTGGCCGCTGTCTTCGGCGGCAGCGCAGGAAATCCCGGCGGATCCGGCGGCACTGTCTGGCAGTCAGCGTGCCGCCGGGGCCGTAATACTGGGCGTCCAGAACGTCGGCCAGGGGGAGGAGCGACGCCCCGCCGTCCAGCCGCAGCAGATAGGCACGGATGGTCTCGCCGCCTCCACGGGGCTGCTTATGCCGCTTACCCCAGTGCTCCAGCCAGACCAGCAGTCCGGCAGGGGTGGAGCGGTGCCGGAAGGCCAGCAGGCGGAAGCGCACAGCGGCGAGCAGGGCGTTCCAGCGCCTGGCCAGGGATCCTGTTCTGCGGCTGCGCACAGCCCGCCCGCTTCTCTGCCCTGGGGCGGTGTGAGATTCCAGGTACAGCCGCACTCTGCGGAGCCTGACGATGAGAACAATCAGTGCGCCTGCCGCCGCTACGGCAAGGATGGCAGCCAGTACGGGCAGCAGGGGAAACATCGACTGCGAGGCGGTATCAGGCGCCCATACAGAGCCCACCGTCTCCGCCGTAGGCAGGGGGAGCTCCGCAGATCCCTGGTCGGGAAAGAGGCCGACAAGCCAGCGAAAGAAGGACTCTATGCCGTTCCAGAGGGTCAGCC
>ERZ773258.2804-NODE-2804-length-9967-cov-16.384383_pt1 | contig 9967 bp, 9 predicted proteins | sample MGYA00511962_ERZ773258 | MGnify/ENA primary metagenome ERZ773258 (study PRJEB29015, sample SAMEA2737755) | human gut metagenome | biome: human gut; feature: human-associated habitat; material: faeces | place: China | collected 2012 ... | reverse complement strand
CGTGGGACCGCGGCGACCTGGAAACGCTGCAGAAATACTTTGGCTATACGGTGAATTCCGCGAAGGGCAAGCCCACAAACTCCGAATTCATTGCCATGATCGCCGATCGTCTCCAATTACAGGCCCAGGAAATGTGAAAGTGTATAAAAGGGAAGGACGCCTTTCGGGGTGTCTTTTCCTTTTATGAACGGCGTCTACAGGTGGCGTCTGCAGGTCAAAAGTCGGCCTTGTAAATCCCGGCGCGTTGGTTTATAATATAATGTACTGTCAAAACGGCTGCGGAATGCAACGCAGAAGAACATAGAAAAGGTGAGAATGATATGGAACGAATGAGAATTGCCGCGATCTTCGCCGATCAGGAGTCCCTGGGCGGCAAGGACGTGACCGTGTGCGGCTGGGCACGCACCATCCGCGACATGAAGACCTTTGGCTTCATCGAGCTGAACGACGGCTCCTGCTTCAAGAACCTGCAGGTGGTCATGTCCGCCGAGGAGCTGGCCAACTATAAGGACATCGCCGCACAGAACGTGGGCGCGGCGCTGATCGTCAAGGGCACCGTGGTGCTGACGCCGGATGCCAAGCAGCCCCTGGAGGTGAAAGCCCACAGCATCGAGGTAGAGGGAAAGTCCACGCCGGATTACCCCCTGCAGAAGAAGCGTCACAGCGTGGAGTTCCTGCGGACCATCCAGCACCTGCGGCCCCGTACCAACCTGTTCTCCGCCACGTTCCGCGTCCGCTCCGCGGCGGCCTACGCAGTGCATGAGTTTTTCCAGAGCCGGGGTTTTGTGTATGTACAGACCCCCATCATCACCGGCAGCGACTGCGAGGGTGCCGGCGAGATGTTCCAGGTGACCACCCTCGACCTGAACAACGTCCCCAAGACCGAGGACGGGCAGGTGGATTACACCCAGGACTTCTTCGGCAAAAAAACCAGCCTGACGGTGTCCGGCCAGCTGAACGCCGAGAACTTCGCCATGGCCTTCGGCGATGTGTATACCTTCGGCCCCACCTTCCGTGCGGAGAACTCCAACACCCAGCGCCATGCCGCCGAGTTCTGGATGATAGAGCCGGAGATGGCCTTCTGCGACCTGGCCGGTGACATGGACGTGGCCGAGGCCATGATCAAGCACATCATCCGCCGGGTGCTGGAGCGTTGCCCTCAGGAGATCGACTTCTTCAACAGCTTTGTGGACAAGGGGCTGAAGGAACGTTTGGAGCACGTGGCGTCCAGCGACTTTGGCCGGGTCAGTTATACCGACGCGGTGGAGATCCTGAAGAAGAACAATGACAAGTTCGACTACAAGGTGGAGTGGGGCACCGACCTGCAGACCGAGCACGAGCGCTATCTCACCGAGCAGGTATTCAAGAAGCCTGTGTTCGTCACCGACTATCCCAAGGAGATCAAGGCATTCTATATGCGCCTGAACGACGATGGCAAGACCGTGGCCGCGGCGGACTGCCTGGTGCCCGGCATCGGCGAGATCATCGGCGGCAGCCAGCGCGAGGAGCGTCTGGAGCTGCTGGAGAGCCGCATCCGTGAGCTGGGCATGAACCCGGAGGATTACTGGTGGTACTGCGACCTGCGTCGCTATGGCTCCTGCCGTCACGCCGGCTTCGGCCTGGGCTTCGAGCGCATGGTGATGTACCTCACGGGCGTCAGCAACATCCGCGACGTGGAGCTGCATCCCCGCACGGTGGGCAACGCGGAATTTTAAGCGAAAGCCAAAAGAGCACCCATAGGGTGCTCTTTTTATCTGTACGAATAAATATCCCCCGGCTAGGCCGGGGGATATTTATTTGTTTTGTCGTGCTATGCGCCTATGCCAATTTCCGCACCTCATACAAGCGCATTGATGGCATCAGTTACACCATCTACCCCGGCGAATGGATCATGTCTGTGGAGGAATTGTCCCGGTATTTCCGCACTCGCTTCCGCTGCCAGACCTTGGCCGCTTTGGAGGGACTGCAAAAGAAAGGGCTTATCAGTTTTCTTGTTCTCGGACATGGTAAGCTGGTCAAATTCAAGATTCGCGGCTGGCGGCGTCACAACACGATCCTCGACTACAATGCGCCCTGTCAGAAGGATAAGGAGGTCGAACGATGAAAAAGACTGCACAAGAACCCAAAGTGACCGAGAACCCTCTGTACCATGATAAGCCAGCACGTTCAGACCGGTAGAAATCGCCGCTCCCGCATGATATGATAAGCTTGAAGAAAAGTTTTCCTGCCCACGCAATGAATGGTTATTTTTGTTGTCTATATAAGTGAAAGGCCTTTACGCAGAAAGAAGGGAGGGCGCAATGAAAGACCATGAGATCATAGAATTGTACTGGGCGCGTAACGAGAGCGCGATTACCGCCACCACAGAAAAGTACGGGAACTACTGCCATACGATTGCATATAACATACTGCGTAACAAAGAGGATGCGGAGGAATGTGCCAACGACACATATCTCGGCGCATGGAATTCGATCCCGCCGCAGCGTCCGAGCCGTTTGTCGATCTACTTAGGGAAAATCACGCGCAACCTCGCTCTGAACCGTTATAAGCGGTATACTGCCGAAAAACGCGGACACGGACAAGTAGTCCTCGCGCTGTCTGAGTTGGAAGCCTGCGTTCCTTCGGAAACGACTGTGGAGCAGACCATAGAAGAAAATGAGTTGGCTGCCGCCATTGACCGCTTCCTGTATGCAAAGCCCAAGCTGAACCGTAACATTTTTGTCCGCAGATACTATCATCTCTATGCAATACGGGATATTGCGGACGCATACGGAATGAGCGAGAGCAAGGTGACGTCTTTGCTTTTCCGTATGAGAAACGAACTAAGACGATTTCTTGAAAAGGAGGGAATTATGCTATGAAAACCGAAGTTCTTCTTCGTTCGATCGGAAAGATCAATGACGAGCTTATTGCTGACGCGGAAAGCGAAGCAAATACCAAAAGAAAGCCCGGTTGGGCCAAGCTTGGAACAATGGCTGCCTGCCTTGCACTGGTTCTCTGCACCGGCATCGCTGCAAATGCCATCCAAAGCAATGCGACAGCAGGCACCTTCACAATGGATGTCAACCCCAGCGTGGAATATACGATTGCCAAAAGCGGGAGCGTTAAGAATGTCCGCTGCTTGAACAGCGATGCGGAAAATGCGCTCAACGATGTTGCGTTGGGAAAGCAGAGCGTCGAGACCGCTCTAACGCGCACGGTCGCCGCCTACGAGGCCTGCGGATATATGGAAAACGGCGAAGCGACTGTTCTGATCTCTTTTGATTCCCGTCTTGATGCGAACGCCGAGCTAAAGGCATCGCTCTCCGCGGAGATCCAGCAGGCCCTGGAGCAGACCGATGCCGTCGGCACGCTGGTTTTCCACTCCGAACTGACGGAAAACGCCGAAGCAGCAAAGATCGCCGAGGAATTCCATGTCTCCCTTGGCCGCGCCGACTGGATCCTCACCGCAGCAAACAAAACCGGGCTGCCCACGGACGAGGTTGCCCGCATGTCGTTGGACGAGCTTCTTAAATTCCAAGAGGTCTCCGGCATTTCTTCTGTCTGCGTATCGAAGTTCATCTCCTTGGAGGAAGCAAAGAAGATTGCACTGAAGGACGCCAAACTGGATGAACTGACACAGAAGATCGTGTTCACCCGAGAGGAACTGAACCGCAATTCAGGCAAGCCCTGCTACATCCTGGAGTTCTACACCGCGAAGAAGCAGTATTCCTACAAGGTGGACGCCAAGAACGGCAGCATCATCGAGGCTTACCACTTCATTCTTCTGGCGGACGCGAAGAAAATCGCACTGGACGACGCCGGGGTCAATGTGAAGGTGGTCTTCACGACAGAGGAGCTGGTTGCCGGCGGCATCAAGTCACCCTACTATTACTTCGTCTTTGAAAGTGACTCAGCTCGCTGGACTTACAAAATTGACGCCGTTCTGGGCGTGATCATGGATAAGACCTGCGATAAGATCATTCCTCCTGCCCCGGAGTTTATCGGCTTGGAAAAGGCAAAGCAGATCGCATTGGAGGACGCAGGACTGGATGAGGCAGCGCAGAAAATCGCGTTCACCCGAGAGGAGCTGAGCCGCAATTCTGGCAAACCCTGCTACATCTTGGAGTTCTACACGGACAAGTGTGCGTATTCCTACAAGGTCGATGCAGTATCCGGGGAAATTATCGGGAAGAAAACTGAATGGTTTTCCAGTCAGGAGTCCGAGATTGTGCCGGAAATGTCTCAAAATTCCGATTCTAAGCAGCGCAGAATAGGTTAACCCACGACAAGGTGCTTTTGAGCAAGGGCATACCCGCAGTGGGCGAGGATATGCCCGGCTGCGATCCGGCTATTACGGCCGCTGAAGACATCTCATTCGATGCCGCGGTCATGATGGGAGAAGATGGGTTCCATTCGCTCATGGACTCATTGCTGCGATACAGAAGCCGTGAAAGCGACAGGTGGTCATATAGAGCATGCTTCGGCATACATAAATTGCTAGGAGCCGGACTGCGCGTATCACGCAGCCCGGCTCCTGACCTGTAAGGAGACAATGGTCGAAAGTAGCCTAAATTGGAAGTAAGATGAAGTCTTTTTACTTGGCGATACGCTCCAGGATTTCGATCAGCAGCTCGGTAGTGATCTTGACATCCTCGATCTTGCAGGTTTCATTGGGCGTATGCACGTCAAGAAGCGTCGGACCAACGGAGATCATGTCCAGGTGGGGATTCTTCTCCGCAAAGGCGCCGCACTCCACGCCGGCGTGTACCGGCTCCACGATCATATCCGTGCCGGTCAGATGCTTGTAGGCCTCGCAAGCGATATGGGTCAGCTTGCTGTTGGGATTGACCGCCCAGCCGGGAACATGACCCTCGCTGTCGAAGGTAAAGCCGAAGCTATTGGCCAGTGCGCTGCAGATCACACCGATCTGAGTGGCCTGATAGGCAACGCTGCTGCGGGCAAACACCGTGAAGCGCACCATATCCTCGCCCACGGACACCACACCCAGGTTGGCGGAGCTCTCCACCAGCCCGTCAATGAACGGACTCATGGTATGTACGTTATTGGGAACCGTGGTCATCAGACCCACCATACCATAACCAACCTCCCCTGTCAGTACGCGGTCAGGCGCGGTATCACCGAAGGTGGTGGTGAACACCATATCCGATTCGATGTTGCCGAAAGCCTCTGCGAACTCTGCGCGGAAGGTTTCAATGATAGCCTTGGCCCTGTCCTCCTCGGTGGCAGACAGAACAATGGTGGCGGTGCCAAATGCGGGGATGGCGTTCTTCGCCTGACCGCCGCTGAAGGAGGCCACGCGGTAGCTGACGCCGCCCTGCCGCAGCATAGCCAGCAACGTAGCGATGCTGACCAGCGCATTGGCGTGACCCTTGTTGATCCCCACGCCGGAGTGACCGCCCAGCAGACCACTGAGGGAAATGGTCAGTGTCTTGCAGCCCACAATAGGCTTTTCCCACTCGGCCTTGTGGCTGTAGTTGAAGAAGTCGCCGCCGGCACAGGAATTGCACAGTGAGCCCAGCGTTTCCCAATCCAAATTGACCAGATAGCCGCCGTCAAGATACTTGGGGTCAATGGCGATGGAGTCCATGCCGTCTTCCTCGTTGGTGGTGAAGATGGCGCGGATGGGGCCGTGACGCAGGGTGTCGTCCTGCAGCAGGTACAGGCACATCGCCACGCCGATACCGTCATCGGCACCCAGGCTGGTGCCGTCTGCAGTCAGGGTCACACCATCGTTGATGACCTTGATGGGATCGTTCATAGGATCGTAGGTGACGCCCTCTTCGCATACGCAGACCATATCCATGTGTGCCTGAAAGATCACACGGGGTACATTCTCGCAGCCGGGGGAGGCGGGCTTGTCAATGATGATCTCATTCATGTTGTCCTTTTCCACGGCCAGGCCATGGCTTTTGGCCCACTGGAACAGGTACTCGCTGACGCGCTCCTCGTGATGGGAAGGGCGGGGCACCTTTGCCAGCTCCAGAAATTCGGACAATACAATATCTAACGCTTTGTCTTTACTCATAGCAAACACTCCTTACTGTGCGACAGAGCAGGCTTCTTCGATAGTCATATCGCCGGAGCCGGCCAACTTGGTATTCTTCAGCAGGGAATAGAGGATCCAGTAGGCCACGAAGGCGATGATCACGCCGTCCAGTGCGGAGGAGAACACCGTCACCACGCCCAGCGTCTCCAGCAGTGCGAAGCCGCCGCCGATGACCCATGCGATGATGCCGATCCAGTTGATGCCGCGCACAGGAGACCAGTTCTCCTTCTTGGCCTTGCAGATGACCCAGTAGTCGCAGATAACGACGCCCATGATGGGAGGCACCACCGCACCCAGAATGCTGATATAGGTGTTCAGGAAATCCGCCAGACCTGCAATGGCCATGAGGACGCCCAGCATACCACAGATCATGGTGACCAGAGGACGCTTGCTGTCTTTGATGGAGAACATCTTACAGGCAGCCAGGCCGGACATATAGGCGTTGCCGGTATTGGTGGTCCAAGTGGCGAGGATCAGCACCAGCATGGCAACGATGGGCAGGCCCAAGCCTGCGAACATGGCGGCCACGTCATTCCTCATGCAGCCGTAGGCACAGATGCCTACGGCTTTTTTTCTTGTATCCCGAAAACCACTCGCTGGGCGAGTGGTTCAAAAGAGGCTGCTGCCGATGAGGAAAAATAAAACTCCCTCTGTTATAGTAGAGATGTGGTCTGGCAACTGCAAACTACAAAACAAAGGGAGGCCATTCAAGAATGAAGTGGCAGAAACAGTTTAGCAAGTTGTGTGATAGAAGTAAAGATTGCTGTTGAGATAATTAGGCAGAAGAAAAGCATAAGTGTTAGGGATGACGGCTATATAAGAATGAAAAGGTTCCGGACTTATACCGGTGTGGGTAGGATAGCCTATGCAAATGGCAAGTCGTACTAACGCCGCATGAGGCGTGGCTGGTAACATAGGGCTTCGCCCGCATAAGAAATACCCCCGGCTAGGCCGGGGGATATTTATTTTTGTTTTGCAGGCAAGGCGCGATCCGGCTTGCTGCGTCGTGAACAGGGGCTAATCATCCTGTTATCAAGACCGTCTGGGATAGAACTGTTCACCGACCCACTCTGCGGTCAGCTCTTTCGAATGCAAGACCAGCGTGGGCGTATGGCTTTCCACAGCAAAAGCAAAGGCTCTGTTTTCCCCACTGTCCGTTGCTGACAAGTCCGTATCATGAACACATAGTACCACATCGGCAAGGCCGATGATCTTCCTATAGGCTTGCAGCTGTGCATCCGGCGTACCCACGGGACACACAACAGAAATATGGGTGCATTTTTCTAGCATAGTAAAATAGCGTTCCCGCAGATACGGTGCCCACTTTGTGGCTTGTTCCTCATGTGGTGTATAGCAGAAAAGCATCAGGTCTTGGTCGGTGGTTTCCCGCAGACCGTTGACGATCTCGGCTGCGTAAAGACCTACGCCGCAGTCGCAGGCGGTCAGAAACTGAGACACACCGCGCTGATGCAGCACCATGATCTGCTGCGCCAACTCCATTTTCAGTTTTTGGCAGCGGTCATCTTCCTCGTCAAACCCCCACGGCAAGCGCATGGGGTGCTGTCCCATGACTGCACAACGGTATATACGTCGGTATTCTTCCAAAGCAGTCACACCTTCACAAGATTATTGTCGCAATAAATAATACGACAATAATTATTAAAATGCAACGATTTTCCAAAGTATAATAAACGAAAAATCCAAGGTGGTGAAGTTGTGACAGACATTCTTGAAATCATTAAGCAGAATCGTGAGGCACGGGGATGGTCGGAATATCAGCTTGCTGAACGCTCTGGCCTGCCACAGTCTACCATCTCCTCGTGGTATAAAAAATCTATGACGCCATCGTTTGCATCGCTTGAGAAGATCTGCGATGCTTTCGGTGTTACATTGTCGCAATTCTTTGCGCAGGACGACATTCGTGTGGCTCTGACTCCCGCGCAGCGTGAGATGTTGGATAAATGGAATTGCCTGACATCAGTGCAGCAAGCAGCTCTGGCAGCACTCATGGATACGATGATATGAATGGATAAGCCGGTTCTCGCGGCGAAGAAGCGTTTTCCACCTGTACGCCCCGGCAGCTTTCCGCTACAATAGCCTTGTACTTAAGGTCATTAGGCATTGAGGACGGAGCAGAGCAGGCACGGGATGGGCGATCATGTCCAGCGGAGCATATCAGCGTGGCCGTGACCCCCGACAAAATCTTGAAGGGGCGAAACGTAAATAAACCGACGAAAAAAGATGAAGGGTGTATCAGCTGGTACATCCTTCATCTTTTTCGCTATTCTTCTTTTGCTAATGTTTGCGTATGCAGGAACGCATCCATCAGCATTTTTCCATCCTCGCGGTCACTCCACCAGTACGGGCGCAGAAACAACAGAGCATTCTCCAGCCAAACATAATCGTCCTTGGTCAATGTATGACTTTGAAGCCCTGCACTGATCCTGATATACGATTCTCTTACTTTGGCACTGGCATGGTCACGCACAAGATAGCCGTTGAGAAAGCCGGTGATGACAGATATTTCCAAAACATGGCGTCCCTCCTGAATTCAATCACACAGGACAGATTATAGCATATTTTCTTTGCATCCACAAGCAGGATTGTACAAACCGGGCTTCCTCTGTGTCAAGGCCACCTTGAAAAGTGCCGGTATACCGACTTTGTGACAGTTTTGTGACACTTTCCCCGCACTTTTGCGGGGGAAGTCAGAGCCTTCTTCTGATATGATACAGACAAGGTTGATACACGACCTGAATATTTCAAAGATTTCAAAGAAGGAGCGTAACATACCATGAAAAAGAAAACAGTTTGGAGCCTTTTACTGGCACTGGCAATGACGGTTACAGCCATCGGAGCATCGACTGCGGCATTTGCCGCTGCGCCCAATCAGGCAGAGCCGCAGACCCTCATCGCTACCGAAAATGATGATGCCATCTGGGAGCAGATCGAGGCTCTGGAGGAAAAAAGTGATGCCGTATTCCAGAGAAATGAAGCACTGTGGGACAAGGTAGACGAGGCCTGCAATGCCCTGCCTGATGACTACGATTTCGAGAACTTTGACGAGGCGGCGTTCATCCGCGGCATGACTACGCTGACGGAGGCGGAGAAGGAGACCCTTCTGAATGACATCAAGGAGCTGAACGAGCTGGATGCCCAGATGGAGAAGCTGTATGGGCAGCTGCCCGCCTGCGACAATATGCCGCTTTACGAGAAGGCGCTGGAAAAGGCCGATCCCAAGGTGCTGGACGAGATCGACACGCTGGAGCAGGAGTATGACCGCCTCTGCGAGAAGAACGCCGACCTGTGGGACAAGGTGGACGAGGCTTACTTCAACCTGCCGGACAGCTATGACTTCGACAACTATGATGAGGCCGCCTTCATCCGCAGCCTGAGCTTCCTGACCGACGCGGAAAAGGACGCGCTGATCGCCGACTACAACCGTCTGGTAGAGCTTGATAACCAGCTGTGCAAGCTGTACGACACCATTTGGGGCGATACCGGCTGCGAAAGCGGCATCTGCCCCTTTTGACGGCAAAGAGTTTTTCTGATATGATTAACTAAATACGACGCCGATGCTGCGCCTGTGCGCAGCATTTGGCGCTGCTTTCTAGGAGGTCACCATGGGACATTCCATCTATTTGGCGGACGATGAAAAGAGCATCCGGGAACTGCTCCATAGCTTTTTAGCAAGTGACGGATATACCGTGCGCTCCTTTGAAAGCGGCGACGCGCTGCTGGAGGCATTCCGTCAGGAGCCTGCGGAGCTGGTCATACTGGACATTATGATGCCCGGCACGGACGGCCTTACCGTGTGCCGGGAGCTACGCGCTGTTTCCGACATTCCCATCATCCTGCTTACAGCCAAGGACAGCGAGCTGGACTACGTCATGGGCATCAGCCAGGGCAGTGACGATT
>ERZ773258.2793-NODE-2793-length-10007-cov-8.021403_pt1 | contig 10007 bp, 7 predicted proteins | sample MGYA00511962_ERZ773258 | MGnify/ENA primary metagenome ERZ773258 (study PRJEB29015, sample SAMEA2737755) | human gut metagenome | biome: human gut; feature: human-associated habitat; material: faeces | place: China | collected 2012 ... | reverse complement strand
AGAAATTAAGGCGGAAAATCCGGACGCCAGCCGCGATCAGTTTGGAAAGAACGTCACGCTTGTTGGACGCGGGGCCGATGGTTGCCAGAATTTTGGTTTTCATCAAGGAATCCTTTTGTGCCGGCCTTTCAGAGCAGAAGGGCACGGGTCGTCCGCCGTCTTCCGGCGATGATCGAAATGGGCCGCCTTTCGGGGCACAGATAGACGCTTTATGTGTTTTTCCTGCTGTTTTCGTCCCCTGTCAAGTCTTTTGGGCGCGTCCGCATGGGAAGGGAAAAGAGGCACCGCCTTGACTCGGGTTCCGCCCGCGCCGTATAGCTTCAAGGGCGACTTTCCTTTTGAAACGAAGCGCCGCCTGACAGCGCGGCGTTGTTTTTCCATTTAACGACGGCTGGAGCACGATGAAGCAGATTGCATGGGATGAAGTGATGAAGCGGCTGGAAGTGGCCTCGAAGATTTGCAACGACGCCTCTCCTGTTCAGGTGGAAGGGCCCATTCATGTCGGTGTCGACCTCGGCACGGCCGACGTGGTGGTCATGGCGGTGGATGACAACGGGATGCCCGTGTCGGCGTTCCTCGAGTGGGCCACCGTCGTACGCGACGGCGTGGTCGTGGACTACCACGGCGCGATCACCATCGTGAAGCGGCTCGTGAGCATGACGGAGGAACGCCTTGGCCGGAAGATCTCCGAGGCGTCCACTTCCTACCCGCCCGGAACGGATGCGCGGCTTTCCACAAACATTCTGGACGCCGCCAACCTGCGCCTTGTGAGCACGGCGGACGAGCCGAGCTGCCTTGCGCGTCTGGCCAGGCTGGATCGCGCCGCGGTCGTGGACATCGGCGGCGGCTCCACCGACATTGCGGTCATCAGCATGGGCGGGCGGGTCAAGGCCGCCAGCCTGCCTGTGGCGGGCAACGCCTTTGACAGCTGCATTGCCCAGTACGTGCAGGAAAAATACCAGATCGCCATCGGCCCGCTGACCGCCGAGCAGCTGAAAAAGCAGGTCGCTTGCTGCACCAGGAGTGAGTTTGAGGGCGTTATGGAGGTGCGCGGCCACTCGTGGGAGACGAACCTGCCCGCGCGGCGCATCATCTATACCCGCGACCTGTACGAACCCGTGCAGGAGTTGGCCGCCCGTATTGCCAACGCAGCCCGCAACGTGCTGGAAAGCACCCCGCCCGAGCTGGCGGCGGATGTGTCCGGCACCGGCATTTTGCTGACGGGCGGCGGCTCGCTGCTGCGCGGGCTGGCCGGGTATATCGCGGGCGAGCTGCACACCGATGTGGCCATCGCCCCCGACCCGCTGAACTGCGTGGCCCGCGGCACGGCCATCAGCCTGAGCGAGGGCAAGTATCTGAGCGCCGGGTTCCGGGATGCCACGCCGAAGGTGTGGAATAGAAGGTTGAACCATAGTCACGACCCGTTTACGGGGGAGTGAAGAACCGTTGACTGAGCGGACGACCCGGGAGGCTTGTGCCGACGGGAACGGGCGTGAACCATACGCTGCGCACGTAGGGGCCGGGCACGCCCGGCCCTGTGCTTCCCCGCAAACGCCCGATACCGGGACACCCCCGGGCCGGATATGTCCGGCCCCTACTGCGCATTTTTAAATAAAATCAAAACGAAAGGTGAACTCCATGGCTGACATCACCAAGGAATATCTCGCGCTGCGCGACCAATATATTGAGAGCCGGTTTGCGCGGCTCAACCCCGTGCAGCGGCAGGCGGTCTTTGCCACCGAGGGCCCGCTGCTGATTCTGGCGGGCGCGGGCTCCGGCAAGACCACCGTGCTGGTCAACCGCATTGCCAATATCATCCGCTTCGGCTCTGCCCACGGCAGCACCGAACTGCCGCGCCCCGTGACCGAGGCCGACCTCAACGACCTGCGCAATGCCGTTGCCGCGGGCCGCGACCTGCCGCGGGAGACCGCCTATCTGGCCGTGCGCCCCGCGCGTCCCTGGAACGTGCTGGCCATCACCTTTACGAACAAGGCCGCGGGCGAACTCAAGGAGCGTCTGCGTGCCATGCTGGGCGACACGCTGGGCGGCGACGTCAACGCGTCAACCTTCCACTCCGCCTGCGTGCGGATGCTGCGCCGCGACGCCGAGCGCATCGGCTTCCCCAAGAGCTTCACGATCTACGACTCCGACGACCAGCAGCGCGTCATCAAGCAGATCTACAAAGACTTGATGATCGACGACAAATTCCTGCCCGTCAAGTCGGCCATCGGGCAGATTTCTTCCTTTAAAGATAAGCTCCTGTCTGCCGAGGATGTGGCGGGGGAGCCGTTCGCCAATACGAAGGCTCAGCTCGTCTCCAAAATCTACACGGCCTACGCGGGCCGCTTAAAGGCCGCGGGCGCTATGGACTTTGACGACCTGATTTTCCACACCGTCAAACTGCTGCAAAATGACGCGGAAGCGCGGGAATACTACCAGAACCGCTTCCGCTATGTCGTCGTGGACGAGTACCAGGACACGAGCATTGCGCAGTTCCATCTGGTGCGGCTGCTGGCGGGCGGCACCAACAACGTCTGCGTCGTTGGCGATGATGACCAGTCTATCTACAAATTTCGCGGAGCTACGATTGAAAATATCCTCAACTTTGAGAAGGTTTTCACCGGGGCAAAAACGATCCGTCTGGAACAAAACTATCGCTCCACCGCTAATATTCTGAACGCCGCCAACAGTGTCATCAAGAACAACATGGGCCGCAAGGGCAAGACCCTGTGGACCGACCACGGCGACGGCGAGAAGGTCCACCACTACACCGCGACGAACGAGCAGGACGAGGCCAGCCACATTGCGGACGTCATCGGCGAGCATTTGAGAGAGGGCGCGAGCCTGAAGGACCACGCCGTGCTCTACCGCATGAACGCTCAGTCCAACCCGATCGAGACCTACTTCGCCCGCGCGGGCATCCCGTACCGCATTGTGGGCGGCCAGCGCTTCTTTGACCGCAAGGAGGTCAAGGACATCAACAGCTATCTGGCCGTCATCGTAAACCCGCGGGACGACGTGCGCCTGCGCCGCATTATCAACGAGCCTGCGCGTAAAATTGGCATGACGACGATTGAAAAGATCGGTGAGCTGGCAGCCTCCAAGGGCGTGCCGATGATGGAAATCATCGCCCATGTGCGGGACTACCCGGAATTGCAGCGCGCCGCCGCGGCGCTCGAGCGCTTCTATGAGATGTACCGCGAGCTGTGCGATCTGTCGGTAAGTGAGCCGCTGGACCAGTTTGTGGGTGACGTCATCGCCAAGTCCGGCTATGAGGCAATGCTCAAAGCCATGAAGGAGGAGGGCGAGACCCGCCGCGAGAACCTGGGCCAGCTGGTCAGCAGTATCAAGACCTACGCCGACCAAAACGGCGAGGACGCGACGCTGTCGGGCTTTTTGGAGGAGGTCGCGTTGATTTCCGATTTGGACAGCTACGACAACGACGCCGACAGCGTCACGATGATGACGATCCACTCGGCGAAGGGCCTGGAATTCCCGTATGTTTTTGTCGTAGGTATGGAGGATGGTATCTTCCCCGGCGAGATGGCCAAGTATAATGAGGAGGACATGGAGGAGGAGCGCCGCCTCTGCTACGTGGCCATCACCCGCGCCAAGAAGGAACTGTACCTGTCCACCTCCCGCACGCGGATGATCTTCGGCCAGACGCGCCGCAACCCGCCGTCTGCCTTCCTGAGTGAAATCGACCCCGGTCTGCTGGACGAGACCCAGAGCCCCGAGCTGACCGGCTACGGTGGCGGCTTCGGTGCGGGGTACGGCAGCTACAGCACCAACGTCCCGGGCGGGCGCAGCGGATACTCCGGTGCGTCCCGCGGATATTTGAACAGTGAGTACAACGCCAAGCCCCGCGGCGGGTTTGGCGGCGGTTACAGCAGCGGCTTTGCCAGCGGCGGCCACGAAAGCCCCAACTCCTACGGCGGACGCCATCAAGTGCAGAGCACGGGCTTTGGCTCGGGCTACGGACGCAGCCGCAGCGCGGGCAACACGGCCCCCGCGGGCGCGGGCACATCCACGCTGGCCGGTGCGCCGTCCGCTGCCCCTCAGAAGAAGGCGGCTGCCGCCAGCTACGCGGCGGGGGACATTGTGGAGCACCGCGTGTTTGGCCGCGGCAAGGTGCTGAAGGCCACGCCGATTGCGGGGGACTGCATTGTCGAGATTCAGTTTGACCGCGTCGGCGTCAAAAAGACGATGGCAAACTATGCGCCGCTGAAAAAAGTGGAGGAATGATATGCTGGTACAACTCATTGCCCATACAAATGACCCGGAAAAAACCATCGCTGCAGCGGCAAAGCTCTGCTACTCCGATGCGCACATTGAGACGCTGCTGGACGGCCTGACGCCCGAAAAGACCGAGGCGTTTTTGCAGCGGCTGAACGACGTCGGCCACGCCAGCCCAATCGAGCACGCCAGCTTTACGTTCGGCATCGAGGGCGTGTCCCGCACGTTCCTGGCGCAGGTGACGCGCCACCGCATCGGCAGCTTCAGCGTGCAGAGCCAGCGCTACGTGCGGCTGGAGGATTTCCGCTACGTCATCCCGCCGGAGATCGAGGCCATCCCCGAGGCCAGAACCCAGTTCATTGCGTCGATGAACGATGACGCGAAGAAGTATCTTGAGTTGGTGCAGACGCTCGAAAATGCCCACACAGCGCGGTTTATGGCGGATGGTCTCGATGAAAAGGCCGCCCGCGCCAAGGCGTCCAAGCAGGCCAACGAGGACGCCCGCTTTGTGCTGCCCAACGCCTGCGAGACGAAGATGGTCATGACGATGAACTGCCGCAGCTTGCAGAATTTCTTCAACCTGCGCTGCTGCAACCGCGCCCAGTGGGAGATTCGCGCCGTCGCGGACGAGATGCTGCGGCTGGTGCTGCCGCTGGCCCCGCACATCTTCGCGAGCGCCGGCCCGCGGTGCCTCGTCGGCCCCTGCCCGGAGGGCCGCATGTGCTGCGGCAAACAAACGGAAGTACGCGCAAAATACGCCAAGCTCAAGGAGGAGGCAGTATAAATGGGACAGCTTATCATTTTTGAGGGGCTGGACGGCTCCGGAAAAGGCACCCAGACAAAACTGACGGCTCAGCGCTTAAAAGAACAGGGAAGAGAACTGCGGCAGATCACCTTCCCGGATTATGAAAGCGAGTCCTCGGCGCTCGTCAAAATGTACCTATCCGGCGCGTTCGGCGACAAGCCCGACGACGTGAACGCCTACGCGGCGTCGAGCTTTTACGCCGTGGACCGCTTTGCCAGCTACAAGACCGACTGGGGCGAGTTTTACCGTGAGGGCGGGCTGGTGCTGTCGGACCGGTACACGACGTCCAACGCCGTACACCAGTGCTCAAAGCTGCCGCCGATGCACTGGGACGGTTTTCTGAATTGGCTGTTCGACTTTGAGTACAAGAAGTTCGGCATCCCCGCGCCCGACGCGGTGATTTATTTAGCGGTTGACCCCGAGGTGTCACAGCGGCTCATCACCGAGCGATACCACGGCGACGAGAGCAAGAAGGATATCCAGGAGAAGGACACCGAGTATCTGGCCCGCAGCCGCGCCGCCGCCGAGTACTGCGCCCGCACGCTGGGCTGGCACCGCATCGAATGTACCGCCGCCGACGCAAACGGTGCAAAAACCATGCGCTCCGTAGAGGATATTAACGCAGAAATCCTTGCAGAATTGGCGGGAATACTGTAAAATAAGTAGGTATGTTTTGGGAGTGTCGCAGGGGAGGAATTTATCCCTCCCGCGGGGGTTCGTGCTGACGCGAACGGCCCGGGCGGATATGGAATCCGCCCCTACGTGGCAGCACACCAGACTGTTCCCGCCGCACACGCCCGGAGGGGTCAAGACCCCTCCCTACGAAATGACGTGAACGGGCAGCTTGTAGGGAGCGGTCTTGACCGCTCCGTTTGTTCCCGCCGCCATTCAGTCTCCGAGGGCGTCTGGGACGCCGACCCCTGCGCTTACCGCTCAATAAAAATAGTTTTACTTTACAAAAAGAGGTGATGCCCATGCTGCGTAAGGCTACCGCTGATGATCTGCCCGCGCTGACGGCGCTGCGCTGCGGGGCTGCCAAAGCGAACCCCGTCGATGCGGCAGGTTGGCTGCAAAACGTCGCCGGGCTGGAAAATATTCTGGTGCTGGAAAAAAACGGCCAGCCCGCGGCCATGCTGGCGGCGGTGCCGGTCAAGTACGGCCAGCACCGCGGCGTCTGGCTGTGCGGCGCAGCCGGGGTGCAGGGCGTGCCGATGGACCGCCTGCTGCCCAAAATCATGGAGGGCTGCCTGCGTGCCTACGGGGCCAGCGGGTTTGACTTTGCCGTCACGACGCCCGACGACGCCCGGCGCGCCGAGGACCTGAAAACGCTGGGCTTCAAAAGCCAGCTGCCGCTGCGGGTCATACAGACGCCCATCCGCCGTGACCTGTTCGCCCAGGCGGCGTTTGACAGTCTGACCGTCCACAAACTGCTGGAACGGCGGCACATCTACCAGCCCGGCTGCATCAGCCTGCCCGAGGAGGCCATGAACGAAACCATGACCCAGCTCTACCGCCGCGGGCTGACCGTGGTGTCCACCCGGCGCGGCTACGGGCTGTACTTTACCAAGGGCGACACGCTGCAATTTCTGGAATTACAGGCCGACAACGACCACTGCGCCGACCAGCTTTTGCAGGCCGCGCGGGAAAAGACCGGTGCGGCCAACGCCCGCATCCTGCTGGCCGAGAACCAGACGCTTTACCTCGGCGCAGGCCGCCGCTGCGGCTACGGAATGATCGCCTTTTTAGGCCGCCCCTTCTCCGTGACCGATGCGTATTTCAGGATGCTGCTGTAAGAGGCGGCCCTACCGGCAAGCCACGGAAGGCCTGTACCGTAGGAACCGGGCATTTCGGGAAAGGCTGCGGGCCGCACATGTGGCCCCTACAGACTGCCGCTCTTATTGGCTGCAAAAAGCAAGGAATCTATAAAAAAGTTAGGAGTCTCCCATGAGGATCAATCGCACAAATCCGGAGCAGCCTGCGACTCAGCCGGTGCAGAGCCATGCACCGCTCAAGGCGCAGACCGAGGTAAACGGCTTTGAACTGCCCGAGCAGGAAATCCCGAAGGAAAACCAGAAGGAGCCCCCGAAGGCGGCAAAGCCGCCGAAGCCCAAAAAGGAAAAAACCGCCAAGAAGCCCCGCCGCCAGCCGGTGGAGGAGGTCGAGGACGACGAGGAGAACGAGCAGCCCCGCCGCCGTTTCCCGTTTGGCTGCCTGATCGTGCTCGTCATTCTGGCGCTGGTCGGCTTTGGCGGCTATAAGGTCAGCCAGTTCTACGCCGAGCTGGACGGCCAGAAAACGCTGGGCCCGACCCAGACCATCACCGTGCCCGAGGGTTCGTCCGTCGCCGGCATTGCGACCCAGCTCAAGGACGCCGGTGTCATCGAGTATGACTGGCTGTTCAAGCAGTACGTCAAGTACAGCGGCAAGGCCGGTGAGATCCAGTACGGCGACTTTGAAGTCCAGTCCGGCATGGCCTACAACGACATCATCAAGGCGCTGTCCGTCGTGACCCGCCGTGCAACGGTGAACGTCACGATTCCCGAGGGCACGACAGCCGTCGGCGTGGCGCAGATTTTCGTGGACGCGGGCCTTGTGGACGACGTGGACACCTTCCTGTCCTGCGCCAACGGCAACGACGGCACGGATTGGAGCAAGTACGATTTCTGGAACGCCATCCCCGACAATGACCGCCTGATGAAGTGCGAGGGTTACCTTTTCCCGGACACCTACAATCTCTATAAGGACGAGAGCGTCGCCTACTATGTAGATGCCCTCTACGGCGAGTTTGCGTCCAAGACCGCCGCTCTGGCCGACACGATCGCCGCCAAGGGCACGAGCCTGGACGACGTGGTCAAGCTGGCCAGCTTCATTCAGGAGGAGGCCGGTTTGGAGAGCGAGGATGCCAGGGTCAGTGCCTGCTTCCACAACCGCCTGGAATCCAGCGACCCGCAGTGGGCCGAGCACAAGCTGGAATCCAACGCCAGCAGCTATATCATGCAGGACAGCGAGAACAACTATCTGTGGAACTCCCCGACGGCGGAGTACTTCGGCTGGCCGGAGCAGGGCGCGATCCCCGATGACGTGCTGGCCCTGTACGACACCTACGCCATCAGCGGTCTGCCCGCAGGCCCCATCTCCTGCCCGGGCTACGCCGCCATGGAGGCCGCGCTGAACCCCGATGAGGAGTATATCAACGAGGGGTACTACTTCTTTGTCACGGGCCATCCCGGCACCGATGTGGCAGGGCAGTACTTCTATGCCAAGACCGCCGACGAGCACTACCAGAACTGCGTCAAGGCCGGGTGGGCGTCGTAAGCGCGCAAGCTGCCCTGTAGGGGCCGCACATGTGCGGCCCGCAACTTCCCGTGGAATGCTGTGCTTTGGCAAACACGCGGGCCGGGCATGCCCGGCCCCTACAGCACGGACCCACGGCACACCACACATCAAATCCCCAAGCGCCCGCTTCCTACCGGGCGCTTTTTACGCAAAACGGAGGAAATCACTATGCTGCAACAGCCGGAACTGCTGGCCCCCGCGGGCAGCCTGGAAACGCTGAAATACGCCGTCATGTACGGCGCGGATGCCGTCTACTGCGCCCTGCCGGAATTTGGCATGCGCGCCGCTCCCGTCAACCTGACCGTGGGCGAACTGCACGAGGGCTGCATCTTTGCCCATGCCCGCGGCAAAAAGGTCTATCTGACGCTGAACACCCTGCCCACGAACGAGGAACTTTCCAAGCTGCCCCGGTACATTCAGGACGCTGCCGAGGCGGGCGTGGATGCGTTCATCATTGCCGACCTTGGTGTGCTGGCGCTGGCCAAAAAGTACGCCCCGCAGGTCGAGCGTCATGTCTCGACCCAGGCAGGCATCACGAACTATGAGACCGCGAAGGTCTGCTACGAGCTGGGAGCCAAGCGCGTTGTGCTGGCCCGCGAGCTGCCCCTGACCGAGATCGCGCAGATCCGCGACAACTGCCCGCAGGATCTGGAGCTGGAGGCGTTCGTCCACGGCGCCATGTGCATGAGCGTGTCCGGGCGGTGCCTGCTGTCCAGCTACATGGCAGGACGCAGCGGCAACCGCGGTGAGTGCGCCCAGCCCTGCCGCTGGAAGTACAGCCTGGTGGAGGAGCACCGCCCCGGTCAGTACATGGAGATCGGCGAGAGCGAGGACAACGGCAGCTACATCCTGAACGCCAATGACCTGTGCACCGCGCCGTTTATAGATTTGATTTGTAAAGCGGGCGTTGACTCGCTGAAGATCGAGGGCCGCGCCAAGACGTTCTATTACGTTGCATCTGTCGTCAGCGCCTACCGCCGCGCACTGGACGCCTTCCTGGCGGACCCGTACAACGATAGCTTTGAGCTGCCCGACGACGTCATTGAGGAGCTGAACCGCACGAGCCACCGCCATTACTCGCCGGGATTCTACTTCGGCAAGGAACAGGCCCAGCAGACCCCCAGCCACACCTATGTGCGCGACTGGGATTTCATCGGCACGGTGGACAGTTGGGAGAACGGCGTTGCCCACTGCACCCAGCGCGGCAAGTTCGCGGTGGGGGACAGCATCGAAATTTTGCAGCCCGACGGCAGCGTCGTCAAGCTGACGCCTGCGTGGATCGAGAATGCCGACGGCGAGCGCGTGGACGCCACCCCGCACCCGATGATGCAGTACACCATCCCCTGCGAGACGCCGCTGATGGCGTACAGCCTGATTCGGATGCAGAAGCAGTGATTGTACTTTTGCCGGGGACGATGCTTGCATCGACCCGCGGGCAGATGCGAGCATCCGCCCCTACAAAGCAGCTGCAAAAATAATAAAAAAATCTGCAAAAATCCCTTGACTTTTCTGTCGGTATCCCTTATAATAGTTCCTGCGCTGGTCGTGAGGTGCACGTCACACAACGCCGCGCAGGCTGGGTATGGCCCGGTAGTTCAGTTGGTTAGAACGCTAGCCTGTCACGCTAGAG
>ERZ773258.2783-NODE-2783-length-10026-cov-3.097683_pt1 | contig 10026 bp, 9 predicted proteins | sample MGYA00511962_ERZ773258 | MGnify/ENA primary metagenome ERZ773258 (study PRJEB29015, sample SAMEA2737755) | human gut metagenome | biome: human gut; feature: human-associated habitat; material: faeces | place: China | collected 2012 ... | reverse complement strand
GGTGGTGCGCTCGGCCCACGCCGCCGGACATGTGGCCATGGTCTACTGCGACGAGACCCGGCCTCTCCTGCAGGGGGCCCGGCTCACCGCCTGGGAGCTGGTAAAGGACGGCATCCCCGCCACCCTCATCACCGACGGCATGGCCGCCAGCCTCATGGCCCAGGGGAAGATCGACCTGGTCTTCCTGGGCTGCGACCGCATGGCGGCCAACGGCGACTTCGCCAACAAGATCGGCACCTATTCGGTGGCGGTAAACGCCCATTACCACGGGGTCCCCTTCTACACCGCTCTGCCCTCCTCCACCATCGACATGACCATCGCCGACGGCAGCGGCATTCCCATCGAGGAGCGCAGCAGGGATGAACTGATTCATCTGGGGCCTACTCAGACCGCGCCGCTGGACGTGGGGGTGTGGAACCCCGCCTTTGACGTGACCCCCCACGCGCTGCTGACGGGAATTATTACAGAGAAAGGGATTCTCTATCCGCCCTTTCAGGAGAATCTGGCAAAGCTGTTCGGATAGCGCACGCCTCCATGCGGAGGCCGCTGTGCCGCCGGCTCTCCGAATCTCTCTCCGCCCCCGGCGGGGCGGCAGGCTATGCCTCGGGCGTAATTACCTTCAGATACTCCACCAGTTCCTCAAACGCCATCCCCCGGGAGGCCTTGACCAGAATGGTACAGCCTGGTTTCACCACCTGTGCCAGGACGGGCAGGGCCTCCTTTTTGCCGGCGCAGTAATGAAGCTCGGGCACACCTGCCTTTTCGGCGGCGTCATAGATGTGCTTCGCCAGCTCCCCTACCGCCACCAGACAGTCTACCCCGGCCTTACCCAGATACTCCCCGATTCCGGCGTGGAGGGCGGGGGCCAGGGGGCCCAGCTCGAACATGTCGCCCAGGACCGCTACTTTGAATCCTCCGGCAGCGGCGCCCAGCACGCCTACCGCCGCCCGCATGGACTGGGGATTTGCGTTATAGGTGTCGTTGAGGATGGTAATCCCCTCTCCCCGCTGAATGATATTCATACGCATCTTGGTCGGCGCAAAGTGGAGCACGCCGTTGGTAATCTCCTTTTGGGTCAGACCAAAGCGCTCCCCCACCGCCGCCGCCATAAGGGTCGGGTAGACCATATGCTCTCCCAGGGCCGGGATTTCCACCCTGCACTCCATATCGGGGGTCTTCACCTCGCAGGTGATGCGGCTCTTGCCGTCGCTCTCCACCTGGCAGGCCCGGTAATCATTGTTCTCTCCGGTGCCGCACCAGAGGATTTCGTGGGAGAGCGTTCCATCCAGCGTACGCAGCAGAGGATCGTCCCCGTTGAGCACGGCAAAGGCCCCCTTGTGGGCATGGTGAAAAATTTCGCATTTGGCCTCCAGAATGTTTTCCCGGGATCCAAAATGCTCGATGTGGGAGTCTCCGATATTGGTGATGAGCACCACATCCGGCTCCACAATGGCGGAGAGGTAGTCGATCTCCCCGGCGTGGTTCATACCCAGCTCCAGTACGGCGGCCTCATGCTCCCCGTTCAGCCGCAGCAGGGTCATGGGCACGCCGATATCATTGTTCAGATTTCCCTCGGTTTTGAGCACCTTGAAGCGCTCTCCCAAAACAGCGGCCACCATATCCTTGGTAGTCGTCTTTCCCACCGATCCCGTAATGGCCACCACGGGGATGGGAAATTTCCGCTTGTACCAGCGGGCCAGATCCCGCAGGGCCCGGTGTGTGGAGTCCACCTTGATATAGAACTTGCCGGGCAGATAGCTCTCCCGCTCCCGCTGGGTGAGACAGCCCGCCGCCCCGCCCTCCAGAGCGGCATTGATATAGGCGTGGCCGTCGAAGCGCTCCCCCACCAGGGGGATGAAGAGAGAGCCCTCGTGGATGGTCCGGCTGTCTGTCTCCACACGGGAGACAGTCCGGTTCACGTCGTTGAACTCCCCCAGCAGGCGGCCGTTTACTGCCTCCAGCAGCTCGCGTATGGTCATTGGTTCCATGTGTCTCTCCCTTATCTTCCCTGTTTTCTGGCCGCCAGAGAGGCCAGGACAATGCGCTCCACCAGCGCGCCGTAGTCGATCCCCACAGCCGCAGCCTCCTGAGGCAGCAGGCTGGTCGGTGTCATGCCGGGCAGGGTATTGATCTCCAGGAACCAGGGCTCCCCATCCTCATCCACGATGAAATCCGCCCTGGAGTAGACCGAGAGCCCCAGCGTCTCATACACCCGCAGGGCGGCGGCGCGGAGCTTCTCCTCCGTCTCCGGGGAGATCTCCGCCGGGCAGACCTCCACCGCCGCGCCGGGCTGGTACTTGTTTTCATAGTCGTAAAAGCCCGCCTTGGGAATGATCTCAATGGAGGGGAGAGCGGCGTCCTCCAGGATGCCCACCTGGATCTCCCGTCCCCGGATATACTGCTCCAGAACCGTGCGCCCCCCCAGAGCCAGACCGCCGGTGAGGGCCGCCCGCAGCTCCTCCGCCGTATGGGCGATGGAGACCCCGATGGAGGATCCGCTGGCCACCGGCTTTACCACCAGGGGCAGCCTGGCTGCGGCCACCAGCCCGTCAATATCGCCGGCCGTATAGGTCACCGTCTTCCAGCCGGGGGTGGACACCACGTCGGCCACCATGCGCTTGGTCAAATCCTTATCCATGGCGATGGCGCTGCCCAGGAAGCCCGCTCCGGTATAGGGAATCCCCAGCAGATCAAAGGCCGCCTGAACCCGGCCGTCCTCGCCGCAGGTGCCGTGGAGCGCCAGGAAGACCAAATCGGCCAGGCGGCACAGCTCCAGTACGCCGGGGCCGAACAGGCTCCCGCTCTTATCCCTCCGGGCCGCCCGGACCTGCTCCAGATCCGGCGCCTCCCGGCTTACACGCCTGTACCCGTCGGGCACAGGGGCGTCGAAGTAGTCCTCCAGCGGCCCGGCGCAGTCCTCCAGGCCGAAATACATATCCACCAGCGCCGCCCGATGACCTCTGGCCCGCAGAGCCTCGGTCACCATCGTCCCTGTGGACAGAGATACGCTGCGCTCCGGGCTCAGCCCGCCCGCCAATACGACGATTTTCAATCTCCACACCTCGCACAAAACACAGATCACACTATAGATATGCGCTAATGGAATATTATAGCATAGATTTGCAGAATACTCAACCATTTGAAGGCAGCATCCTGAAGATTCCCAAAACATGATATAAATGCAACTTATTTGGTTACAAATACAACAGCCGCGCCCTGCTGAGGGCGCGGCTGTTGTATTTACTGTGCTGTTACCAGGGGAAGATTCCGCCGCTGTCGCGGCTGTCCAGCAGTTCCAAAGCGCCGCAGAGAAGCTCTGCCGCCTCGGCGCGGGTCAGGGTGTCGCCCAGGGCGCTTCCGGCGTCCAAAACGCCGGAGGCAGCCAGGTTGGCCGCCGACTGAACCGCCCAGACCGGGGCGGAACTGTCGCTGTCATAGGGCGCAAGGGCGGCCGTATCGGAGATCTGCAGGGCCCGGTCCAGCAGGACCGCGGCCTCCGCCCGGGTAATGGTGCTGTCCGGCTCAAATACCACCTGTCCATCGGCGGCCAGGCCGCCCTGTATCAGCCCCGCCTTCAGCGCGGAGGACACATAGGGCTTGGCCCAGGTGGCAATGGCCTCGTCGTCGGCAAAGCCGGTGCGGGTGACCCCCTCCAGGGCGTCAAGCCCGGCCACGTCCATGGCCATGGCCACAAATTGGCTGCGGTTGACGGGCGTTTCGGGCTGGAAGAAATACTGTCCTCCCATACACTCGCCCACAAAGATCTCTTCCTCCGCCAGCCGAATAGCCGCCTTGTGGGCGGGATTCCCATCCAGATCGGCATAGGCGACCTTTGTACCGGCCTTTTCAATCTTAATCTTCACGGTGGCCGGCGCGGAGCTGTTACCCACCGCATCAATGGCGATATAGGTGAAGGAGTCCTTGCCGGTCTTATTCTCATAGGGGGTATAGACAAACTGGTCGGAGCCGTCCTCAGGCATGGTAACGGAGCCGCGGGCGGGCTTGTCCACCAGCTGGAAGGTCAGCAGATCCCCCTCCGGGTCGGTGGCGGCAAAGCGCTCGGTGATCGCCACATTTTTATAGGTGCTCAGCTCCAGATCCTCCGCCACAGGGGCGGCGTTTTCCGCGGCAAGCAGGTGGAGCCCCACCTCGACCTGGGACGCGGCAGCGCCGCTTTGGAACACAGGGGTAAAGACAAAGCTGGTATCCGTGACAACAGGCAGGGGATCAAAGCGCAGGCCGTCCACTGCGGACATAGACACCACGTCGCCCACCGCCAGGGGGCTCCCGCCCAGCGTAAGCGTCCCGGCGGCCGGATCGGGCAGCGCCTCGATCACCAATGCCTCCAGCGTCTCCTCACCCTCTACCTTGAAATCTTCCGTGGCAAAGGAAATCATTTGGCCCTCAGGGCCGTTCTTGGAAAATGCCGTCACAGCCGGCGCCTCTTCCGCTCCACCGAAGGGAAAGGCGAAAGCGGGCAGGGCCGACGAGAGCAGCACGGCGCCCAGGACTGCCAGAAGCAGGGCACGGCGGACAAAGGACTTTTGTTTCAACTTTAGAACCTCCTTAGACTTTGGTACAGAATTGGGGTTACCGCTATTCTTTGCCAAAGCAAGGAGATTATACAAGGGACCTCAGTCGGGACTCTGGTTTTTCAGCCGCTTAATTTTCCGTACGGTCAGGCGGAAGGTGATAAAGCGGGAAATCAGATAGAGAAATACCAGCATAGCGATTCCGATGACGGCCTTGAGTCCCTGGCCTATCGCCTCGTTGTAGAGTACAAAGGGCAGGTACAGAGAGATCAGCACCACAATCAGGACGGCGCTCAGTCCGTTGGAGAGCACGGCCGGTTCGCTGACACGGGCCGACAAGTCGGTTTTGCAGTGCGGGCACACGACCTTCAGCCCGAGAAAGGACGCCTGAAAGGATTCTTTACATGCGGGACACAGGATGGACATGGACGCTTCTCCTTTTCATATCTGAAATAATATTAAATCCGGCTGCGGTCCCTCAGCCAGCTGGGCAGGGATCGCATTTTGATGCTGGAGACCACTCCCATGGCGGCGTACATGGTAAGGATGGACGATCCTCCATAGCTGATAAAGGGCAAGGTCAGTCCCACCACGGGAAAGACGTAGAGGCACATGCCCACGTTGATTCCCACCTGAACCAGCAGCATCCCGGCGTAGCCCATGGCAATGAGGGCAGACTGCGGAGAGCAGGCCCGCCGGGCCACCCAGACACAGCGCAAGATGATGGCGGCCAGGATCAGAAGCAGCAGTATGCAGCCCACCAGACCGAACTCCTCACCGCAGACGGCGAAAATCTCGTCGGTGTGCCGGGCGGGGAGACTGGTCTCATAGGGGCTCTGCGTCTGAATCCCCTGCAAATAGCCCTGACCGAAAATCCCACCGCTGCCGATGGCCAGGATGCTGCGGGTCTGCTGCCAGCCCGCCCCCTGGGTCTGGTCAAATAAGGTGTCCTGATTGCCTGTAAGGTGGTCGATGACCACTGTAATGCGCCGTGCAAAATATTTGTCGCTGATATGCGGCCAGATCAGGACAACCCCGACGATGCATACCCCGATCGCCAGCAGGAACCAGCGCTTTTTTACACCCCCTGCCCAAGCCATGACCACGAAAATCAGCAGGTAAGTCAGTCCCATGCCGTAGTCGCCGGAGGCGACAGAGATGAGCGCGAACATAAACACGGCGTGTCCTGCAATCTGGAACACCGAAGAGGGGCGGCTGATGCCGCGCTCCTGAAGGCGGTTGATCTGCCAGGCCAGCACCAGCACAAAGGTGAGCTTGGCGATCTCCGCAGGCTGCAGATTCACCGGAAACCCCGGAATATGCAGCCAGCTCAGATTGCCGCTGCCGTTGTCCACGCCCAGGGGGGTGCGTACCAGCAGGTTGATAAGGACGTTGAAGCCCAACAGCAGCTTCCAGGACTTCTCGGTGAACAACTCGATGTCCACCGAGGAGAGCAGAATATAGACCAGCACCCCCAAGGCAATAGCAATAGCCTGCACGATGATACTGCGGTAGCCTCCGCTCCAGCGGGTGGCACTGTATATGAGGACCAGGCCGTAGCCGCTGGCCGCCAGACAGAGGAAGAGAAGCAGCAGATCCCCTTTGCGGAAAAATTCGCGGATGGAATCGGAGATCCAGGACAGACGGCCCACCTCCTTTCACCTCATGATAACCTCTCTAGTTTACCATCTTTTTTCCTTCAGGTAAACAGCCGTGTGGGAAAGATTTAAAAAGGAGGAAAACCGCTGGACGGTTTTCCTCCTTTTTGACGTGTTCAGCCCGCGGGACGGAGGGGAAAGCAGTGGTGGAGCAGCAGGCTCTCCGGCTTGACGGAGGTCCGCTCGAAGAACACCCCTGAGATGCGCTCTGAAATGCGCTCGGCGTCCTCTGCCGACAAATCGGAGACCATCATCAGGAACTGACAGCTTGTATACTGGGTAAACACGTCCCCGAGACGCAGGGAGCTCTGGATGATCTCCTTCAGCAGCCCCATCTGCTCCTCCCGCTCCTGAAGAGGCGGAAAGCCCCCCTCCCGATCGGTCAATGTCAGAAGAATTACATAGGCGCTGCGCTCCAGGCGGCGCAGCCGGCGCTCGGCGTAGCGAAAAATATTTCGGAAGGTCTCATAATCCTGGCAGAAAGCTCCGGCGACCGGGTCCCCTTCGGCCAGGTCTTCCCGGATCTGTCCCACATCCGTTTCTATCCCCTCCGGGCCGGTCTCCGGGACAGAGGCGCTCTTGCTCCGTCCCCGCTTGAGGCGCATCAGCCGCTGGTCGGCCCGGTCAAACAGGCTGCGGTAGTTATCACCGTCCTGATACAGCGCCCCGCCGACTGTAACGGTAATATGAACTGTGGCGTCAGGCAGGGTAATACCGGCCATGCGCGACTGAATTCTGGACCGGCGCTCCTCCAGATAACGCTTGTCTCCATGCTCCGGAAGATACATGACAAACTCGTCGCCGCCCACGCGGCCCACAATATCGTTGCGGGATGCCATATAGCGCAGCGTCTTCCCCACCTCACAGAGCAGCCTGTCCCCCGCGATATGCCCGTAGCGGTCGTTTACCTGCTTGAAATGGTCCACATCAAGGAACAGCAGGATTCCACACTTTTGCTCTTTCAACCGGCGGTCTATCTGCTCTTCCGTGGCCCCGCGATTGTAAAGTCCCGTCAGCCAGTCCCGCTCCACCAGCTCGCTCAAGCGCCGGTTTTCCTCTTGGAGCCTCACGGTATCCAGTTCCATACGCAGCCCCCCATCCCGGCACGGCCGCTGTCCGCGCCTTTCTATGGTTATTCTTATATTGTAGCGGAAATCCCGCCTGTTTTCCAGCGTATCTTTTTAAAATCAGTGGTATTTTTGTGAATTTGTCTTGCCCGCCTCTCTGTGCGCCTGTATAATGGTGTGTACCTGGAGAGGAGGGCTCACATGCTGGATCTGTCACAAATCAGCCGTTGGAGAGAAAATAACCGCCTGGAGGCCAAGCTGGCTACCGGCGGACTGCCGCAGAGCCTCTGGGAGACCTATTCCGCCTTTGCCAACACCTACGGCGGGGTGATTCTGCTGGGGGTGGAGGAGCTGCCGGATCACTCCCTGCGGGTTCAGGGCCTGCTGGATGCCCGGGAAATGGTGGAAGAACTGTGCGCCATGCTGGATGACAGGCGGGTCGTCAGCGCCAATATCCTTGCAGCGGACCAGATCCGGGTGGCAGAAGTGGACGGGGCCCAGATTATTGTGATAGAGGTTCCCCCCGCTCCCAGAGATCAGCTCCCGGTCTACCTCGGCAAAAACCCCTTTACCGGCTCCTACCGGCGCAGCGGCGACGGGGACTACCACTGCACCTGGGGCGAGGTCGTCACCATGCTGGGAGACCGTGATCACTGAAAACATTTCTTTTGCTATCTTTTTAGTTATTTTCTTTTCACGCTAATGAGGTATCGTTTTTCTCTTTTTGCTGTTTAAATGATTTACTAGTATCCTTCTTGCAAACATATATCAGTTTATCTATAATAAATAGAAATAGCGTCTTTTAAAAACAGGGGTAAACCAATCGTTCCATGACAGTCATATAAGGCCAATGGGCATCAACTCAGAGGAGGGGAAAAACAATGCTTCTGAAGCAGTTGGAGCTTTTAATTGCATTAAACGGCTTTAAAACCTTCAGTGAAGCTGCCCCAAAATTAAAGCGCTCCCAAGCTTCGATCAGCAGAATGGTCCAGTCTCTGGAAAATACTTTCGGGTTTCAGGTCATTGAGCGGCGTTCGGACGGTATTTCTTTTACAGAAAAGGGAAAGACTGTCCTCAAATATGCCAATCTCATCCACAATGAAATCAGCGGGATAAAAAATATCAAATATTCCTTTTTGGATGATATTGGCGGAGAATACCTTTTAGGCGGGTTTTCCCACACCTATAATCTTTTACTTGTAGATATGTTAATCTGTCTACAGCAAGAGTATCCGACCTTGCGAATCAGCCTTGAAGATCGCAATAACGCTGATATTATTTCCAATGTAGCCAACCGCACCTATCTACTGGGACTTCTCCAACTCAACAACATTGACAGCGTATATTATCAGAGCGAGCTGCTGCGCAGCAACTTGCGCAGCAGTCCTGGCTATGAGGAGCCTCTCTGCGTAATCGCCGGCCCCTGCCACAAATTAGCAAACGCAGGCCCTGTAACTTTAGACCAGCTACTCTCCTGCTCAACGCTTACCTCCCGCTATCAGTTAAGCGAACATTTTGAGCTTTTTTTGCGTCAGCACGGCTATCAAGAGCGTCTTCTTGTGATCCACGATGTCTATACGCAAAGGAAGGTTATCGGCGCCTCCGATTGCCATATCGGCATAATCCCTCAACACGGAGTTGACACCAGTAATCAGAACTATCACGAAAATCTTCTCACCATTCCTGTCCGCGACTTCCCGCTCTCCTGCCGTTTATTCTGGGTAGAGCATATGCAAGGGTACAGCAAACATGCGGAGATGGTCGTCACACTCATTAAACGGTCATGGGATAAAATATTGCACAAAGAGGGCCTAATATGAAACTGCAGCAGCTAGAGATCTTTGTAACTACTATCGAATGCGGTACGCTCACCAAAGCTGCAGAGAAGCTGTTTCTCGCCCAGCCCGTCCTGAGTCTTAGTATTAAGGAACTGGAGTCCGAACTTGGAGTATTTCTGTTAAATCGGAGCAATACCGGCATAGCCCCTACCCCTGTCGGCAAAGAGGTATATCGAAACGCAAAAAATGTGCTTGCACTGGTGGAACGTATTCGGCAAATTCCTCCCGATCAAAACCACGCCTCTTTAAAGCACCAATTTGCCGCGTCCTATTTCGGCGGCCATGCCCTTTTATTAGAAACTTTTCTGGCCCTTCAGAGTGAAGGAAAGAATTGTCAGTCCTACGAGCTTTTCGATCAACACGAGCGAATGGAAACAGAAGCGATCTTCGGAGGTGTTGAGGATGGCACCTTAACGCTTGGCGTTGTCTATTCCTATAGTTACGCTAAAACTCTCTCTCCTGTCTTCCCTGAGAAGCGCGGCCTCCATCTGGATTATCTCGGCAGAGACCCCTTCTGTATCGTAGTTCGCAACGGACATCCTCTCCAGCAAAAAAAGGTTCGCCTCAGCGATCTGTCTCATTATCCCAACGCGGTTTACGAAAGCAGCCTTAATGACTATATCCGCGTCGTATACGGCGAAGAATACTGTTTGAAGGAGACCATCCGCATCGAAAACCACACTGGGCTACGGAACTACTTATCTCAGACTGACGCTGTATCGGCGATTACTCAGTCCGAGCTTACTCGCAGCAACCGAATTCACTCTAGCTCTCTGAACGTATTGGATCTCAAAGAGGTTCAGTGGTATCAGGATGTCTATTGTGTCAGGCGACCGGGGGAACTGACGTTTCCGGCATATCAGTTTCTCCAAAAACTGATCGCTGTAGCACGGCAGTATCTGTCCTCATAACCCTAAAATTGTCTGGGGCG
>ERZ773258.2780-NODE-2780-length-10036-cov-4.014127_pt1 | contig 10036 bp, 8 predicted proteins | sample MGYA00511962_ERZ773258 | MGnify/ENA primary metagenome ERZ773258 (study PRJEB29015, sample SAMEA2737755) | human gut metagenome | biome: human gut; feature: human-associated habitat; material: faeces | place: China | collected 2012 ... | reverse complement strand
CCATTTGACATTCAGGAACTAAGAGAAATCATGTCGTATGACGAAATGGAACTGGATATGATCGGTGATCAGAGAACAGCTATGTTTGTCATCATCAGTGATACAGATGACACATTCAACTTTGTGGTAGCGATCATGTACACCCAGCTCTTTAACCTGCTTTGTGATAAAGCGGATGATGAGCATGGAGGCAGGCTTCCCTATCATGTACGGCTGCTTCTTGATGAGTTCAGCAATATCGGACAGATCCCAAAATTCGACAAATTGATTGCTACGATCCGAAGCAGGGAAATCTCCGCTTCTATCATTCTGCAGTCACAATCTCAGCTGAAAACTATCTATAAGGATGCTGCTGAGACGATCACAGGCAACTGTGACACCGTTCTTTTCCTGGGCGGAAAGGAAAGTTCCACACTGAAAGAAATATCAGAAACCCTGGGAAAGGAAACCATTGATCTTTACAACACATCAGACACCAGAGGCAGCAACCGGTCCTATGGACTGAACTATCAAAAGACTGGAAAAGAACTGATGAGTAGAGATGAGCTGGCGGTCATGGATGGAGAAAAATGTATCTTACAGCTTCGTGGAGTCCGGCCGTTTTTAAGCAACAAATATGACATCACAAAGCACAAACGGTACAAAGAGCTTGCCGATTTCAATAAGAATAATGCGTTTGATGTCGAAAAATATCTGGCACACCGACTGGTGATGTCGAAAGATACAGAATTTGAAATGTATGAAGTAACTGTAACACAAGAAGATGTATCAGCGATTGAAGCTGAGGAAAGTGAGGATTGATATGAAAGAAAGAATTCGAGCACCCTGCTACTACTGATAAGGATATAAAAAGGTCTGAATAAAAGGGAAAGGAGTAGAGCCAAACGCTTACAGACCATAAGAAAAAGCGTTTGTTCACACATTTGATTATGGCTTTTTTTAGCAGTGCAATCAATATCCTTCAGACACTGGTCGTTGCAATCGGTGCTGGTCTTGGTGTCTGGGACGTAATCAACCTGATGGAAGGTTATGGAAACGACAACCCGGGTGCAAAATCCCAGGGAATTAAGCAGCTGATGAGCGGTGGTGGTGTTATCCTGATCGGAACACAACTGATCCCGCTTCTGAGTGGATTATTTGGTTAAGAGAAAGGAGTAGAGATCCATGTTCAGTCAGATTTTTGATGCGATTGAGGAATGGATGAGGGAACTCTTAACCGGGATGATCACTACCAACCTAGATACGATGTTTACTGATGTCAATCAAAAGACTGGTGAGATCGCTACCCAGGTTGGACAGACCCCGCAAGGGTGGAACGGCAGCATATTCAGTATGATCCGGAACTTATCGGATTCCGTGATCATGCCGATTGCAGGTATTATTATCACACTCGTACTCTGCTACGAATTGATTTCTATGCTGACCGAGCGCAACAACATGCATGATATTGATACCTGGATGTTTTTCAAGTACTTCGTAAAAATGTGGATCGCGGTTTATCTGGTGAGTAACACATTTACGATCACAATGGCGGTATTCGATGTGGGCCAGCACGTAGTTAATTCTTAGGACGGTGTTATCACAGGAAGTACCGCCATTGATATTTCTTCGGCATTGACGGATCTTTCCGCAACCCTGGAAAGTATGGAAATCGGAGAACTTGTTGTATTGGCGCTGGAAACCCTTATCGCTGGCTTCTGTATGAGAATCCTGTCTGTACTGATCACAGTGATCATGTATGGACGTATGATAGAGATTTACCTATATACCTCAGTTGCGCCGATTCCATTCGCAACTATGAGTAACAGAGAATGGGGACAGATCGGCACGAATTATTTCAGAGGACTCTTTGCCCTGGCTTTCCAGGCATTTCTGATGATGGTATGCGTTGCAATCTATGCAGTGCTTGTGGCTGGTGTGGCAGTATCCGACAACCTGCATACCGCACTCTGGTCAGTGGCGGCATATACCGTTATCCTATGTTTTTCACTTTTTAAGACAGGCTCCCTGTCTAAATCTATCTGGAATGCACATTAAAGGAGGAACGAAATGGCAATATCCGTGCAGGTGCCAAAGGATTTGTCCGGTATCAAGACAAAAGTGGCACTGAACTTGACAAAGAGACAGATCATTTGTTTCAGCGGTGCGGCAGTAGCCGGGATACCCTTGTATTTTTTAACTAAGGGACTGATCGGAACATCAGCCGCATCACTTCTTATGATGGGAGCAATGCTTCCGTTCTTCTTTTTTGCGATGTATGAGAAAAACGGGTTTCCGGCGGAGAAGATTTTGTATTTTATGCTCCGGCAGAAGATACTCACACCGGGCATAAGACCATACCGGTCAGAGAACTTATACAAGCAGTTGGAAGAAAAAGAAAAATTACGAAGGGAGGTTCGTTATCTTGAAGAAAAAGCAAAAGGCAGAACCGGAAAGCCGCAGAAAAAGCAGTTATAAAGGCAATAGCAGGAACAACAGTAAAAGTGGCGGTCTTACCTTTTCAGAAAAGAAGCGTCTTATACAGTTAAAGCATATTTTATCGGGAAAGAGCATTGAGAAAGAAAAGCCGACTACCGCACAAAGGACGATCACTTTTGAAAAGATGTTCCGTGACGGTATCTGTCAGGTCAGCCACCGTTATTATACAAAGATGGTGGAATTTTTTGATATAAACTATGAGCTTCTGGAAGTGGATGACCAGGCGGACATACTGGCACAGTACAGCAAGCTTATCAATTATTTTGATCCGTCTGTGAGGTTTGAACTGGTGCTTTTCAACAGGCAGGTCAACGAGCAGATGCTTACAGAACAGTTTGACATTCCGTGGCAGGAGGATGATTTTAACGACATCCGTGAGGAATACACGGAGATGTTAAAGAAGCAGGCGGCAAAGGGCAACAACGGTATCATCAAATCAAAATATCTGATTTTTGGTGTAGAAAGCAACGGCTACAAGGAAGCCAAGAGCCGCCTTAACAACATTGAAAAAGATGTCATACGGAACTTAAACAACATAGGAACCCTTGCGAGGGGACTGGACGGAAAGGAAAGACTGCGCATCCTGCATGAATATTTTAATCAGGATACGATGGAGCCTTTCCGTTTTTCATTTAAGGATTTGGCAGAATCCGGTAAGTCGGTCAAGGACTATATTGCACCGCCGGGATTTGATTTCCGCTATCCGAACCGCTTTAAGTCAGGGAATATGTATGGCTGTGTGTCCTATCTGGATATTATCGCACCGAAGTTTACGGACGAGCTGATCAAGCATCTTCTGGATATTGATGCTAATCTTACGATTTCCATGCACATGCAGACGGAAGATCCGGTAAAGGCAATCAAGAAGTTAAAAGCGGTCATTTCCAATATCCAGAAGATGAAGATTGAGGAGCAGAAAAAGGCAGTCCGAAGCGGTTACGATATGGATATTCTTCCAACAGACATCGTGACTTATGAAAAGGACACGCTGGAATTTCTCGATGATTTGAATACGAGCAACCAGAAGATGATCAACATGACATTCCTTATTACCTGTTATGGCAGAACCAAGCGGGAACTGGAGAGCTTAATGCAGAGAGTGTCCGGTATTATTCAGCAGGCAAACTGTGACCTCAGATGTTTACAGTATTTGCAGGAGCAGGGCCTTATGGCATCTGCACCGATTGGGTGCAATGAAACCGGAATTGAGCGTACTCTTTCCACAAAAAGCACCGCAATCTTAGTACCATTCTGCACGCAGGAATTATTTATGCCTGCTCCGGCAATCTATTACGGGTTAAATGCACTCAGCAACAACATGATCATGGCAGACCGCAAAAGGCTCCGTACACCAAACGGAGTTATCTTAGGTACTCCCGGAAGTGGTAAGAGTTTTAGTGCAAAGCGTGAGATTTTAAGCTGTTTTCTTATCACAAAGGACGATATTATCATCTGCGATCCGGAGGGAGAGTATTTTGCACTTGTAGCGGCACTGCATGGACAGGTGGTAAAACTTGCTACAAATTCCAAGGACTATCTGAATCCGATGGATATTCAGCTAAGCCATAAGGGGGATAAGGAAGCATTAAAACTGAAATCGGATTTTATCATAACATTATGTGATCTGATTGCAGGTGGCAAGGACGGTCTGGAGAACGATGAGAAAGGTATCATCGACGAATGTATCCGTCATATTTATGACAAGTATTTTGAAAATCCGGTGCCGGAAAATATGCCGCTGTTGGAAGATTTGTATGATGCCTTGTTAGCACACAAAAATCCAAAGGCAGAGCGTATCGCAAACAGCCTTGTGCTGTATGTGCATGGTTCCCAGAATTACTTCAACCACCATACCAATGTGGACAGCGGCAACCGTATCATGTGCTTTGACATCAGAGACTTGGGAAATCAGTTAAAGGAGCTTGGAATGTTGATCGTGCAGGATGCGGTTTGGAACAGGGTATCGCAGAACAGGGAGCGAAAGATTGCTACCCGTTATTACTGTGATGAGTTTCACCTTCTTCTGAAGGAGAAGCAGACCGCTATCTACTCTGTGGAAATCTGGAAGCGTTTCAGAAAATGGGGCGGAATACCGACAGGTTTGACGCAGAACGTGGGCGATTTCCTCCGTTCTGAGGAGATTGAAGGTATTTTGGGTAACAGCGATTTTGTGTATCTGTTAAATCAGAATGCCAAAGATCAGGCAATCCTCGCTGATAAGCTGGGACTTTCTGATAAGCAGCTTTCCTATGTCACCAACTCTGAGCCGGGAAGTGGTCTGATACTGTTTGACAATGTGGTAATTCCATTTGTAGACAAATATCCGACAGACACCAAGACTTACAGAATTATGAATACCAAGCCGGAGGAATCGGTGCAGAAGGAGGACGCAGTATAAAATGGCAGAAAAAAGACAGAAGAAGCAGGCAGTAAAGGCATTTGAAAAAGAGACATTTTCCAAAGATAAGGAAGTGACTGGAGTAAAACATATAGAACACAGGCAGGACAACACCTTTTCTGTGGAAAACCAGTTTAGTGCCAGCGAGAAGCCTGTGAGCAATCTGCCAAGGGATGCGAACCATGGCAGTCGTACAGGAAAAGCAACTTCTGGTCACAGCGTCCAGAAGTCAGAGTTTAATACTGGGACAGAATACAGGAAAAATAATAAGAAAAAATATTACCGACAGCAACAACAGGACACTTCTGGTCACAATGTCCAGAAGTCGGAAGCCGAAGCGGAAAAGACATTCTTAAAGGAAAACAGCTTTATCAATGAGGAAAACGGTAATGCTACAAATTTCCATACAGAGGACGCAGACAGTTTTCAGGACAATTACCACGTTAGAAATACCTACCAACGGTCTGAGAAAAAAGGAAAATATCACAAAAGGCGTGTGCAGAGAGAATACGCACACAGAGAGCGTGCAAAGTCAGAAAATGCAAAGCAGTCCGATTATGGAGATCTTCAGACAAAGGACGCCACATTTTCGCAGGGGCAGGCGGACGAATTTACAGACCAAAAAGTACAGAAGGCTTTTGATAAGTCGGAAAAGAACCGCCGGAAGTTACAGAAGGCAAAGGACAAGATGCCGAAAAAGCGGCAGTATGAGATGAAGCGTGTCTTTGATGAGCAGACCGGAAAAGCAAAGTATGTTGTGGTTCCGGTGGATGTGGAGAAGCCATTTAAGCCGGACGGACTGGGAAAAACTGCGGTTCACAAGCTCCAGACCGAAAATATGTATTTTGTGCATCGCAAGATTGCAGAGACAGAAAAGGATAATTCTGCTGTGGAGGGCGCACACAAGACGGAACAGCGAGCCGAGGATATTTACCACTATATGAAGTATCACCGCAAGAGCAAGGCACAGAGAAAGCGTGACCGCTTAGAGCGATTGCACAAAAAACAGGTTACAGCGGATATGAAGCTGGAGTATGAGAAATTCATCAGTGAAAATCCACATCTAAAGGGCAACAGTCCAAAGAAGCAGTTGCAAAGGCAGCTACAGAAACAGCGCATCAAGCGTGAGTATGCCAAGGCAAGGCGGGTAGGAGCAGAAGCCAAGACTGCAAAGGAAACATTTACAAAGACAGCCAATGCTGCAACCGGGATTGCAAAGAAGTTACAGGAAATTGCCACGAAAAATAAAACACTGATTATCACAGTGGGTATTTTTGCACTTCTGCTCATTATGATCATGTCGGCACTATCAAGCTGCGGTTCCATGTTTACCGGAACTGTGACAACAACGATGGCAAGCACATATCTTAGCCTTCCGGCAGAGATTGATGCAGCAGATTTATCTTTTACAGAAAAGGAAATGGAACTGCAAAATAAGATTGACCGGATTGAAACTGATTATCCGGGATATGATGAATACGATTATAACCTTGGTGCAATCGGGCATGATCCGTACACACTGATCAGTTATCTTTCCGCAGTCCATACGGAATTTACTGCCGCAGGAATAGAGAGTGAGATTCAGGAATTATTTGATGCCATGTATTCACTCACTACCGAGGAAGTAGAGGAAACACGGACAAGGACAGTCACAAAGACCGGAACCAGAATAGTAACAAATCCGGACGGGACTACCCGTACCGAGGAATACGAGTATGAGGAGGAAGAAGAATATACCGTAACAATTCTTCGTGTCACACTTACGGTCACACCGCTTGAGAGCATTGTAGCCGGACGCATGGACAGCGAACAGACGGAAATTTTTGGAGCCTATACGGAGACAAAAGGCGGCTTACAGGTCTTTGCTTCTCCGGTTGATTATTACTGGTATTACTATATCAGCAGTTATTATGGCTACCGGAAAAATCCAAACACCGGAGCCGAGGAGCTTCACAGGGGTGTGGATATAGCGGTGCCGACAGGAACGTTTGTATATGCGGCACATGATGGAACGGTAACAGAAGCAACTTACGATTCCTATTATGGAAATTATGTGGTGATTACGGACAGTAAGGGATATACCACAAAATATGCCCACATGGACAGCTTAAATGTGTCCGCAGGGCAGAGTGTAAAAAAAGGTGACAATATAGGCAAAAGCGGAAATACAGGAAGCAGTACCGGAAGCCACCTTCATATCGAATGTCTGTATAACGGGGAATATTATAACCCGTTATTTTATTTTGAAGCAGGAGAACAGACCATTTATGGAGAAACAACGGGCGGCACCGGAGGAGGAACCAGCAATGTGATACCGCCGGAATCCTATGATGATGCAACCGTACAGACGCTTATGCGTGAAGCAAACAGGTATCTGGGAATGCCATATACTTTTGGCGGCACAGCTCCGGCTAGTTTTGACTGTTCCGGTTTTGTATGCTGGGTATTTTCAAACAGTGGCGTACATAACCTGCCAAGAACCACAGCACAGGGCATTTATGACCAGTGTACTCCGGTATCAGCGGCAGATGCAAAGGCAGGGGACATTATATTTTTTACAGGAACCTATAATGCAGGACGTCCGGTTACACACGTTGGTATCTACTGTGGAAACGGTACGATGGTGCATTGCGGTGATCCAATCCAGTACACCTCAATCAATACTTCTTACTGGCAGAGCCATTTCTATGGTTTTGGAAGATTGAATTAGCGAAGGGAGGAATTATTTTTGTCAGTAGAACGAATCAATTCACAGCTTAAAAAGGTCAGAGAGCAGATAGCACAGCTACAGGCAAAGGAAAAAGACCTTGCAGAACAGAAACAGATGGCGGAGGATGCCGAAGCCATGAAGATCATACGAAAATATAAAATCTCATCGGAGCGTTTGCAGATGTTAAACAAGCTCAGTGAGGATGAAGTCAGAAATTTATTACAGAAACGGGAACAGGAAAAGGAGGTTTCAATCAATGAAAAACAGGAAATTATCGGCTAGGGCGGTAGTGTCCCTTATGCTGTCGGCAATACTTTTTTGTATGCCGATTGGGGCATTTTTTGCCAACAGGACAAATACGATAGAGGTTCATGCGGAGGATACTGCCGAGCAGAAAACGGAAAGTGCAAGTGACGCAGAAAATACGGTTACACCCGGCAATGGCAGGGAAGAAAATTCAGGAACAGATACCGGAGAGGGAAAGACGGAAAATTCCACAGAAGGCACAACAGAAGATTCGTCTGAAGAAACACAGCCTGCCGCAAAATGCACCTGCAAGGAAAAATGCAGTCAGTATGCGGTGGATGAGGATTGTGAGGTGTGTGCAAAGGATTATAAGGAATGTGCCTATATCAATCCAAGTGTAAAAATCACAATCAATACACCGTCTGGATGGCATAATGATACCACGAAAGTAACGGTCAAGGTAGAAGATACGGTAGTGTCCGGCAATTTTACCATTCAGAAAGTACAGGCGAAGGTCGGACAGAATGGAAGTTGGACGGATATTACCGAGGATATGTACATAGAGATTTCCGAGAACAGCACCATTTATGTGCAGGTCACAGACCAGAAGGGCAAGACCTATGAGAAAAATCGCTATATCAAGTGCTTTGATTTTACGAAGCCTACCTTAAATGCGGCAGTCAGCGATGGTCTATTGAGTATTCAGGCACATGATACGGATTCCGGTATCAAGGCAATCTATGTCAATGGCTATGAGTTTACCGACCATACGAATGGTGCCTTGAATATCCGTCTGCAACAGTTTGATGCAGGATATCAGTATTTCACGATTTCAGCCATGGATAATGCAGGAAATACCTCAGAAATCTATAAAACAGCCAATCCGTATTACACCGATCCGGAAAACAAGGACAGCAATGAAAAAGATCCGGCACAGCAGCTCCCGGTGGATGCGTCAGCAACCAAGCCTAGCTCTGCAACCGCACAGGTTACAGACCATACCAAGACAGACAGCAATGGAAATACTGTTTCCCAAACAGGCAGTGGAACAACTTCAAGCAGTACAGGAACATCAGCCAAGCAGTCCCCGAGTACGGGAGATACTTCTAAGGATACCGACCAGAGCAGTGACAGCCAGACTTCTGAAAAAGGCAAGGAATTTTATACAATCCAGACTGCATCAGAAAAGGTATTTTATCTGGTGATTGATCGTGACGGGGAAGATGAAAAGGTATATTTCCTTACCGAAGTCAGTGAGAAAGATCTGATGAACTTCACACTTTCTGATTCAGTGACACTTCCGGAAGTGGATACGGTTTATGCAGAACCAGAGAAAAAAGCAGAGGAAGAAAAGCCGGAAACGACAGAGTCATCCGAGAAAGATAAGGTAGAGGATGACATCCAGATGCCGGAAGATAAAAGTTCATTTGGAACGTATCTTTTGATCGTACTGGTTGCAGTCGGAGCTGCGGCAGGAGGATATTACTTCAAAGTCTATAAACCAAAGCATGAATATGATGACGAGGATGAGATGGAAGAGGATGAAGATGAATCCGAAGATTCAGAGTCAGAAAAACGGGAAGTAGACGATGCAGATGAGCAGGAAGAAAGTACAGAACCGGAAATCCTGAGAGATGAAGATTTTGACGATAATGTGCTGGAAGATGAAGAAGAGGAGTAGGAGTAAATGAAATTAGTGATTGCAGAAAAGCCATCGGTTGCGATGGCACTGGCTTCCGTGCTTGGAGCCAGAACAAGAAAAGATGGCTACGTGGAGGGAAACGGTTATATCGTTTCCTGGTGCGTAGGACATCTGGTTGGATTATGCGATGCATCGGAATACGATGAAAAATATAAAAAATGGAGATATGAAGATCTGCCGATTGTGCCGGAATGCTGGAGACACAAGGTTTTGGATGGAACAAAGAAGCAGTACGGAATCTTGAAAAAACTGATGAGAGATTCCAATGTAGATGAAGTGATCTGTGCTACTGATGCAGGACGTGAAGGAGAGTTAATCTTTCGCCTGGTGTATGAGCAGGCAGGATGCAAAAAGCCGATGAAGCGGCTCTGGATCTCTTCCATGGAGGAACAGGCAATTAAAGATGGATTTGCGTCATTAAAAGACGGTTCGTGTTATGACAGTCTCTATCAGTCAGCACTTTGCAGGGCAAAGGCAGACTGGCTGGTGGGAATCAATGCGA
>ERZ773258.2773-NODE-2773-length-10079-cov-3.330806_pt1 | contig 10079 bp, 9 predicted proteins | sample MGYA00511962_ERZ773258 | MGnify/ENA primary metagenome ERZ773258 (study PRJEB29015, sample SAMEA2737755) | human gut metagenome | biome: human gut; feature: human-associated habitat; material: faeces | place: China | collected 2012 ... | reverse complement strand
TATCACCTTGCGCCCGGTGGTCGGATGGGCATGGTTCTGGCAAACGGTTCCCTGTCCTCCCAGTCCGGCGGCGAGGGAGAGATTCGCAAGAAAATTGTGAATGCTGATTTGGTGGACTGCATTATTGCTATGCCAACGCAGCTTTTCTATACGACCCAGATTCCCGTTTCGCTCTGGTTCATCTCCAAACGCAAAAAGCAGCCCGGCAAAACGCTGTTCATTGATGTTATGGTAAGCCGTAAGCTGCGTGAGCTGACGGATGGTACAAAAGAAGAATACAAAAATGAAGATGGCACATTAAAAAATGACATTAAAAAGATTGCCGACACCTATAACGCTTATGTTTCGGGCACATTGGAAAATGTCAAGGGTTTCTGTGCTGTTGCCACCACAGAAGAAATTGCAAAGCAGGACTACATTCTGACACCGGGGCGTTACGTTGGTATCGAGGAACAGCAGGACGATGGCGAACCCTTCGAGGAAAAAATGGCACGCCTGACTTCGGAACTGTCGGATTTGTTCGTACAGTCGCACAAACTGGAAGCGGAAATTAAGGAGAAGCTGGGGGCGATTGGGTATGAAATCTGAGTGGCAAACTGCTCGGGCGGCTGATTTCATGGACTTCAATCCTCGATTAAGCATTAAAAAAGGAACAGTCGCAACCAAAATATCTATGGACAAGCTGCGACCATTTACGAAAGCCGTCCCGAGTGTCGAGCAAGCGGAGTTTTCGGGTGGAACAAAGTTTGCAAATGGCGATACGATAATGGCAAGAATTACTCCCTGCTTGGAAAACGGAAAAACGGCATTCGTTGATTGCTTAAGAGAAAACGAAATCGCATTTGGTTCTACTGAATTTATTGTTCTTCGAGCCAAACCGGGTGTGAGTGACCCACAATTTGTATACTATCTTGCAACAAGCCCGGAATTTAGAAATGTTGCAATTAAATCAATGGTTGGCTCTTCTGGAAGGCAGAGAGTTCAGCAACCTGTCCTTGAAAATCTCGAATTAACAGTTCCAAAGCTGCCAGAGCAGGAGAAGATTGGTCATTTTCTGGCTGAACTCGATGATAAAATTGCTTTGAATGAAAGGGTAAACGATAATTTAGCGGCTTAGAGCCGAATTCTTGATACATCAATTTTGCCAGACATCAACTGAGGCAAAAGACTGTTCCGTAACTCCGAAAGTTTTTTATTTTCGCTATTGTTGTGCTCTATTTGATTGTACGCCGCATGAAGTAACGTAACGAAGGCGGTTTCGGTATTGCTATCTGCAATCAATATTGGCAATTTGCTAATGTTCTCGAATCGAATTTGAGGGAATGTGCCCGATCTCGATTCAGCTTGCATTTGTAGCTCTTCAAGTGTGTCTTGTAATGTAAGAAAGTGATACAACCGACGAGAATCGAACGAAGTTGCCCGAATAACCATAAGCTTAGTTGATACAACGTAATTATCTGCTTGAAAATCAACATATGCAAAGTGTCTGTTGATTGGACGAATCTCACTATATAAAATATCATTCTGCATAATAGTCTTTTTTGCTTGGCCTGGCATATCGGCAACAGCCATATAATCCGAATGAAGAAACATTCCGTCTTCAACATCGCCCGTATTCAAGAAAATGAGCCGTTCAGTATTAAAATCATGGGTGACAGATACACTCTTACATAAATCTCCGAGCATAGAATAATGCCAGCCTTGTGGTATTTTTCCATAAGGTGATTCAATCAGAGTCAAATTGTCAATGCATAAAAAATCTTGATACCACGCTTTGTATATTTCATAAAGTTGCTTCTGTAAATTATCGTTTATTTGCTTCTATCAAAAGAAAGGGTGTATATAGTGAAAGATGACATGAAAGAAAAGGTGGCAAATTTTATTCTTGACTTTCAAGCACGTAACAGGCAAGTACGGGATGCAAGAGAAGCTGAAATTATTCAGACAGAGCAAATTCGTTCTGTAATGAGAGGTGCTTCTGCATTGGTGGAAGCAAATATTCCTAGAGAACAGAGCGTTTTTCTTTTGCAAAAATACTGGGATTTACGGCCAAGTGAGGCTGAAAAAGCTATTTGGCAAGCTGAAAATAGAGCGAAAAAGGGCTGATCTAATCTAAACCTCACAGTGGCGAGGCTTTACGGAGAAACTGCCACTGCCGTCGTTCTCTGAAATCGTAATAAGGAGATACGGCGATGAAAAATCAGATTATCAACGAGATACAGCGGAAAATGTTTCCGTATCTCAATAATGAACAGCTTTTGCACCTGAAAATGGTGCTGGAAACATCGTTTCAGGGGATGATTTTTGAAAAGGGCGAAGAACTGCCAAAAGCTGAAGAACAGAACGCAGTAAAAGCATTTATCACCGCAAAACGAATTGAGGGATGCTCGGAAAAAACGCTGACATACTATTCAAAAACCATCGAAACAATGCTGAATGGTGTCGGAAAGTTGCCGCAGCAAATCACAACGGATGATTTGCGAAAGTATCTGACCGATTATCAGACGCAGCGGCGGTCAAGCAAAGTGACGATTGATAATATCCGGCGCATCCTTTCCAGCTTTTTCTCATGGCTAGAGGATGAAGATTTCATAGTGAAAAGCCCTGTCCGAAGGATTCACAAGGTGAAGACGGCAAAAATCATCAAGGAAACATATACGGATGAAGCACTGGAACTGATGCGTGACCACTGCTCGACGGTGCGGGATTTGGCAATTATTGATTTGCTGGCATCATCGGGAATGCGTGTTGGCGAGATGGTGACGCTCAATCGGGAGGACATCAATTTCAATGAACGTGAATGTGTGGTCTTTGGTAAAGGCAACAAGGAACGGTTGGTTTATTTCGATGCAAGGACAAAAATTCATTTGCAGAATTATCTGGATGAACGAGCCGATAGCAACCCGGCCCTTTTTGTAACACTGAAAGTTCCGCATGAGCGATTGATGATCGGCGGCGTGGAAACCATGCTTCGGGAGTTGGGGCGGCGGCTGAATCTTAATAAGGTGCATCCGCACAAGTTTCGGCGAACCTTGGCAACATCAGCAATCGATAAGGGAATGCCGATTGAACAGGTGCAGCAGCTTTTAGGACACCAGAAAATTGACACAACGATGCACTATGCAATGGTAAAACAACAAAATGTGAAATTGGCACATAGAAAATTTATTGGATAAGGTGATATGAATGAAAGAAAAGTTTTTGAGAGAACTTGCGGACATTCAAACAGGACCGTTTGGAAGTCAACTTCATAAAGAAGATTATGTTGCGGATGGAACACCTATTGTCACAGTTGAACATTTAGGGAACGAGATGTTTTCCGAACAGAATTTGCCGCGAGTATCAAATACGGATAAAAATCGATTAAAAAAATATGTGCTAAAACAAGGCGATATTGTATTTAGTCGTGTGGGTTCTGTAGATAGATGCTCGTATGTTGATCAAAAACACGATGGATGGATGTTTTCTGGAAGATGCCTTCGAGTACGCCCAACTAGTGAAATTGATTCCGAGTATCTTTACTACTACTTTTGCTTAGAGGAAACAAAGCAATTTGTCCGAAATATAGCCGTTGGAGCAACAATGCCTTCAATCAATACCAAGTTACTTGGAGAAGTTGTAGTGACTTTTCCGGAACTGGAACAGCAGAAAAGGATTTCTGGAATTTTATCTGCAATCGATAGTAAAATTGAAGTCAATCAAAAGATAAACGATAATTTATACGATCTAGTAAATACGCTTTACACAAAGTTATTCAAAGACACGGACTGCGAAATGACTACCGTAGAAGACTACGTTGACTGCATTTATAGCGGTGGAACCCCAGCGACCTCAAATATGGCATATTGGAATGGAAACCTTAACTGGCTTTCATCTGGAGAAACACGAAATCGTTTTGTGATTTCAACAGAGAAAACCATCACTCAACTGGGTGCCGATAATTCGTCTACTAAGTCTGCGCAAAAATATGACATCGTTATAGCTTCTGCTGGGCAGGGCTTTACAAGAGGCCAAACTTCCATGTTGTTACTGAACACCTATATAAATCAATCTGTCATCGTTCTTCATGCTAAAAAGACAGTTCTACCGTATTTATTTTGGAATTTGACTAATCGGTATGATGATCTTCGTGCTATTTCAGATTCAAGTAGTATACGTGGCAGTTTGACAACTAAAATGCTTTCAAAACTTAAAATTCCAAAAGTTGAAGATAGTCTAATACTAAAATTTTCAGAGTATGCATGGTCAATTATTCCTCAAATTGAAAACAATTTGATTGAAAACAAACGATTGACCGATTTACGAGATTCGCTATTGCCAAAACTTATGTCCGGCGAAATTGATGTGTCTGATATCCAGCTCTAAGCTGCTAAATTATCGTTTATAAAAGAAATGAAGGAATAACATGGATAATTCGGACAAAACACGAACCAGTAGCCATGACAGTTGGGTTGTCTGGGATCTGAATGGCTATTTGGACGGAATTTCGCTGATAAAGAATGAAATGGCTAATGTAGAACCCGAAGAGAGCGCGAAGCATTATTTCTTTCGAGGACAAGCCAGCTATGATTGGAATGTTATGCCGGGAATATTTCGTAACGGAATGTTGGCGCACGAATATGATATGATTCGCGCTGCGTACATACGAAACCCAAGAGACTTCGGTGATACGATGACGGCGTTTGAAAAGCTTGCAAAGTTGCAGCATTACGGACTGCCAACAAGACTATTGGATGTCACAGAAAATCCATTGGTTGCGCTGTTTTTTGCGTGCCAGACCAATCAAGAAATATCGACTTCGGATGGGAAAACCGTGTTGTTGCCCCCAACAGACGGACGCGTTTATTTTAAGCAGGAGTATGGAAAATCGTATGACGATGATGAGATTAAGTTCTGTCTTATTTGGCAACAGAAAAGATAACAGGAAACTTCAAGTTGGAAACGTTACTCGACAAGCTTCAGAAGAAAGGTATCTATTCAAAAGCTGATGCGACCAATTGCAGAAAAAATGGATATAAGAGTATCATTGAAATCATTCAGAGCAACTATTTTGTTTTATCAAATCTTAATAACGAACGTTTGATAAGGCAAAATGGCTCATTCTTGATCTGCGGACAATATAATATTCAAATCGCAGGAGACGGGGCTGGAGAATACATTATAAAAAGAGCCTATAAAAATGTTCGGGACGAATTTGATGAATTCAGCTTTAGAATACCGGCAGAATCAAAAGAACACATTCTAAGGGAGTTGGATTTTTACAATATAAACGAAGGAAGCCTGTTCCCTGAATTGGAACACCAAATGGCGTATATAAAAGATGTTCATGTAAATATGCCATCCCTACAAGATGAGACATTTGAAATATTTGATATGGCCTCAATGAATGGTGATACTGCAACACTGGAGAAAACACCACATGTCGAAGATAGTCAAATTGTTAGAGACATTTTGAAAGAGAAAATAAATCCGATTCTTTTTGATGAATGCTATGTTGCAGTTCAGGAAAGCTTGATTCCTGATTGGTACAACAAAGAAATCGGGCAGAGTAAGGCACGAAAAGCCTTAGCGGATGCCTTGCAAAAATATTCATCGATGGAACGCCCTATGGCAAAAACTGTGGCAAAGTCAATCATCGACGATATAGTTGATGCCATCACAAAAGAGCTCGAAAAAAATCAAGATTGATTTATTGGTGGAGAAAGAATATGCTTTTCAATGAAGACACCTTTGAACAAGCCGTCATAGAATTATTTGAGAACATGGGATACACCCATATCTATGCTCCCGATATGAACCGAACCGATTACAGCCGCCCGCTGCTGGATGATGCTTTGCGGGATTGTCTGGTACGGCTGAACCGGAATCTCCCGGTGACGGCAATTGACGAAGCGATTCTGAAACTGAATGATTTTGATGCCGGAAGCCTGTTGCAGAAAAACATGGTCTTTATGGATTATCTGCAAAATGGCATCACAGTCAAGTATGTGGTCAATGGCGAGGAACGGTCTTCGGTGGTGCGGCTGATTGACTATACAGATGCAGCAAAGAACGATTTCTATGTGGTGAATCAATATACCTTCGTGGAAAACGGGAACAACCGCCGCCCGGATATTATCTTGTTTATCAACGGAATGCCGCTGGTTCTGATGGAACTGAAAAGCCCTTCCAAGGATGAAGTGGGCGCTGAAAACGCCTACAATCAGATTCGGAACTATATGCAGGACGTTCCCTCCATGTTCTATTATAACGCCATCTGCGTGATCAGCGACCTGTCCACCAACAAAGCAGGCACGATTACTTCCGGGCTTGACCGTTTTATGGAATGGAAAACAAAAGACGGTGATTATGAAAACACTGCGTATGCGCAGTTTGATACCTTCTATGAGGGGATATTCCAGAAAGAGCGGCTGCTGGACATCCTGAAAAATTTTATTCTGTTCTCTGGAGATGGACAGAAGCAGTTCAAGATTCTGGCGGGATATCATCAGTATTTCGCGGTGCGGAAAGCAATCGAAAAAGCCAAAATTGCCACCAAAACGGACGGCAAGGGCGGTGTGTTCTGGCACACGCAAGGCAGCGGAAAATCGCTGTCGATGGTGTTTTATGCGCATTTGCTACAAGAGGCTCTGGACAGTCCGACCATTGTTGTGATGACCGACCGCATTGATCTTGACGACCAGCTTTACACGCAGTTTGCCAAGTGCGCACCCTTCTTGCGCCAGACACCGGTTCAGGCGACCAGCAAGGAAAATCTGCGTGAACTGCTGGATGGACGGCAGGCAAACGGCATCATATTTACCACCATGTTCAAGTTTGAACGTGGGGAGCGTCCACTGTCGGAACGGCGGAACATTGTGGTGATGGCAGACGAAGCCCACCGCGGACAGTATGGCTTTGATGAAAAAATCGTCGTGAAGGAAAACGAGCAGGGCGAAAAGGAAGCGCATACCGTGGTTGGCAATGCGCGAATCATCCACGATGCCCTGCCCAACGCAACCTACATAGGCTTTACGGGAACACCCATTTCGGCAAAAGACCGAAACACTCGCGAAGTTTTTGGCGATTATATTGATATTTACGATATGACGCAGGCAGTAGAGGACGGCGCAACCCGACCTGTCTACTACGAAAGCCGTGTTATCAAGCTGCATCTCGACAAAGACACGCTGGCTCTGATTGATGCGACTTATGATGCGTTGGAACAGCAATCGGACACAGCGACCATTGAAAAAAGCAAGAAGATGCTGGGACAGATGGAAAGCGTGCTGGGCGCAGATTCTACGGTGCAATCGCTGTGCGAGGATATTGTCACCCATTACGAAAAATACCGGGCCAACCTGCTGACCGGCAAAGCGATGATCGTTGCCTATTCGCGCCCGATTGCCATGAAAATCTATCGGAAGCTGTTGGAACTGCGTCCGGCATGGAAAGAGAAAATCGGTGTGGTCATGACCAGCGGCAACAATGACCCGGAAGACTGGAAAGCGATCATCGGGACAAAATCGTACAAGGAGGAACTGGCGCGAAAGTTCAAAGATAACGATGATCCAATGAAGATCGCTATCGTGGTGGATATGTGGCTGACCGGTTTTGATGTTCCCTCGCTGGCGACAATGTACATCTACAAGCCGATGCACGGTTATAATCTGATGCAGGCAATCGCCCGTGTGAACCGCGTGTTCAAGGACAAAGAGGGCGGCTTGATCGTGGACTATGTGGGTATTGCGTCTGCCCTCAAAGCCGCTATGAAGGAGTATACCAAGCGCGACCAGTCCAGGTATGGCGATATGGATATTTCCAAAGTTGCATACCCGAAGTTTCAGGAAAAACTTCAGGTGTGCAAGGATTTGCTGCACGGGTTTGATTTCAGCGGTTTTATTGGCGGTTCGCCGCTGGTCATGGCAAAACTGGTGACAGGCGGTGTGAACTTTGTGCTGGACGCCAAAGCACCCAAGCGCAAGGACTTGTTCCTGCGAGAAGCGATGCTGCTGAAGCAGTCGCACTCCCTGTGCTCCAGCATGACCACAGAACAGGAGCGTCATGAAGCTGCCTACATGGAGGCCGTGCGTTCTACCGTTGTAAAAATCACCTACGGCGGCAGCGGCGGAAAGACGCTCTCGCTGAAAGAAATCAACGCCCAAATCAACGAACTTCTGAAAGCGAGTATCCAGAGCCAAGGTGTGATAAGCCTGTTTGACAGCAAGCAAGCTGATGAAAATATCAGCTTGTTTGACCCGGCGGTGCTGGATGAAATCTCCAAAATGAAAGAAAAGAACATCGCTGTGGAAATTTTGAAAAAGCTGATGGCCGAGCAGGTGTCGCTTTACAAGCGAACAAACGTTGTGCAGTCGCAGAAGTTCTCGGAGAAAATCGCACAGCTGATGAACTCCTATTACAATGGGCTGATTACGAACGAGGAAGTTATCAAAGAACTTCTGAAAACAGCGCAGGAAATCACAGAGCTGTACAATAATGGTAAGAAACTGGGGCTGACGCAGGAAGAGCTAGCGTTCTACGATGCTCTGACCAAGCCGGAGAACATCAAAGATTTTTACCAGAACAACGAACTGATCGACCTTACCAGAGAACTAACCGAGATGCTGCGTAAAAATCGGACGATAGACTGGCAGAAAAAAGAAACAGCGCGTGCCAGTATGCGGAAGATGGTGAAGCATCTTCTGAAAAAGTATAAGTATCCCCCGGAAGATTACGACACAGCAATCAGCACGGTTATCAGCCAGTGCGAGATGTGGACAGATAACATGACAGCGTAAAATGCGAGAAATATTGTTGATTTCCTCTTGACAATACACAGTCCAGCTCTTAAAATGATTTTAGAGAATACTATTATTGAAAATACGAAAGGCTGTTTTATGGGAAAGATGATCTTAGATGACCTCCGCAAGCGTCTGGAACGTCTGGACGAAGACGCAGACCTGATGATCGACAATAACGACCGCTATCAGATGGTGATTGTGGGCGGCAGTGCGTTTATTTTGTTGGGCAAGCTGACCCGCGCTACCCATGATATTGATGCCTTGAGCGTTCCGAAAGAACTGTACAGTTTGCTTGGCAAGTACGACATCAACACCGATGTGGAAGCCTACATCGACAATTTCCCGTATAACTTCCAAGACCGGCTTCAGCCGCTACCCTTTGGTGGTACAAAGGTGCAGTTCTATACACCCAGTCTGGAGGACTTGGTGATTGCAAAGCTGTGCTCTTTCCGGGACACCGACAAGGCAGACGTAGAGAGCGAGGCTGTGCGGAACTCTTTGGACTGGAATTTGCTGGAACACCTTGCAACGGATGAAGATGAACTGAAAGCCAGCATCTTGAACGACTGGCGGTATCGGGATTTTTATATCCGTTATCAGGAGTATGTGGAGAGGTGGAGACCATGCGAAAGCTGACATTTGAGGGTTTCTTGAAGCAGTATGTGGCAGAGCTTTCCGGGGTGCAGACGGCTAGTATTCATAGGCTGGCAGATTGTCTGAGCGAGAATCCCCGCCTGAAAGAACCGCTGTTTCTCTATGCGCTGGCATTTAATAAAGTAGAACTGCTGCTCCGCTACACCGCAAACAGCACGATTGCTGCGGAATATGAGCAACTTTCTAATCTCTATTCGCTGGAGCAAATGCTGGTGCTTCTTGAAAAGCAATCATCAGAACTGCCGGAAGGCTATCGGAAAGTCTGGCGCAGCTATTGCTCGGTGCGGGATGCCGCCCTTGCGGACAATGACACAAAAGAACTGATTCATCGCCGGGTATTGGAACTTCAACAAAAAAAGAAATTGACGAATTATCGTCTTTACAAGGACTTGAAGCTGAATCCGGGCAATGTGAATGCATGGCTCAAACACAACGATTCCAGCAAAATGAGCCTTGACTGTGCACGGCAGATCTACAAGTATGCAAAAAGCTACCCGTCTGTTCGATAAGAAAAAGGAAGTGAGTCTATGACCGCCGTAATCTATGCCCGCTATTCCTCGGACAACCAGCGTGAAGAATCCATCGAAGGTCAGATTCGGGAATGCACCGCCTACGCCGAAAAGAACGGCATCACGGTCATCAAAC
>ERZ773258.2769-NODE-2769-length-10087-cov-2.885566_pt1 | contig 10087 bp, 8 predicted proteins | sample MGYA00511962_ERZ773258 | MGnify/ENA primary metagenome ERZ773258 (study PRJEB29015, sample SAMEA2737755) | human gut metagenome | biome: human gut; feature: human-associated habitat; material: faeces | place: China | collected 2012 ... | reverse complement strand
GCTATGTAGGTCTTGCATTTACCAAATTTGATGAGATCGTAGCATATATCAAAGAGCACAGTGTAGTAACAGAGGCTGATACAGAGATCGGTATCAGATAAGAAAAGGAACAGTGAAATAGTTTTAAAAAGGGCTTGTTAGATTCGTCAGCAGGCCCTTTCTTAATATTTCATGATTATAAAAAAGCGAAAAGGAGCAAAACGATTATGGAATATCAGGTTAAGTTTGATCAGGGAATGATCAACAGAGGAAACTGGAAAAAAATCAAGGAATGTATGAAAAAGGCAGAGAGAGGAGAGGCCATTACCACAGGTTTTCTTGGCGGTTCCATTACTCAGGGAAGTCTTTCTTCCACACCGCAGACCTGTTATGCCTATCTGGTATATGAGTGGTGGAAAAAGAAATTCCCGGAATCAGAGATCACCTTTGTCAATGCGGGAATTGGCGGAACCACATCCCAGTTTGGCGTTTCCAGAGTAAAGGAGCATCTGCTTTCCTATCAGCCGGATTTCGTGCTGATCGAGTTTGCGGTGAATGATGAAAATACGGAATTCTTTGAGGAAACGTATGAGGGTCTTGTAAGAACCACACTGTCAGATGCCTGCAGACCGGCTGTTATGCTGATGAACAATGTCAGGTATGACGACGGACTGAATGCAGAGGAAATGCATCTAAAGGTAGCAAAGACCTATGCACTTCCAATGGTCAGCATGAAGGAAACAATCTGGCCGGAGATCGAGTCCGGAAGGATCAAAAACAGAGAGATCACACCGGATGACCTTCATCCCAATGACGCAGGCCATGCACTGGTAGCCAAAGTGATCACTACCTTCCTTGAGAAGATATATGAGGACAGAAACAACGAGGAAGAAGCTGCCTTTGCAGAAGGGACACTTCCTGCACCGATCACAGAAAATGCCTATGAGCATTCTGTGAGATATCAGAATCATAATTCAGAGCCTGTTCTTGCAGGATTTGTGGCTGATCTAGAGCCTCAGGACAATATTCTTGAGATCTTCAGAAGAGGATGGACAGGAAGCCATGTGGGCGATAAGATTACCTTTGAGATCGAAGGAACCGGCATTGCGGTACAGTACCGTAAGAGTGTCAAGCAGCCCACTCCCATTGCAAAGGTTACAGTAGATGGCAGAGAAGATACGGCTATGGTATTAGATGGAAACTTTAAGGAGACATGGGGAGACTGTCTGTATATTGATACGGTGACAAGACATATGGAACCCGGTATACATAAGGTAGAGATCGAGATTGTGGAAGCAACAGAGCAGGATGCAGTTCCGTTTTACCTGGTATCCGTCATTGGATCCTGCTGACAGGGAAATTCGGAATAAAAGGAGATAAAACTATGTTTCGTGATGATTTTGTGTGGGGCGTTGCCAGCAGCGCCTATCAGGTAGAGGGAAGAGATCCGGAGGATGGATGCGGTAAGAACATCTGGGATACCTTTGCCGAAGAGGGAAGGATCCTGGATGGCAAGGATGCGTATACCGCCTGTGACCACATGCACAGATATAAAGAGGATTATAAGCTGATGAAGCTGCTTGGGATCAAAGCGTACCGCTTTTCCATGAGCTGGGCGAGGATCCTGCCGGAAGGTACGGGAAAGGTGAATGAAAAGGCCATTGCCATGTACCGGGACATGATCCTTTCCATGAAGGAGAACGGGATCGAGCCGTATATTACCATGTATCACTGGGAATTTCCGCAGGCGCTGCAGGACAAGGGCGGCTGGCTGAATGAGGATGTGATACAGTGGTTCGGAGAATATGCGAAGGTAGTGGCAGAGAATTTCTCTGATATCTGCGAATATTTCATTACCTTAAATGAGCCGGAATGCTTTGTGGGACTTGGACATCTGTCGGGAGTGCATGCGCCGGGGCTAAAGCTTCCTTATAAGGATGTATTTAAGATCGCCCACAATGCACTTCGTGCCCATGGCCAGGCAGTTATCAATCTCCGGAAATATGCCAGCAGACCGATCAAGGTAGGCTATGCGCCGACCTGTGGCATGGCATATCCTGCTACTGACTCACCAGAGGATATCGAGGCAGCAAGAAAGACGCTGTTTGGCTTCCACCAGCCCATGGACAACTGGACTTGGAATGTGGCATGGTTCAATGATCCGGTATTTCTTGGAAAATATCCGGAAGAGGGACTTAAGAAATTTGCTGAGTATCTGCCGGAAATTACAGATGAGGATATGGAACTTATTTCCCAGCCCCTTGATTTTATGGGACAAAACATTTATAACGGATATATGATGAGACAGGGCGAGGACGGAGAGCCGGAGTATGTGGACAGGGAAGCAGGCGCTGCCAAGACAGCAGCAGGCTGGCCGGTTACACCGGAGTGCTTCTACTATGGCGTGAAGTTCCTGTATGAGCGGTATCATTTACCTCTTTACATTACAGAGAACGGCATGTCCTGTCATGATGATGTGTCACTGGATGGCCGTGTACATGATCCCAACAGACAGAATTTCCTGGATCTGTATATTTCTGCACTGCAGAGAGCAAATGATGACGGTGCTGATGTGCGGGGCTATTTCCTGTGGACCTTCCTTGATAATTTTGAATGGGACAAGGGATATACCGAGCGTTTTGGTATTGTATATGTAGATTTTAAGACACAGAAAAGAATTGTGAAGGATTCTGCATTCTGGTATCAGAAAATCATAGAATCCAACGGAAGGGAGTTAACTGTGAACAAGAAGACAAGGCCGATTTTGTTTTTGAATCCTGTGTTTAAGGAAATGATCTGGGGCGGCAATCAGCTTGCCGAGAAGTTTGGCTATGAGATTCCCAGTGACAAGACAGGTGAGTGCTGGGCAGTCAGCGCACATCCAAACGGAGACTGCACCGTAAGAGAAGGGGAATATGCAGGCAGAAAGCTTTCCGAGCTGTTCAAAGAGGAGCCGGAGCTGTTTGGAAACCTTCCTCTTGACCGGTTCCCTCTGCTGATCAAGATCATTGATGCCAAGGCAGATTTAAGTATCCAGGTACATCCTGATGATGCCTATGCCAAGGTACATGAGAACGGATCTCTTGGAAAGACAGAGTGCTGGTATATTCTGGACTGCCCTGAGGATGCGACACTGGTGGTTGGCCACAATGCAGGCAGCAGAGAAGAGCTGAAGGAAATGATCGATCAGAAGAGATGGTCAGAGCTGATCCGTGAAGTACCGGTGAAGAAGGGGGACTTTATCCAGATCAATCCCGGAACTGTCCACGCGATCAAGGGCGGCCTGATGATCCTGGAAACTCAGCAGAACAGCGATATTACCTATCGTGTGTATGACTATGACAGACTTTCCAATGGAAAGCCCCGTGAGCTTCACGTACAGCAGAGTATCGATGTGATCACTGTACCGGCACCTTCTGCAGAGGACAGTGTAAGCCACGCAGCAGATCTGCCGGCAAACACTATGAATGAGCTGATCGCCTGTGATTATTACAAGGTATACAAATTAACCGTAACAGAGCCGGTTTCCTTTGAGCAGGAGCATCCTTTCCTGATCATGAGCGTGATAGAGGGAGAAGGTCTTGTTAATGGACAGATGATCAGAAAGGGAGATCACTTTATCCTTCCTTCAGGCTTTGGCAAGGTGGAACTGCAGGGAGATATGACACTGATCGCATCTTCTGTAAAATAAAGAAAGCAGGAAAGACTAACTATGATCAATGAACAGTACAAAAACATGCTTGGAGGAAAATCCGTAATCAGGGAGTTTTCCGAATTCGCCGCAGCGAGAGGAAAAGAGATCGGATATGAAAATGTATTCGATTACAGTCTGGGAAATCCGTCTGTACCGGTGCCGGACGATTATACAAAGGAGATGGAAGAGCTCCTTAAGACAAAGACCTCCATGGAGCTGCACGGCTACAGTCCAAGTCTTGGACTTCCCGTATTCAAGGAAAGCGTGGCTGCGTCCCTGAACCGGAGATTTGGCATGAACTATACACCGGAATATATTTTCCCGACATCCGGTGCTGCAGGCGCTCTGGCACATGCCCTGCGCTGTGTGACAAAGCCGGGGGATGAGGTACTGACCTTCGCACCCTATTTCCCGGAATATGGTCCCTATGTCAATCTGACAGGAGCTGTTTTAAAGGTGGTTCCTGCTGATACGGAGAGCTTCCAGATCAATTTTGAGAAGCTTACTGAAATGCTGAACGAAAATACGGCAGCAGTGCTCATCAATACCCCGAACAATCCGTCCGGAGCTGTTTACAGCGCAGAAACACTGGAAAAGCTGGCAAAACTTCTGACGGAAAAGCAGCAGGAATATGGACACGAGATCTTTATCATTTCCGATGAACCTTACAGGGAGATCGTTTTTGACGGGGCAGAGCTTCCTTATGTTTCAAGGTTTTATGCAAATACTCTGTCCTGCTATTCCTATTCCAAGTCCCTGTCCCTTCCCGGTGAGCGTATCGGATATGTGGCAGTGAATCCGGCATGCAAAGACGCAGAGCTTCTGGTACCCATGATGGGACAGATCTCAAGAGGGATCGGACATAACTGCCCGTCCTCCAGTATCCAGCTTGCGGTAGCAAAGGTAGTAGATGAAACAGCGGATATGAAGGTATATGAGACCAATATGAAGCTGCTTTATCAGGCACTGACAGATCTTGGCTTTTCCTGTGTCAGACCGGGAGGCACCTTCTACATTTTCCCAAAGGCACTGGAAGAGGATGCAGTAGCATTCTGTAAGAAAGCGCTGCAGTATGACCTGATTCTGGTTCCCTCTGACAGCTTTGGAGTTAAGGGATATTTCCGTATGGCGTACTGTATTGATACGGAGAAGGTGGAAAGATCCCTGGAAGCCCTCCGCAGATTCGTGAAAGAGAATTATTAGGCGCGGATAGCTTTAAAGACTGCCACAGGCAGCAGAAAAGGAGTGAGCGTATGTACCAGGCAGGACTTGTTTTGGAAGGCGGTGGTATGAAGGGTGTGTATTCATCCGGCGTACTGGACTTTTTCCTGGATAAAGGGCTGGAATTTTCTTCCTGCTACGGCGTGTCTGCAGGAGCCTGTTCCCTGTGCAGCTTTCTGTCAAAGCAGCGGGGCAGGGCTTATCATGTGAATGTGGATTATCTGGATGATAAGAATTACTGCAGTGTATACAGTCTGCTGAAAACGGGGGATCTGTTTGGGGCAGAGATGTGCTATCACAGGATTCCGGATGAACTGAATCTGTACGATTATGATACTTTCAACCGGTATCCGGGCACCTTTTACAGTGTAGTTACGAACATAGAAACAGGACTTGCCGAATATATTCCTATTAAAGATATGAAGAAGGATATTGAAGTGGTCAGGGCATCGGCCTCACTGCCTCTTGTAGCCAATATCATCAGCTGGAACGGCAGAAAATATCTGGATGGCGGAATTTCTGATGCTATCCCGATCCGGAGATCCATAGAGGATGGCAATCAGAAAAATGTGGTGATCCTGACAAAGGAAGCAGGGTACCGCAGAAAGCCAACCAAGGTGGCAGGACTGGTTAAAATGAAGTACCGGAAATATCCAAAGCTTTATGAACTGATGAAAAACAGATATCTTACCTACAACGCCACACTGGATTATCTGGAGGAACAGGAAAAGGAAGGCAGGGCCTTTGTTTTAAGACCACAGCTTCCAAGTGGTGTGGGAAGGATTGAGAAGGACAGAGGAAAACTGCAGAAGCTGTATGAGACCGGCTATGCAGATGCAGAAAAGAACTATGACAGGCTGATGGAATATCTGAAGGGAGAAACAAAATGTTAGAGATCATAAAGGCAATCGTCTACGGAATCGTGGAAGGCATCACGGAATGGCTGCCGATCAGCAGTACCGGACACCTGATCCTGGTAGAAAGGCTGATCCCGTTTCAGGAGACCGGTGATGGATTTTTCCAGATGTTTGATGTGGTCATCCAGCTTGGAGCCATTCTGGCAGTTGTGGTTCTGTTCTGGAATAAAATCTGGCCTTTCTACAGCAAAAAGAATCTCCGCTCCAGAAAGGGTGGCATCGTGAAGAGCGCCAAGGATCCGGCAGTGGGAAATGTGGCGCTGAGCATGGATGCCTTCTGGATGTGGGTCAAGATCGTAGTGGCCTGTATCCCGGCAGTGATCTACGGACTTCTTTTTGATGATATGGTCAGTGCTGCTTTTGAAAAGGAGATCGGAGAAAGCGGTGTGACTGTACAGGTGATCGTGGTCGCTGTGATGCTGGTTCTTGTGGGTATTCTGTTTATCGTGATCGAGAACTGGAATAAGAACCGGACACCGGTGACAACAAAGCTATCCCAGCTGACCTACAGGGATGCGTTGATCATTGGTCTGTGCCAGCTTGTGGCAGCAGCGCTTCCAGGCACATCCAGATCCGGAGCTACTATCCTTGGTGCGATCATGATCGGTATTTCCAGAACGGTAGCGGCAGAGTTTACCTTTTTCCTGGCGATCCCAGTCATGTTTGGTGCAAGCCTTCTGAAGGTAGTAAAATTTGGCTTTGACTTCAGTGGTATGGAAATGGCATGCCTGCTCACAGGCACGGTGGTATCGTTTATTGTCTCCTTGTTTGTACTGCGGTTTCTGATGGGCTATATCAAGAAGCATGACTTTAAGGTTTTTGGCTGGTATCGTATTGTTTTAGGTATCCTGGTACTTCTGTATTTTGGCTTATCTGCCTGAAAGTTGACAGGATTTCAATTATGGAGTACACTTTCATCATGATATAGATACTAGTTCATGCAGGTGATAAGCCTTACGTATGCTGCGTATCTGCTTTCACCGGCTGATTGACATGAGAGATCTGCTCTTGTGTGAAAGGAGTCATTGTTATGGAAGAAGTTAAGAAGGCAACAGCAAAGGTAGTCGCCAAGGCAGCACCAGCAGTCAAGGCAGCAGAAGAGAAGAAGCCTGAGGTCAAGGCAGCAGCACCTGTTAAAGAGGTTGAAGCAAAGAAGGCTGAAGTAAAGAAGGCAGCGCCGGCAGCCAAGGCAGAAAAGAAAGCGCCTGCCAAGAAGGCACCTGCTAAGAAAGCTGAAGTAAAGAAGGCAGCAGCACCTGCAGCTAAGACAGCAGAGAAGAAAGCACCTGTTAAGAAGGCAGCTAAAGTAGAAGAAACCGTAAACTTCCAGTTCAGCGGCAAGTCCTATACACCGGATGATCTGATGAAGATCTTCAGGGATGTATGGAAATATGACATGAACGGAAGAGAAGAAGATATCAGGAATGTAGAGCTTTATGTAAAGCCTGAAGAGAATACTACATACTTCGTTGTAAATGGCAGTATTACAGGAAGCTTCTTTATCTAAAGTAAGATATCGTACAGCGAAAGAAGATCCGGCGACTGATTTTAAAGACCGGAATATAAGAGAAAAATTAGAAATCCTGCAGGATTTTCCTGCAGGGTTTTTCTTTATAATCTTTAGAATTTTTTAATAAATATTTTCGTTATAGCTGTTGACAATACCTATAGTAAGTGATAGTTTATGTTATGTAGATATTAGCACTCTAATGAGTTGAGTGCTAACAACCATAAAAGAAAGAGTTGGAAAGGGGATGACGGATATGCAGCTGGATGACAGAAAGATTAAGATCATGCAGGCTATTATCCGTAATTACCTGGAAACCGGGGAACCGGTGGGAAGCAGGACCATTTCCAAATATACAGATCTGAATCTTAGTTCGGCAACGATACGGAACGAGATGGCTGATCTGGAAGAGATGGGTTATATTTTACAGCCCCATACCTCCGCAGGAAGAATTCCTTCTGATAAGGGATACCGCTTATATGTGGATACCATGATGGAGAAGAAGGATAAGGAACTGGAAGAACTGAAGGAGCTCATTCTGGAGAAGGAAGACAAGATGGATAATCTGCTGAAGCAGGTAGCAAAGCTTCTGGCGGTGAATACCAACTATGCCTCCATGATCTCGGCACCGGCAGTTCATAAGAACAAGATCAAATTCCTGCAGCTTTCCAGAGTAGATAAGAATCAGCTGCTTGCTGTGATCGTTATGGAAGGTAACATGATCAAGAACAATATCCTTCCCGTAGCAGAGGAGCTGGATGATGAAACACTTCTGAAGCTGAACATCCTGCTGAATACACATTTAAGCGGTCTGGCGCCGGAGGAGATCAATCTTCCGATGATCACAAGGATGAAACAGCAGGCAGGCATACACAGTACCATCGTCGGAGACGTGGTAGATGCGCTTGCAGAAGGGATCAAAGAGGAAGAGGATCTTGAGATCTATACAAGCGGAGCCAATAATATTTTCAGGTATCCTGAGCTTGCAGACCAGCAGAAGGCGAGTGAGCTGATCAACACCTTCGAAGAGAAGGAGAAGCTGACAGAGCTTGTACAGGACAGCCTTTCTGATAATAATGAAACAGGCATTCAGGTTTATATCGGAAACGAGACTCAGATCCAGTCCATGCAGGACTGCAGTGTGGTAACTGCCACCTATGAACTGGGAGAAGGCATGAGAGGTACGATAGGAATTATCGGACCAAAGCGTATGGACTACGATAAGGTAATTGGAACTCTGAAGACCATTACGCATCAGCTTGATGAGCTTTACAATAAAAAGACGTAGCAAGGAGAGGAATGAAGCAGATGGCAGATGAAAAGGATATTAAGAAAGAAATTGAAATAGAAATACCGGAAGAGGAACCGGAGACACCTGCAGAGGAAACAGAAGCAGAAGTGGAAGAAGCTTCTGAAGAGACAGAAAAAGTGCAGGAAGAGGAAGCCAAAGAAGATAAGAAGGCTTTCAAGAAGAAACAGAAGGCAGACAAGAAGCAGGATGCCATGAAGGAGAAAATCGAAGAGCTGGAGGATAAGGTCAGACGCCAGATGGCTGAATTTGATAACTTCCGTAAGCGTACCGACAAGGAAAAGACAGCAATGTTTGAAACCGGTGCGAAAAGTGTGATCGAGAAGATCCTTCCCGTGGTAGATAACTTCGAAAGAGGTCTGGCCACGATCCCGGAAGAGGAGAAGGGTACTCCTTTTGCAGAAGGTATGGAGATGATCTACAGACAGCTCATGACAGAGCTTGACAAGATGGAGGTAAAGGTCATACCGGCAGTGGGAGAGGAATTTGACCCGGCGCTGCACAATGCAGTGATGCAGGTAGAAAGCGATGAGTATGAGTCCGGTGTGATTGCTCAGGAGCTTTTAAAGGGCTATACTTACAGAGATGCTGTAGTAAGGCACAGTATGGTAGCAGTAGTTGTTTAATAAAGGAATCACAGTTATTTTTCAATGTAACAGAACAATAAAAGAGATTAAACTTTCAGGAGGAGAGAATTATGAGTAAGATCATTGGTATTGACTTAGGTACAACAAATAGCTGCGTAGCAGTTATGGAAGGTGGTAAGCCCACCGTTATCGCCAACGCAGAAGGCGCAAGAACAACTCCCTCTGTCGTAGCATTCACAAAGACAGGAGAGAGACTGATCGGTGAGCCTGCAAAGCGTCAGGCAGTTACTAATGCGGAGAACACCATTTCTTCTATTAAGAGAGATATGGGTACTGACAGAGGACGTACAATTAATGGCAAGAAGTATTCTCCTCAGCAGATTTCAGCTATGATCCTTCAGAAGCTGAAAGCAGATGCTGAGAGCTACCTTGGTGAGAAGGTAACAGAGGCAGTTATCACTGTTCCCGCGTACTTCAATGACGCACAGCGTCAGGCAACCAAGGATGCAGGTAAGATCGCTGGTCTTGATGTAAAGCGTATCATCAACGAGCCTACAGCAGCAGCACTGGCTTATGGACTTGATAATGAAAAAGAGCAGAAGATCATGGTTTATGACCTTGGTGGTGGTACCTTCGATGTTTCCATCATTGAGATCGGTGACGGTGTCATCGAAGTTCTTGCTACAAACGGTGATACACACCTTGGCGGTGATGACTTTGATAACAGACTGACACAGTGGATGATCGATGAGTTCAAGAAAGCAGAGGGTGTGGATCTGTCAAATGACAAGATGGCACTTCAGAGATTAAAAGAAGCTGCAGAGAAGGCAAAGAAGGAGCTGTCTTCCGCAACAACAACCAATATCAACCTGC
>ERZ773258.2765-NODE-2765-length-10116-cov-2.839479_pt1 | contig 10116 bp, 10 predicted proteins | sample MGYA00511962_ERZ773258 | MGnify/ENA primary metagenome ERZ773258 (study PRJEB29015, sample SAMEA2737755) | human gut metagenome | biome: human gut; feature: human-associated habitat; material: faeces | place: China | collected 2012 ... | reverse complement strand
TACGATTACGTAATCACCTGTATCGATATGTGGTGTAAAGATTGGTTTATTCTTTCCTCTTAATACCTTGGCAACTTCAGATGCCAGGCGTCCTAATGTCATACCTTCAGCGTCAACTACATACCATTTTCTATCAATGGTAGCTGGGCTAGCCATAAAAGTCTTCATCGTTATTCCTCCTAAAAAATGCTGTTCATCTCAGGCAGCGTGAATGTCCGGCACACTGTCCTCCATGTCATATTGTTTATAGTTAAATGGCACTCCGGGGCTTTGGAATGACATTTATTCACTATCACAGACTTAAATATTATATTACACGACTCCTTGCGTGTCAATATCTTTTTCTTCCATATACTCAATTCCCATCATGGTCAGTCCGTGCGCCGGTGCGGTCGGTCCCGCAGCCTCCCTGTCGCGCGCTGCGAGAATCTGCTCCATCTGCTCCGGCTCGATCTGGCCTCCGCCGACCTGTATCAGCGTCCCGGCAATAATCCGGACCATATTGTACAAAAAACCGTTGCCAGTCACCCGGATCGTGATGATGTCGTCCGCCTTTGTGACACTGCACGCATAGATTGTCCGGACCGTGGTCTTCACCTGTGCGTTGACCGCACAAAAGCTCTTAAAATCGTGCTCCCCTTCCAGGTACGCCGCCGCCCGGCTCATCTTCTCCACATCCAGGCTGTGGTGGTAAAAGTAAGTATCCAGCCGTCTCGTCGGCATGCGGAATGTCCGGTTCAAAATGCGGTACTCATATGTCTTGCGGCTGTTCTGATAGCGCGGATGCCAGTCCGCAGGAACCTCGCAGGAACCCTGCACGACAATATCCTCGGGCAGACGCTGATTCAGCGCAAACGAAATCTTATCCGCCGGCATGCGCGTCGTCGTATCGAAAATTGCCACGTTTCCCAGCGAATGTACGCCGGAATCCGTGCGGCTCGCGCCGGTCACTGTGATCTCCTCCCCCAAAAGCGAGGAAAGATGGCGGTTCAGCACCTCCTCGATCGTGATTCCGTTGGGCTGCACCTGCCATCCTTTATAATTCGTGCCGTCGTACGCCACGATCATTTTTACACGTTTTACCTCTTTCTCCAAACCATTTCTCCTTGCAGCTTTATTGCGGCCACGGCACAAAGATTCTGCACAGAATGATGAGCGCCAGATACAGCCACATGATCAGATAGGACAGGCGGTCGCGTCCCTCATAGCGCAGCGGCTTCATCTTCGTTCTGCCTTCTCCGCCGTTATAGCAGCGCGCCTCCATCGCCATTGCAAGATCATCCGCACGCCGGAATGCTGACACGAACAGCGGCACCAGAAGCGGGATCATGCTTTTGACTTTTTTTACCAGATTGCCACTCTCAAAATCAGCCCCGCGTGCCATCTGCGCTTTCATGATCTTATCCGTTTCCTCAATCAGAATCGGAATAAAACGGAGCGCAATCGACATCATCATTGCAATCGCGTGCACCGGAACACCGATCTTAGAAAGCGGCATCAGCGCTTTTTCCAGACCATCTGTCAGCTGGTTCGGCGTTGTGGTCAGCGTCATGATTGAAGTTCCGAGAATCAGATAGGTCAGGCGGATCGCCATCAGCACCGCGCTGGTCACACCCTCCTTCGTGATCGTAAAACGCCAGACACTCACCAGTGCCTCACCGGGCGTCAAGAACAGATTGAACACCGCCGTGATTAACATCAGGATCATGATTGCTTTTAATCCCTTTACCATGAACTTAAACGGCACCTTCGACAGCTTTATGACTGTAATCAGAAATACCGTTGCAATCGCAAGCGCTGCCACGCCACGGAAGCAGAACAGGGATATGATATAGATCATTGTACTAAACAGTTTCACACGCGGGTCCAGTTTATGGATCACAGAATCTGCCGGATAATACTGGCCCAGTGTAATATCTCTCAACATGTATAAACTTCCTCCCTACCGGAATTCTTCATCGGCGCCCGCCGGTGACTCTTTCCTCCGTAAAATGATTCCTGCCGCGGCACACCTTACCGGTGAATATCGCTCCTGCCGGAATCAATTCCCGTCAATGCCTGCATCAGGCTGGCTCTGGCTTCCTCCACCGTCGTCGCCTCCGTATCCACGGAAAGCCCGTGCTCCTTCAGTTCGTGCATCAGGTAAGTCACCTGTGGAGCCGCGAGTCCGATCGTCTCCAGCTCCTTATAGTGCCGGAACACTTCCTTCGGTGTGTCGTCGAACATCACCTGTCCATGGTTCATCACGATAATGCGCTCCACATACTTGGCGACATCCTCCATACTGTGCGACACCAGAATGACCGTCATGTTCCGCTCGCGGTGCATCCGTGCCACAAGGTCTAAGATCTCGTCTCTTCCTGCCGGGTCAAGTCCCGCGGTCGGCTCATCCAGGATCAGCACCTCCGGCTTCATGGCCAGTACACCGGCTATGGCTGCCCTTCTTTTCTGCCCGCCGGAAAGTTCAAAGGGTGACTGGTAAAAGCACTCATCCGGAAGCCCTACCTGCTTCAGTGCGGTATAAGCCCTCAGTTCCACCTCTTTCCGGTCAAGTCCCAGGTTCTTTGGTCCAAAACAGACATCTGTAAACACATCGGTTTCAAAAAGCTGGTGCTCCGGATACTGAAATACCAGTCCGACCTTGCTGCGCAGTGTCTTTCTGGAATATCCCTTTTCATTAATATCCTCACCATTGTAATAAATGGCTCCCGAAGTCGGGGCAAGCAGCCCGTTCAGATGCTGTACAAGCGTGGACTTTCCGGATCCGGTATGCCCGATCAGTCCGATAAACTGCCCGTCCGGTATCACAAGATTGATATCTGTCAGCGCCTGAAAGGAAATACTTGTTCCTTCCTCATATATATGATTCACATGATCCAAAACTATCGCCATGCTTTTCCTCTTTCTTTATAATTAATACACTATCTATACGCTGTGTAGACTTCACGCTTTATAAATGGAGTGCTTCAATCAGCTCCTCCTTTGTGAGAATCCCCTCCGGGATATCAAGTCCCTTTTCCCTGAGTTCATGTGCCAGCATAGTCACCTGTGGTACATCCAGCCGCAGCTCCTTCAGCTTTTCTACCTGGCTGAAGATCTCCCTTGGTGTTCCCTGCAAAGCAATTTTTCCCTGATCCATAACAAATACTTTATCCGCATGAATAATTTCTTCCATATAATGAGTGATCAGAATGACTGTGATCCCTTCCACATCATTCAATGCCCGTACTGCCCGGATCACTTCTTTTCTTCCAAGGGGATCCAGCATGGCTGTCGGCTCATCCAGTACAATGCACTTTGGATGCATGGCGATCACACCAGCAATGGAACCCCTCTGCTTCTGCCCGCCTGAAAGCTTGCCGGGTGCATATTTCCGGAACTCATACATGCCTACTGCTTTAAGGCTCTCTTCCACACGCTGCCAGATTTCTTCTGTCGGCACACCGAGATTCTCCGGACCAAAGCCCACATCTTCCTCCACAATCTGTCCAATGATCTGATTGTCCGGATTCTGGAACACCATCCCGGCCTCTCTTCTCACATCCCACAGCTTTTCATCATCCCGGGTATCCATGCCGTCTACAAAGACAGTCCCCTCTGTAGGGTACAGAATGGCATTAAAATGCTTGGCCAGTGTGGACTTTCCTGATCCATTATGACCAAGGATTGCTATAAAATCTCCCTGTTTCACAGAAAGAGAAACGTTGTCCACAGCGGTTGTGATCCCCTCAACATTTCCCTCTTCATCTCTTCTGATATAGTCAAACACCAGATCTCTGGTTTCTATAATTGCCATTTGTTCACCTCGCACGTCAATCCGGTTTACAATTCACGTCTGTTCCTTATTTTACTAGATATCAGTTCTGTTTGCAATAGAAGGAATTTCGAGGTATCATCAGAATATCGGCAGTAAAACTGACTGTTTTCTGCCGTCCATTCATGATTCTTTAAAGGAGTATCCGCTTATGAAAAAGCTTCCCATAAAATACCTTGTGATCCTCGCCATCCTGATCCTTACCTGTTCTGTGATTTCCCACAAGCTGTCCGGCAAGGAAACCCTTCAGGATTATGCAGAAAAAAATCCGGAGGTGGCATATGCCACAAAAGAGCCCAGTGTTTCCCCTGATGCCGGTTCCCCGGCTTCTCCGAGTCCTTCTCCGGCTTCCACCTCATCTGTTCCTTTTCCGCTTGCAGAGAAAACAATGGACAGTATTGAATACGAAACCGGCTTCTTTTACCAGCCTCTGACTTATCCTGTCATCCACCGTATTACCGGTATCTCCTATCCTATGTCAGAAACAGATGCAGCGCTGCTTTCTTTAGAGGTGCCTCCTAATATCTTATCAGATGAGGAAATGGCATCCCTTGCTATATCCTATGAAGATCTGCGTTATATGAATATTCTGTACTATGATTTCAATGGTGATGTACAGACCGGTGAGCTGATCTGCAATAAAGCGATTGCGGATGATCTGATCGAGATTTTTTATGAGCTGTATAAAAATGAATATCAGATAGAAAGTGTCCGCCTGATAGATGATTATAACGGCGACGATACAGCTTCCATGAAAGCAAACAATACCTCCTGCTTTAATTACAGACCGGTAGACGGGACCTCCTCTTTAAGCAAGCATGCCCTTGGCTGTGCCATTGACATCAATCCCTTCTACAATCCTTATGTCGTCTTTAACAAAGGAAAAGCCGGAGAAACTTACATTTCCCCAGCCGGTAGTGAAATCTATGCTGACCGCTCGAAAGTCTTTGCCTATAAGATCGATGAAAACGATCTCTGCTATAAGCTTTTTAAGGAACACGGCTTCACCTGGGGTGGTAACTGGAATTCCTGCAAAGATTATCAGCATTTTCAGAAGGTGCCGCAGTAAGCGGTACCTTATTCTGCCTGCGCCTTTTTCATCATAAAAAGCAGTCCCGCAAACATCCATATATTTCCTACTGAAATCCATGCACAGTCAATCGCATTGACAAAAGCATGATTGCCAAAGATATTGAACAGCTTTGCGATCAGCATACCTACCGGAAGTGAAAATACAAAACACCACTTCGGATATGGTGTTTTTCCCTTCAGAAAGGCTGAAATCTGTGTTCCTTCCAGGATCAGGAAAAAGATCCAGAACAGAATCAGTGACGGCACGATAAAATAATCAGCAAACTGTTCTACCGTTTCCAGTACATTCTCTGCCCCTGCCTCTGTCAGGCTTCGGTACAGAAACAGCATCATACAGATCGGCACATGAAATCCACATGGTCCAAACACAATATACCCGATAATTCCCGTTCTGAAGTTATGTGCTTGCTTCTGTGACCTTTCTGCCATAAGACGATAAATTCCAAAGTAAGACAGGCCTTCCAGAAATATACCGAACATTCCAAGCAGTGCCGCTGCAAATAATGTGCTGTTCTCTGCGTGCCTGTAGGCAGAAAACATCCTTACCAGCCCCTTCTTCGTTTCATCCTGGATTCCCCATCCGATCATCATATCTCCGATCAGTGTAAGAATTGCTGCAAACAGCCCTATGGAAAGCAGCTTTCTAATTCTTGGCCAGTCAAGCTGGCTGTCTATTCCAATTGGATTAAATTCATTCTGGTTCATACGATTGCAGCTCCTTTACAATTATTATGTCCGCTTATCTGTATATATGTTTTGTATTTTATTTGTTTTTTCTTCTAATTTTGTTTACTCTGTCTTAGTTTTGGTATATGATACAAATATGAGCGTTATCTCAAACGGGTAGCGGTTCGCCTTTCGCTAGAATGTTTTACATTTTGAGAACTTCCAGTATCTGGGAGGTGATACAAATGGAAAATAGGATGAAAGGTACATAATTTGATGATTGAAATGCTTCTGAGTGTCATTGGTATTGTGGTAACAGTTATCAGCATAATTGTAACTCTGATCAGTATCATTCAGACATGCAGAAAAGATATCCGTCAAAAAAGCAACCGCCCTCGCCCAGGGAAATAGGTTGCTTTTTTAATAAGTAACTCATAAACTGGCGAACCGTTGCTTTACGGTAACGCTCTTTTTATGTTTTTAGATTAACACTTATGGAAGGAATCGTCAACGTTGATTTCCGATAATTATTTAATTATTTAATCCGATCATTCTTTTCTCATATCTACAAAAGAAAGTCCACTTTCTTCTGTATGTTCTTTATACTTTTATATCCCATCTTTTCATACAACCTGATATTGATCTGGCTCGAAAAATCCCTTGCGTTTTCTTCTTCCGCTTCCTGCAATGCCGGTACATCACGACTCCCGATCATTTCTGCTTCACTTTCAAATGCCAGAAGCTGCAGCCTGTATAATTCCGGTATGTCGTTTCTGTCTGCCTATATAATTTTCATGCTTTTTCCTCCTGTAATAATAAAACGGAGCCATAGCACTCCAACCATGACTCCATTGTCTTTACTCTATATTCTCAGTTTCCTGCTTTATTTCAGATTCCTGTTCAGCTTCTGCTCCTGAATCTAATTCCGGTTTTGCCTCCTCCACCGTTTCCAGTACAGTCTTCTCTTCTGAGTCTTTCGCTGTTTCTTCTGCCTCCGGTATGGGATCCACGATTGCCTCTGTTGCCCTCTCCGACTCTGTCACTGCTGCTTTCATTTCTACATCTGCTTTGCTCTCCGGCTCAGAGATTTCTGTCTCTTCAACTGCTTCGCATTTCTGCTCTGCAGATTTATATTCACCAAACTCTTCTTCCAGAATCATGCGGATCAGACTGCTATTCTGCTCTTTCTTCCTGATAAAAAGAATCCGGGCACAGGCTGCCAGAGCTGCCAGCAGGATCACAACAGTAAGCGCAAGCCAACTTCCACCTGATATTCCTGTCATTCCCAGTAAAAGAATCACGCTTAAGAGCGACAAAAATGCAATCAGAACAATCAGTTCATGTTCCCTGCTGCTGTAAGAAGCTTTGGTGTAAGTCTGGTAATAAGTATCCCTGTTTACGACCTTTTCGGTCAGCCTCTCACGGATCAATTGGATTTTTTCTTCATCCAATCCTTTTCCTGTATTTTTCCCGAATACCTTTTTGTCTTCCATTTCTTCTCCAGAAGTTTTCCGGAAAGTAGAAAACTTAAAGCCTCCATTTTCTCTGATCTCATGGAACTGTCTGGATGCACGTGGTCTGATCTTTTCAAATAAGCAGGCAATCCCATTGAAAATTCCTGCCAGAAGATCTAAAAGTGCCACAACCAGATTGATGACTGCCTTACATAACCCCTTGATTGCCTGATATAAATTATCCATGCTTTCCCCCTGTGTATTTGAACTGGCGCTGCAGCCGCTTGTTTTTCTTTGCTCAAAATAAAATCTCAGTAGAGAGGACTCTACTGAGATTAGTTTACCATTATTTTATGTGTCAGGCAATCGCTTTTAATTAAATGAATTTTAATTAAACAAGCTCAAGTACTACTTCCATAGCACCGTCACCCTTACGCTGGCCAATCTTTACGATTCTTGTATAACAACCGTTACGGTTTGCATACTTAACACCATACTCATCGAAAAGCTTTGCAACAAGGTCAACTTCCTTGGTTGCTTTCTTCTTTCCTGCTGCTGTTGAAGGAACTTCAGTTACAGAATAGAGAACCTTAACCATTTTTCTTCTGGCATTCATTCTGGAAGGAAGATCCTTCTTGATTTCCTTCTCAACGGTCTCATACTTGGTAACCTTCTTACCGTCAACAACTTCTTTTACTCTCTTGCCGTCTTTGTCCTTTACAGCAACCTTAGCTGTAACCTTAACGGTTTCGAAGTTATCCTTCTCTTTTACGCCAAGTGCGATCAGTCCGTCAGCAATCTTCTGAACTTCTTTTGCTCTTGCAAGAGTAGTTACGATCTTGCCGTTAGCGATCAGGGCTGTTACCTGGCTTCTAAGTAATGCTTTTCTTACGTCGGATGTTCTTCCGAGCTTTCTGTATTTTGCCATCTAAGGCTCCTTTCCAAGGAAGACTCTGCTTCCCTTCTCATTGTGGCATTTCCTGCCCATTATGGTACATCCGGCTACGCTCTTTGGACTTACTTACCGAATGCAGTTACCGGTCTGTCTTACGACAGGCTCCATGATGAGAATGCTGCACATACACTTTGGATTCACTGCGCAGCTATTTCTTCTTCGTTAAATTTATTCATCACTGGGATTCAGCTGCAGACCCAGTTCCTTTAACTTGGCAAGTACTTCTTCAAGAGACTTACGACCAAGATTACGAACCTTCATCATATCTTCGGAAGTCTTGTTTGTTAATTCTTCAACGGTATTGATACCAGCTCTCTTTAAGCAGTTATAGGAACGAACTGACAGCTCTAATTCGTCGATGCTCATTTCCAATACTTTTTCTTTTTCGTCCTCTTCCTTCTCTACCATAACTTCCGCAGTCTTGGCATTCTCAGACAGGTCGATGAAAAGGCTTAAGTGTTCGCTAAGTACTTTAGCAGCCAGGCTGACTGCCTCGTCGGGAACCAGTGTTCCGTTTGTGTAAACGTCCAGTGTTAATTTATCAAAGTCTGTGATCTGACCCACACGGGTATTCTCTACAGTCACATTCACTCTTTCAACAGGTGTATAGATTGAATCAATAGCGATGACACCGATAGGAAGATCAGCACTCTTATTCTTATCAGCACTTACATAGCCTCTACCCTTGGTGATAGTGAGTTCCATATAAAGCTTGGTGTCCTTACCGCTTAAGGTAGCGATCGGGAGATCCGGATTTAAGATCTCAATATCCTGATCGGCCTGAATATCAGATGCTTTAACAACGCCTTCGCCTTCATACTCGATGTATGCGGTCTTTGGCTCATTTGTATCGCTGTTGTTTCTGATAGCAAGACTCTTGATGTTCATGATGATCTCAGTTACATCCTCTTTGACACCGGGAATAGAACTGAACTCATGAAGCACACCTTCGATCTTGACCTGGCTTACTGCAGCACCCGGAAGTGATGAAAGCATGATTCTTCTCAGTGAGTTACCGAGAGTGATACCGTATCCTCTTTCAAGGGGTTCTACTACAAATCTGCCATATTTCTTGTCATCAGAGATTTCTGCCACCTCAATATTTGGTCTTTCAAAATCAAACACTGCCAATACCCTCCTTTACGAACAAATGTAAATTCCACCGGCTGCAGAATATACAGCCAGTGAAACCTTTTATGCTTTTTACTTGGAATATAATTCGACAATAAGCATTTCGTCTACAGGAACATCAATCATTTCTCTTGTAGGAAGGTTCTTAACTGTTCCTTTGAAAGCTTCCTGGTCAACATCCATCCATTCGGGAATCAGTCTTCCTGCTGTTACTTCGAGGATATCTTTATATCTCTGTAAGGATTTGGACTTCTCTCTGATTTCGATTACGTCACCAGCCTTTACCAGATAAGAAGGGATATTTACCTGCTTACCATTTACAAGTACATGCTTATGGTCAACAATCTGTCTTGCTTCTCTTCTTGTTCTTGCAAATCCCATTCTAAAAACTACGCTGTCAAGTCTGCTCTCAAGCATAACCATAAGGTTTTCACCGGTCATACCTTTCATTCTGTCAGCTTTTTCATAGTAGTTTCTGAAAGGCTTCTCAAGTACACCATAGATGAACTTAGCTTTCTGCTTCTCTCTTAACTGAAGTCCGTACTCACTTACCTTCTTGCCTGCTCTTGCATTTGTTCTGTTAGACTTCTTGTCATAACCAAGATATGCGGGTTCAAGACCAAGTGATCTGCATCTCTTTAATACGGGGACTCTGTTTACTGCCATTTTAAATTTCCTCCTGAAATTATTGTTTACAGCGCACCTGGCGCCTTCTTCCAACTTGATTTACGATTTACTTCTGACTGAATCGCAGACTATACTCTACGACGCTTGGGCGGACGACATCCGTTATGAGGAACAGGAGTTACGTCTCTGATACTGGTTACCTCAATTCCGCATGCATTCAGCGCACGGATTGCGGCTTCACGTCCTGATCCAGGTCCCTTAACCATAACATCTACAGACTTAAGACCATGAATCAGAGCAGCCTTTGCTGCTGTTTCTGCTGCCATCTGAGCTGCATAGGGAGTAGATTTTCTTGAACCTCTGAATCCAAGACCACC
>ERZ773258.2751-NODE-2751-length-10164-cov-5.016619_pt1 | contig 10164 bp, 10 predicted proteins | sample MGYA00511962_ERZ773258 | MGnify/ENA primary metagenome ERZ773258 (study PRJEB29015, sample SAMEA2737755) | human gut metagenome | biome: human gut; feature: human-associated habitat; material: faeces | place: China | collected 2012 ... | reverse complement strand
GCTCACGGATTTTTGGCGTGTGGGAAAAGGATACGAAAAGAAATTGGAGAGCATATCCCACACAGGCGTCGAGAGACCAATGTTCAGTCCGAACTTTATCGGTGAGCCAGTTGATGAAGCTGCTACACTGAGCAATCTTGTGGGGCTTCTTGGAGTACGTTCTGTTGGCTCTGTAAACCGCCTCTCCACGCTTTGCGGAGTAACCGGGCGCTCTGCCCTTATTGCTCTTGCGAGGCGGTGTACCACGCTTCAATTCGTTTGAAATGGTGGTGGGCGAGCAGTTAAGCTCTTTGGCGATGGCTCTCCCGGACAACCCTTGACGGACGAGGCTTTGAATGGCTCCACGGTCTTCCCGCTGAAGGTGCTGCCCCCTCTTGCGTTCCGGCATAATCGTGGTATACTTTTGGCAGTCCATAGTGATTGCCCTCCTTGGAGAATGTGGTGTAGGAACTCCATTCTACCATGCTGGAAAAATCACTATGGATTTTTTGTTAAGTGTCCAACTTCATTATGCTATCAACCATTTTTTTCGGTTATTGAAATTGCTTTTATGCACTATATGTGTTTGTAACGAAATACCGATCATTCGCAGAGTCGCTGCTAACTTGTTGTTACGATAGTAAAACGCAGTGAAGCAATTTTGAGTGCCGTTTTTGACGCAACAATGCATCCGCGCTTAGGGGTAATTGGGGGTAAATTGGGGGTAAAACATTGGGCGAAATTATAGAATGCAAAAAAGGAAACCCTGATGAACCGTGGCAACAGTAATAAGGAACTAATTCAAACTTGCCACTGTCAGCTGACGGTTTCAGGTGTGCAACGCAGAAGCAAAAAAACGAAGGCATTTTGTGATATGTACCCAGAATTCTGGACACATAAAAAATTGAATTAGGTGCACATGGATGCCTCTCTGAATTTTGTAGGAGGCATCCATTTTGTTTTCTCTTGGATTCTTTCGTTGTTGTAGTAATTTATGTAGCCGTCAACAGCCTTGGCAAATGTTTCAAAAGAGGAATACTCTTTTTCATGCCCGTAGAACATCTCGTTTTTCATCCGTCCAAAGAAGGTCTCCATGATGCAATTGTCGTAACAGTTGCCCTTCCTTGACATGGATTGAATGATTTTGTGATCTTTAAGTGCCTGCCTGAAGTACACGTGCTGGTACTGCCACCCTTGATCAGAGTGAAAGATCAGGCCATCTACAGAGGGAAACTTCGTAAAGGCGCCGGCCAACATTCTCTGGATCTGTTCCATATTGGCACTTTGAGATAAATCATAAGAAATGATTTCGTTTGTGTTCATGTCGAGTATAGGAGAGAGATAACACTTCCCCCACGAAAAACCGAACTGAGATACATCGGTAGTCCATTTTTGCATAGGAGCTGTCGTGCTGAAATCCCGGTCAAGGATATTCTCAGCAACCTTGCCGACCTCGCCCTTGTAGGAATGATACTTTTCCTTTGGGCGCTTTCCTGCCAACCCCATAGTGTGCATAAGCCGTTGTACCCGCTTATGATTGACCTTGTGGCCGCGCTTTATCAGTTCCTGATATACTCTTCGCACACCGTAGCGGCCTTTATGCTGTGAGAAAATGTCTTTGATTTCATCTGCCAAGCAATGGTTTCGAACAGCAACTTGATCGGCCTTGCTCAACTCAAAATAATAGGTAGACCGTGCCATCTGCATAGATTTCAACAGATATTTCAATTGGTATCCTTTTTCACGCAGCTCTTTGATGATCGCTGCTTTCTCGCCTTGAGTTGCGCTGCGTGCCTCTCTTCTCTCAAGGCGATCTCTTTTTTTATAACTTCATTCTCCGCCTTTATATACTCGTTTTCTGCCCGAAGCCGGATCAATTCTTCTCGTTCGGATTCATTCAGTGGCCTTGCTTCTTCCTTTTTCATTTGGGGTACCCCTTTACTTGGACGACCTTTTTTCATTTCTACCAGGCCATTATACCCCTTTGTTTTATAGTTTTGAACCCATTGATACAATAGTCTATCTTGAATACCGGCCTCGATTGCCACTGACACACAGGATTTTCCGGACATTACTTGGGATACTAGTTCCAGCCGTTCTTCTGGTGTCCAGTTCCTGTTGAAATTTTTGTGTTTCAGTGCTTCTGGACCGCGGCTATCCTCTGCTCTTACCCATAGTCTCACTTTATCCCGAAAGGATTTATCGCTAACACCTTCCGGCGTTTCTGGCCATTTTCCTTCTCGATACAGTTCTACACATTTCCTTTTGTACTCATATGTGTACCGCATAATAATACTGTCGCGGCCGGGCTGTTCTGTCGTAAAATGGACGGGCGGTTTTGTCGGAAGAAGCCGGACACGGATGTCCGGCGGGCGGGGCGAATAGACGTCGCTGGAGTATTTTGTCGTACAAGAGAAGGGAGGGGCCAGAGCCGCTCCCTTCATTAGTAGATTCAAGAGACCTCGCCCACCAAGACGAGCTGTACCATCCGGTCATCAACAATAGGCCGGCGATTTTGGTAAGCGTAGACAAGTGACTGAGTACAGGCCCGGTTAATCAGGCGCGGGATGCCGGAAGAAAAAGAGTGTATGACTTTCAAGGCATCCTCGGAGAAAATCGCGTTGGAGTGACCAGCATAGGCCAGCTGCTTTTCAATGTATGCTTTTGTCTGTGAGAAGTCATACGGGGCCAGGAAACACTGGATGTCAACCCGGTGGAGAATAGCCCGGTACGCGTGTAGCTTCAACTTTTCCCAGAGTTCAGTTTGCCCGGCCAAAATCAGCGCAAGTGGATTCTCGGAGTCCATCCGGTAGTTGAGGAGGAAGCGAATTTCCTCGAGCATCTCTTTAGAGAGAAGATGCCCTTCATCCACAATCACCACCAGTTTCCGGTGCTCAACGCCGCGCATAATTTCAATCTGGTGGTGCAGCAGATTCCGGGCGTCACCTCGGTAAAATCTTGTTTCACACCCCAGTTGTTCAAGCAGCCCATTGTAGAAATACCGTGGCGTGAGCTTGGATTCGGAAAGATACAAGACGGCGTATTCCTGTCCATTCAGGGCGCTTTTCAGGCGGCGCAAAGAGGTTGTTTTGCCAGTGCCAGGGTCGCCAATCACAAGAGCAAAAAGTTGGCGTCTGGTCGCGTAGAGAAGACGGTTGTGAATCTCCTCGGTATCCTGGTCCATGTAGAGGTCATCCACCGGGATGCTTCGTACAAACGGGGTCTTCTTCATCTCAAAAAAGTCTTCGTACACACAGCTCACCCCTTCTCGATTTCGGAAGTATAAGAAATAGCCCTCCGGCGCTGCTTGTCCTGGTACTGTTCAGCGAGTGCGTCCAGAAGCCTGGAATGGTCAACGGGGATACGCTCAACCTCTTTCCTCGTCGGCCTGGGGGCCACATGCTCACCAATCACAATCTGGCGTATCTGGAACGGTGTGCAGAGCGGGCTTTCGATCGTGAGCACATCCGTGCAGGCCGGGTCATAGACCACATCCACATGCTGCCCAGCAAAAGTCACGCCCAAATCGTACCGCTTCCCGCCAAAACTAATCACTCCGCTCTTGTCTGCTTTGCGGGCTTCGCAGCGGAGGAAGGCCCTTGCCATAAGCGCCTTGTCCACAAAGCGAGGCGGCATGGAGTCAGTCTTAAAAGCAATTTCCGGGGTTGTTCCCAAAGCGCTGTGGGGCCTGGAATGGTAGCACTCACTCAGCCATGCATTAAACTGCGCATTCAACTCCTGCAAGCTCTCAGGTGGATGAAGAGCAACCTCGGCCAAGAATGCCTCCAAAGTCTGGTTGAACCGCTCTTGCTTGCCTTTGCCCTGCGGATTTCTGGGCTTCGCATACAGTAGTCGGATACCAAGAAGCCCACAGGCTCGCTTCATCCAGCGAGTGCGGTACTGACTGCCGTTGTCAAAGTAGAGCCGCTTGGGCAGCCCGTATTTGGTCATTGCCTTTCGCAGCGTGTCCTCCACAATGCCCTGTTCCATATTTCCGTAGAACTCACCGTGCAGGATATACCGGGTGGCATCGTCAATCAGACAGGAAAAGTAGGTCTGTGTGGTTTTCCCTCCCAGATTGAGGATAAGGCCATACTTAATATCGCCTTGCCACAAATCGTGCCGGTGAGCGCGCTGGAATCGTTGGGAAGCATAGCCTTTATCGTTGTAGAGGCTCATCATAGCAGAAGAATATCCGGCCCTGCTCAGGGCATCCTGCAAGGTGGTCCTCTTCAGGAATCCGGGCTCTGCTTTCCCCTCCAGTTCAAGAATTTTAATAATGGTCGGGACACTTCGACTGGGGAGCTCCCTGCGTAGCCGGATGGCCTCGTCTAGCAACTCTTGCGGGATTTTGTACTTGCACTCAGCACTCCTGCTCTGCGGCTTCAGAGCATCAAATCCGCCTTTCAAGTAGGAAGTCAGATAGCGTTCCAGTGTCCTTTGGGAAATTTGGTTTCGCTCACAGATTTCAGCTCGAATTAGTCGCACACTGTCTTTGTCCAGGTTTTGCGACAACAGGGGCGCAATCAGAGTCATCCGTTCCTCGGCAATCTCGGTGGCGAGCTTTTGGTCTTTCATATCCATACCAGTGTTACCTCCTACACATTTTAGGATGACACCAGTATAGACGGGATGTCCTTCCTTGTCATGGCGGAACGGTGCTGTTCCCAATTTCCGCTGTTCACCACCAGCCGGACAAAACTCGCCGTCCGCCGGCGTAGGGAATGGCCGGGGCTAAATGTCGCCGACATCTGGCCCGCCGTAATCAACCCGTCCAGAACGTTTTGGGCATACCAAAGAAACCATGCAAGCCAGAAACGGATGCGCAGCCAAGTTGAAGTTTCGCAAGTGTGCTGGGTTTCTGTGGCCTCAGCAATCTCGCAAAGAGAGTTCAGGTCATGTCGCTTGTATGGGACTAGGCCCTCCGGCAGTTCCCGGTGGGTCTTTCCGCAATGTCGGCACTCCATCACCCTTAGATGAATTTGGTGCGTATGTTCTCCTTGCCGGACCTTGCGGATGCAGGTTCCATGTACTTTGAGCGGTCCACCACAGATTGGACAGACGCTGCTCTCTTGGCTAAAAATTTTTGTCTTTTCCCCATTGCGGGTTATCTCAAAGTGTGCTATGCTAATCATGGTCTGTGAGAGGAAGCAGAGATTCACTTTGGTTATTGAAAATGTGGCTATCATTTTCAATAACTAGGATCTCTCTTCCTCTTGCTCCGTTTATTACCAGAATACAATCATAGCACATCCACTTAAAAAGAACAGGACCACCTCGGTGGTCCTGTTCTTTTGTCTAACAACATTGCAAAACTGGCAGAACTGCCCGGCTGCTTTGACAAATCACTCCGGCTTTTTGTCAATTCAGCTCGGCTTTTTCCGGACAAGTCGGGGCGGCGCTAACAATAATACCCCCTCTACTGGGTGTCCAGTAAAGGGGGTACATATCATTGGGTGCCTTCGCTTTTTTGCTTTTAAATATTTGCTTTCCCTCTCGGCTGTGCAGACGGTTGATTCGGGGTAGCATCCATAATCGCAGCGATTATGGATATTCGGTATCAGGAAATGGCGACTTGACCGGTAAATGTCATGATACCGAACCAGAGCAGGAACGCGGAAAAAACGAAGAAACCGATTCCACCCAAAACAGGCCTTCGCGGTCTGTTTTCCGTAATGCGTTCCGGCTTAGCCGGGTCATAGTATCCCATCACCTGCCGTCTCAGATCCCGCTTGCTGGAAAGGGCCTGACGGCTTGCATACTGATAGGTCCTGCCATTTACCGCATACTCATAGGTTGGAAGATACACCGTCTCCCGGCGCAGCCGATCACTGCCGTCCTTTTGGTGTTCCCACCGTTCATCGGCCGATTCCTCGATCCATACCACCTTCATCATCGTGGTGCCTGTGTACCGCCGCATGTCATCCTCGTATTCCTTCTGTGCGCTTTTTCGACGATGGACACCAAGCCATGCCATCAGCACGGCCGCGAGGAGAAAGCCAATGCCCGCTGTGATATACTGCATATACCCTGCGGGCCATGCCACAAGCGCTACTGCAAGAATGAAACCGATCAAGATAACTTTGATACTCTTCATACGTCCTCCATCCCGCCGCCATGGGCGGAGATATCCTCTTATGATACCGGTGGTTGGTTTTGCACGGCATCTACAAACAAGATGGTCAGCCCGATATATGCGGCACTTGCCAATGCCAGCAGAACGCAGAGGACGACACAGACCGATTGAACCGGTTTCCGCAAGTAACGGTGGGAGAGAACGATCCCCAGCAGTGACAGTGCCAGCAACAGCACAGCATGCCAAAGAGTCATATTGTCTACCTCCTTTACAAGTCGCGGATTGCGTCGATCATATCCGTGAACCAGTGCAGTTCACGGGCAAAGCGCTGGCGCAGCTGTGCCGGGGTTTCCCGAGCCTTGCCAATATCGAAAAAGCCGCGGCCGCTGTGAACGGCGATATACACCCTGCCGTCGGGGTTGAGATTCACGGCAAATTTACCGATGGAGGAATCCGCCAGTGCCAGGATACGCTCCATGCGGCCAGGGGTCAGGATGCGAAGGGCTGCCGCTTCATCGTCGCTGCTCAGATTGAAGCGTTTGTCGAAGACCTCGCTGCCTGTTTTGATAGTCTTGGCGCTGAACAACTTATCCAGCCTTTCTCTCGGCCAGATGGTCAGCCATGTCGGAAATTCTTGTCCCAGCTCACACAGCATCCACTGACCGGTGTAGACAGGCTGCTCGTTTTTTTTCCACAGGCCCGTTTCCTCCCGCTGGACCTCGTTGACCTCCGTTAGCCTGACGGTACACAGCTCCGTGGTCAGGCCACGATATGTTCCCCGAACATACCCACTGCCGCTGCAATGGGTGTGTCCGGGCAGAGGTATGTTCGTGTCCTCTGCGTCCAAAAGATGCGGTGTGGGGCTCATCTGCACGTTTTCAAGGGCAGCGCTTACAATGTCCGGTGCGATGGCATCGAAGGTCTGCTGGCTTGCCTTGTCCTTGGACTTGCCCTGCACCATCTGCCCCAAGCCAAGGATCACGCCGCCGATGACGACCAGCACAATGTTGCCGCCCAGAATGATGCCTGCGATGGCGACCACACCGCCCAGCAGCGAAAGGAGTTTTCCGCCCAATTTGCCGCCCTTGCTTTTGCGAAGCTGCCGCGACAGATGTTCATCCGTCATGTTCCTGCTTTTTTCTTCCATATTCTTCTCCTTATTCTGTCGTGCCGGTCAGCGCGGGGCTTTCCGTTATCATATCCAGCAGATTGCCCATACCGGCCAGCGAGGCGATGAACCACTTGCGGATGCCGTCGATGTCCCGCAGATCCAGCTCCTCCGGAACGCCCGCAAACACATACCGGGTGTTCAGAGCCAGCGTCAGATCGCTGTCACGGAGGACAAGACCGCACAGCTTGGCACTGTTGGAAGATGCCTCCAGCTTCTGTACCAGGTCACGAAGCTGCGGTGTGACCTGATCGTCCGCCTCCCGGCCATCCGCCGTGTGAGCGGCAAAGTGCTTCCGGAATGCGACAGGGTCGGTGATGTCGTCCTTCTTCCGCTCCTGGAACGTATCATTCAGGGCGATGTCCAGCGTCGGGTCGCAAATGTCCTTGCAGCGGACCACGATGCCGCGGAACAGCGTCTCAGTTCGGGTCATCCAGTTGTCGTTGTCGGGGCCGGATTTTTCCTCCACAGTGCGGCGCAGCTCCACGTTGGCCGCGGAGAACCGCAGCCCCTTGTGCTCGCCCTCGTGAAAGTCTGTCACGGTACACTCCGTAAAAGAGACCGTCGACAGCTTTGCCGCCTTCAGGTACGCCCAGTCTATGGGCAGCGTGACCGGCTCCGGCTCCGGGCCGAAGGCTTTTGTCAGCTCCGTGCGGAAGAAGCCGCCCAGCTGCTGCTGCATCAGGGCTTTTTTCTTCTTCTGGGCGGGCTGTGCCACCAACAGGAACAGTGCCACACCGGAAAAGACCAGAATGCAGATCACAATAATATTGCGATACTCGAACAGGCCTTTAAAAATGTTATGCGGAAAAGCAAGTTCTTCCAGGCCAACCGTAAGATACTGCGGAAATTCCTTGACGCAATCAAACAGGAGATTGAAAATTCTGCCTGCCATGAAGAAAGCGAAGAGGATTTGAAGAAAAGCTACGATGCATTCACAAGGATGGTGCGGGAAATGCGGGATATTTTGTCCCTTTTTCCGGACTGAGCACAACGGCACATAAGGCTTGGGCACAATCCGATTTCTGCCCATGTGATACTGTCGGTGATGCAACTGTTCAGCGTATCTGTAGGAGGATGCTGGGAACCTTGCGAAATCTGAGCTCCAGTTTCTCTTGTCCAGAAAAAACACTTTGGCATTTTTTTGCAGCAGCTGAAAAGTGTGTTGGAGGAGGATTGTACAATGTTGCCGATGTAACGCCCGAAAAGGTATCTGCCGCCGATGTAGTGTATGCCATGAGGCATCTCTCAAAATATCTTTTTGAAACGCCATGTTACTTATAAACAGCGGTGAATCGGAAGATTTTCTTTTTATACAATTGAGCTTTCTTCCTCCTTTTACCCCCCTGGAATCGCCACCATATGAATGTTCGTGTTTGAAGGAACCGATAGGGGATTTAAAATATATGGACGAACTCTCGTGATGTTTGTCTTTGCAAGAAATCATTGAAAAATCGCCAAAAGGCGCCGTTTCGGTCAAAAAACGGCGCCTTTTGCTGATTTTAATGAATATCCGGTTGTCCGGTCGCTTTGTTTACCAAAATACGCAGTTTTCCGTTTGGAGAAGAAAGCTGCCCCTTTAAAATGTCTTCCTCCGTAAAGCGGGCCATCAGAATTTCTCTTTGCGTGACTCGTTCCCAATCGTAAGTCACGTAAATATATCCGTCGGCGGCCTCTTTGGCATCCGGATAAGATACTTCGTTCCGCTCGTCCAAAAGAAGAGTATACGGCCAGGTTTTTCCATCGTCTTCGCTTAAGAGCGCGGTGAGATGGCTGCGTCCCTTCCAACTCTTTACATTTCCTTGGCGCATGATATCGTCCAAATCGATTCTCTGGTCAAATTGGTAATGGTTGATCATTAAAAGTCGGCCGGATTTCAGCCGCCGAATGTGGAACCGGGAACAGGGACCATCAATGTGGCTCTTCCGCCCCGGTGTCCAGGTGTAGCCGCCATCATTGGAAAAACTCTCTCCGATTCCGTCGAAGGTGCGCGTCAGCATCCAAAGCGTGCCGTCTTTCTTTTCAACGATCATATTTTCGTCGAAACTGCGATGGGGAATGTCGGCATGTCCTCTCAGACAAATAGTTTTTCCTTCGTCCGAAGAAGCATATACGTTGGAAAATTGTTCTGCCTCCAGGCCGTGGCGCTCTGTGGGAATGCTGCCGCTGGTATCGCACCAGATGGCGGTTGGAAACAGCCATTCCCCTTTGGATGTTACCAGCGGTTTGTTCATCATGATCCCGTTAGCGATGCGGCGCGGCGCCGTCCAAGTCAGGTGTTCGGCGTCGGGATTCTTGCACAGCGACACCCATACGCCGCTGCGGCCGTCGTTGAAACCCCGGGCCTGTGTCCAAGTCATCCAAAGAACCTTATGCGGGTCGATCCATAAGCAAGGATCATAAATACGACACGCTGGATCCGGATGCTCCACAACTGCTTCACAGGACCGGAACGAAGCGCCTCCGTCATCGCTGACACAAAGGACCATGATATTTCCGCCAACTTCGGCGTCCTGGCCAGAGTAGAAATTGACAAAAATGCGCCCTTTGTCGGTTACTTCAATCGAGGGGATTCCCTGCCAGCGTCGGTAGGAGTCTTGAAAACGTTCTTGTGAAGCCTCCGTGAAAATGCGTGCAGGATCGAGAGAAGAATTTGTCGGCATAAAACAAGACCTCCTAAAAATATTTCTGATTACAACTTATCATAGATGAGTGACTAAAGTGTATCACAATAATAATGATTCGTCAATGGTGATTAGAGCTTACATACAAAGAAAAATTTTAATTTTTAAAAATATAGATCGATAAATAGATATTTTCTCATCAAAAATCCAAAATTCACAAAAGTCGGATGAAAAATATTATAGAAATTAGAAAAATATTGGTTGACAAATATAGGATATTATGTTAGTCTGTTTTCACAGACAACTCATTTATGATG
>ERZ773258.2744-NODE-2744-length-10197-cov-2.480477_pt1 | contig 10197 bp, 5 predicted proteins | sample MGYA00511962_ERZ773258 | MGnify/ENA primary metagenome ERZ773258 (study PRJEB29015, sample SAMEA2737755) | human gut metagenome | biome: human gut; feature: human-associated habitat; material: faeces | place: China | collected 2012 ... | reverse complement strand
CTCGTTCAAATACAGTAACTCTGTGACCCATTTGATTAAGCTGGTCTGCGCAAGCCAATCCCGACGGACCGCTGCCGACTACCGCAACACGTTTTTCAGTTGACTTTTCAGGTAATCTCGGCTTTACTTTATTCTCCGCAAACATTGTATCTATAATATGGCACTCAATATTTCTAATCGTAACGGCAGGGTCGTGCATACCGAGTGTACAAGAGCCCTCGCAAAGTGCCGGACATACTCTGCCTGTAAATTCAGGGAAGTTGTTTGTAAGCGAAAGACGTCTGTATGCCTCGTCCATATCACCTCTGTATACAAGGTCGTTCCATTCCGGTATAAGGTTATTTAAAGGACAGCCGATTGACGTTCTTCCGATTTGCTTACCTGTGTGACAAAACGGTACACCGCAGTCCATACATCTTGCTCCCTGAAGCTGCTGCTTTTCTTTCGAGAGGTGCTCATGGAACTCATTAAAATTCTTAATCCTGTCCTTAGGCTTTACGTCCTTTGATACTTCTCTTTTATAATCCATAAATCCTGTTGGTTTTCCCATCGTGACACCTCCTTATTTTGCTGCCCTGACTGCGTAGAATGCTTCGATCTGTGCCTGCTCTGCAGAAAGACCCTTTTCCTCCATCTGTACGATGGTAGCCAGCATCTTTTCGTAGTCATGTGGGATGATCTTCTTGAACTTCGGCAGATAATCACTGAAATGATCCAGAATCATCTTACCCTTTTCGGAATTGGTCAGAGCCACATGCTCCTTGATCATATCCTTCAGTTCAATAACATCATATTTGGAAGTTACTTCATAGGAAGATACCATTTCCTTGTTCAGGCGGATATACAGGTCATTGTCCTCATCCAGTACATAAGCCACACCGCCGCTCATACCTGCAGCAAAGTTCTTTCCTGTAGAGCCAAGGACTACCACACGGCCTCCTGTCATATATTCACAGCCATGGTCACCCACGCCCTCTACAACAGCGATCGCACCAGAGTTTCTGACACAGAAACGCTCACCAGCTACACCATTGATAAAGGCTTTTCCACTGGTTGCACCATACAGTGCCACATTTCCGATAATGATATTTTCATCTGCTTTGAACCGGCTTCCCTTCGGTGGATATACGATCAGCTTACCGCCGGATAAGCCCTTGCCAAAGTAGTCGTTGGAATCTCCCACAAGCTCAAGTGTCAGTCCCTTCGGGATAAAGGCACCAAAGCTCTGTCCGCCGGCGCCGTTACACAGTACACGGTAGGTATCCTCTGCCACCTGATCCCCAAGTTTTCTTGTGATCTCGGAACCAAGGATCGTACCAAAGGCTCTGTCCGTATTCTTGACATCTACCTCAATGCTTCTTCTTGCACCGGTTTCAATGGCCTTGTCAAGCTGCTTTAACAGTACCTTTTCGTCCATGGTATTTTCCAGCTTGAAATCGTAAACCTGCTTCGGATCAAAGGTAACCTTCTCCTTGCTGCCCACATAGGGATTCTCAAGGATCAGACTTAAATCTACCTGCTTCTGGCTCTTAGAAAGGTTATCCTTTACCTTCAGGAACTCGGTATGGCCGACCAGCTCATCCACAGTCCTTACACCAAGCTTTGCCATATATTCCCGCAGCTCCTCTGCGATAAAGTGCATGAAGTTGATCACATACTCCGGCTTTCCTCTGAAATTCTTACGAAGCTCCGGATTCTGGGTAGCCACACCCACAGGACATGTGTCCAGATTGCAGACTCTCATCATGACACATCCCATGGTTACCAGGGGTGCTGTCGCAAAGCCGAATTCCTCTGCACCAAGGATCGCTGCGATAGCTACGTCACGACCGCTCATCAGCTTACCGTCTGTCTCGATCCTTACCTTATTACGAAGTCCGTTCATGATCAGCGTCTGGTGTGTCTCTGCAAGTCCAAGCTCCCAGGGAAGTCCTGCATTGTGAATGGAATTCCTCGGTGCCGCACCGGTACCACCATCATAACCGGAGATCAGGATAACCTGTGCACCGGCCTTCGCAACACCGGCTGCAACAGTACCAACACCAGCTTCAGAAACCAGCTTGACACTGATCCTTGCCTGCTTGTTGGCATTCTTCAGATCATAAATCAGCTCTGCCAGATCCTCGATAGAATAAATATCGTGATGAGGCGGCGGGGAGATCAGACCTACGCCGGGTGTTGAATGTCTGGTCTTTGCGATCCAGGGATAAACCTTGCCTGCCGGCAGGTGTCCGCCTTCACCGGGCTTTGCTCCCTGTGCCATTTTGATCTGGATCTCATTGGCGCTTACCAGATATCTGCTGGTTACACCGAAACGTCCGCTGGCTACCTGTTTGATAGCAGAGCATCTGTTCTTCCCATCAGACCCTACAGAAAGTCTCTCCAGATCCTCACCACCTTCACCGGAATTGGAACGTCCGTGAATGGTGTTCATTGCAATTGCCTGTGTCTCATGTGCTTCCTTGGAAATGGAACCATAGCTCATGGCTCCTGTCTTAAATCTGGTTACAATGGAATCCACGCTTTCTACTTCCTCGATCGGGATTCCTTTTTCCGGATAATTGAAATCCATCAGGCCACGCAGGTTCTTTACTGAATCCTCATCATTGACAAGGGCTGTATACTGCTTGAACATCTGATAATCACCACGCTTTGTGGATTCCTGCAGCATATGGATCGTTGCCGGATTGTACAGATGCTCGTCACCACCACTTCTCATCTTGTGATGTCCCACACTGTTCAGTGTCAGGTCATTTGCAAGTCCCAGCGGGTCAAAAGCCTGTGAATGCAGTGCATCCACTTCCTTTTCAATATCCTTTAAGGTAATACCACCCACACGGCATACCGTATGAGGGAAATATTTGTTAATAACATCCTTATCAATACCGATTGCTTCAAAGATCTGGGATCCTTCATAGGACTGGATCGTACTGATTCCCATTTTGGAAGCGATTTTGACAATGCCATGTAAAATAGCGTTGTTGTAATCATCAACGGCTGCATAATAATCCTTGTCAAGCATATGGCTGTCGATCAGCTCGCGGATGGATTCCTGTGCAAGATAAGGATTGATCGCACAGGCACCATAACCAAGCAGGGTAGCAAAATCATGCACATCCCTTGGTTCTCCTGACTCCAGGATCAGCGCTACACTGGTTTTTTTCTTGGTTACGACCAGATGTCTGTTCAGTGCTGATACGGCAAGCAGAGACGGGATTGCCACGTGGTTTTCATCTACACCCCTGTCAGACAGGATCATGATGTTCACACCGTCCCTGTAAGCTCTGTCCACCTCTACGAACAGTCTGTCAATCGCACGCTCAAGGCTCGTATTCTTATAATAGGTGATCGGAATCACTTCTGCCTTAAAGCCTTCCTGATTTATATCCTTGATCTTCATCAGATCGGTATTAGTCAGGATCGGATTGCTTACCTGCATCACGTGGCAGTTCTTCGGGGTTTCCTCCAGGATATTGCCGTCGGTTCCCACGTAAACAGTTGTTGAAGTAACCACTTCCTCGCGGATCGCATCAATAGGCGGGTTGGTTACCTGCGCAAATTTCTGCTTGAAATAATGGAAAAGAGGATGATTGGTCTTGCTCAGAACCGGGATCGGGGTATCCACTCCCATGGCTGCAATAGCCTCTGCTCCGTTCTTTGCCATGGGAAGAATGCTGGTCTTCAACTCTTCGTAGGTATAGCCGAAGGCCTTCTGCATCCGCTGTCTTTCTTCATAAGCAAATTCCGGTACTCTTTCATTCGGAATCTTCAGATCCCTCAGATGGATCAGGTTGCTGTCCAGCCACTCACCATAAGGCTGTCTGGAAGCATAACTCTCTTTCAATTCATTATCATCAATGACCTTGCCCTTTGTGACATCCACAAGCAGCATCTTGCCCGGACGGAGTCTTTCCTTTACAAGAATCTTTGAAGGGTCAATATCAAGTACCCCAACCTCAGAGGAAAGGATCAGCTGGTCATCATCTGTGATCACATAACGGGAAGGACGAAGACCGTTTCTGTCAAGCACTGCTCCCATCACATCACCATCACAGAAAAGAATGGAAGCCGGGCCATCCCATGGCTCCATCATGGTTGCGTAGTACTGATAGAAGTCCTTTTTGTGCTGGGACATGGTCTTGTTGTTTTCCCATGGCTCCGGGATCGTGATCATCACTGCATGGGGAAGATCCATGCCGCTCATGACAAGGAACTCCAGCGTATTATCCAGCATGGCTGAGTCAGAGCCTGCTGTATTGACTACCGGCAGTACCTTATGCAGCACGCTGTGCAGATGCTCGGATTCCATGTTTTCCTCACGGGCAAGCATCTTATCCGCATTACCCTGAATGGTATTGATCTCACCGTTGTGCACGATAAATCGGTTCGGATGGGCTCTCTCCCAGCTTGGATTGGTATTGGTAGAGAAACGGGAATGTACCATGGCAATGGCAGATTCGAAATCCTTATCCTGCAGATCCGCAAAAAAAGTACGGAGCTGTCCAACCAGGAACATTCCTTTATATACAATCGTCCTGCTGGATAAGGAAACCACATAGGTATTATCTGAGGACTGTTCAAATACTCTTCTTACAATATAAAGCATGCGGTCAAAATCAAGCCCCTTTTCCACCTGTGCGGGCTTCTTTATAAATGCCTGCATGATATGGGGCATACACTCAACTGCCTTATGTCCGAGAACCTCCGGATGGGTAGGAACCTCTCTCCATCCAAGAAAAGTAAGTCCTTCCTTCTCTACGATGATCTCAAACATCTTCTTGGCCTGATTCTTCTGCAGCTCATCCTGAGGAAAGAAGAACATACCAACGCCATATTCTCTGTCCTCTCCCAGTGTGATCCCAAGGCTCTTTGTCACTCTCTTAAAAAATTTATGGGGGATCTGCGTCAGAATACCAACACCGTCACCGGTCTTACCTTCTGCATCCTTTCCGGCACGATGCTCCAGATTCTCAACGATCTTCAATGCATTTTCAACGGTTTCTCTGCTCTTCACACCCTTAATGTTTACACAGGCACCGATACCGCAGTTATCATGCTCAAACTCCGGACGGTACAGAGGTGCATCTGGCACGGTCTTTTTCACATCAAACATTTTGTGGATCTCCTTCCCTTAGTAAATTACAACGTAATTTCCCATGACATAAAAAAGCCGCAAAAAGAGCTATGCTCGCTCCTTTGCGACTTTCATTGAAATCAATATACATCACTTTTTTCTATTTGTAAATAATGACTTTTCTTATCATTGTCAGATTATTTGTGAATTTACTTTATGCGCTTCTTTTATCAGATTTATTTATCAATTATCTGTTTATTTTCTCCCATTTCGCACAACTTAAGGTACCATACTCCCAATCCTGCTGCAAAAAACAACAAAGCAACTGCCAGTCCGATCGCTACTGCACTGTTTAAATCCCGAAGTCCATTCCTGTAAGTCACGGTAAATACCGTAACATTAGCCACCGCATGAAATGTCACCGGGGCTGCAAAACTTTCTGACCTTTCATAAACTATGGCAATGATCACCCCAAGCAGAAATCCATACAATGCCTGCACCGTATTTCCATGGTAAAGGCCAAAAAGCAGTGCAGAAAGCGGTACTGCCAGCTTCACAGAAAAACACCGTTTCATCCGGTTATAAATGATACCACGGAACACTGCCTCTTCTGCAATGGGTGAAATCACCCCATACAATACAAGCCCAATGGCAAAGGCCACCCCATACTGTGCCTCTTCTACTCTGGTATAGGCTGCTGAACTCTCTGTAATCCCCATCTGGAAAAACAGGATATTCACACCCATGGATACGCACAGTGCGATCGCTGCCAGTACACCATAGGAGGTTACATTTCCCTTTTTCTTCCATACCGGAAGTGCTTCCTTCTTCAGCATGCTCCATATGGGGAGCATGCCAAGCAATATGGCGATCCCGCTGACCATGCCATTTGCTGTCTGGCCATTCTTCATAAGCCATTCCCTTAAGACTCCATCATTTCCGGAAAGCATCAGCTCAAGTCCTCCCCAGAGAACGATCTGGGCGAGGTCATGCACCACATAATAAAGAAAAAGCGGCAGCAACAGATATACCGCTTTCTTCATGGATTTCCATTTTTTCAGTTCTTCTGCCGGCCATGCCAGTTCCATGGTCTGTAAAAATCCCATCTTCATCCCTTCACCTGTCCTGTCAGCAGGATCTCTTTCAGCTCTTCCACTGTTCCCGCAATAGCATCGGCTCCTTCTGCCTCCAGCTCTCCTTCTGCTGCAAAGCCATAGTGCACACCGACCCCGGTCAGCTTCCATGCCCTGGCTCCCTGGATGTCAAACTCCCGATCCCCGATCATGGCACAGCTCTCCCTGCGCTCTTCCTCAGACAATTCCAGGATACCAAGCTGTCGCAGTGCTTCCTCTACCACTTCCTCTTTCTTTTCCCTGCTGCCGTCAAGACCGCTTCCGACCACAACAGAAAAATATTTTTCAATGTCAAAGTGATCCAGCACCTTTTTCACAAATACCTCCGGCTTACTGGATGCTACGGCCAGATGACACCCGGCCTCTGACAGAGCCTGCAGCATTTCCGGTACTCCTTCATACACCTGGTTTTCAAAAATACCGATCGGACGGAACCTCTCCCGATAAAATTCCACTGCTCTTTTCGCCATATCCCGATCCATACCGTAATACTTCTGAAAGCTTGTATGAAGCGGCGGTCCGATAAAGCACTCCAGCTTCTTCAGATCAGGCTCCTCGATCCCACACTTTGCAAGGGCATACTGCACGCACTTTGTGATCCCTTCCCGAGAATCCGTCAGTGTGCCATCAAGATCAAACAAACAATACTGATACATGTTACGATTTCCTTCCCTACAGCTTCAGCTTCGCAAACAGATCCCCGAGGCTTGTTCCAAGACTCTCTCCCGAGCTGTACTGCTTCGCATCTGTATCCTCGATCTCTTCTGCCTGCGCATTTTCCTCTGCTGCCTTAATGCTTAAGGAAATCCTGCCGTCATTGGTGTTTAATACCTTGACCTTAACCTTATCGCCTGCCTTCAGAACCTCTGAAGGCTTCTTGATCCTTTTTTCACAAATCTGTGAAATATGAACCAGACCGCTCAGTCCATCCTGCAGTGCTACAAAGGCTCCATAGGGCTGCAGACTCTCTACCGTTCCATTCAGAATCGTTCCCGGTACGATCATGGCTACCTTGTGGTCATGTGCTTCCTTCTCCTGCTCTCTTAAAATTTCCTTTGCTGAAAGAACCAGCTTCTGCTTCTCCGGATCCACCGTGATCACGCGCACATTAAGCTGCCTGCCCTGGAAAGGTGCCAGATCCTCCACATACTGCAGGGAAAGCTGGGACGCCGGGATAAATCCACGGATTCCTTCCACATAGGCAACCACACCGGCATTTACTACTTCACTGACCTTTACGGTCAGCTCTTTCTTTTCTTCCAGATACGTCTTCAGTACATCCCATGCAGTATCCTGCTGCGCTTCCTTTTTGGAAAGCAGAATATTGCCACGTCCGTCGTCCATACTGATGACCTCTGCTTCGATCTCATCCCCTACCGCAACATCTGTCATAAGGGAAAAGGAGGGATCATTACTCATATCCTCTGCCTTAATGATCCCCTGTGCGTAATACTTCAGATCTAAAGTCACTTCCTCTTCATTTACGTCAATGACCGTTCCTGAAATAAGATCTCCTTCACTAATCTTGCGGAAGCTGGCCTCCAGCTCCCTTTCATAATCCTTCATTGATTCTTCCATTGTTCTTCCCTCCGTTTTTATAAAATTGTGATATTATAAATGAAGCCCATAATTGTCCTTTGCCAGCTTTTCTACTGCATAAAGACATGCCCCAAAATTATATGCTGCCCTATACTCGCCAAGGAAACTGGAATATTCTATCCTTACCCGGTTTACATCAGCATAGGGTACCATTCTTTGAAGATTCTTACGGATCATTTCCAGAAATTTACTGCCTGCCTGATAATAATACCCTTGAATGATAAAATCCTGAGGGTCATAAATATAGCATATGCACTGCATCACCATGGCTATATAATAAGCACTCCGTTCAAGTATGCTGACAGCAAATTCATCCTCTTTCCTGAACGCATCAAAAACCTGTTCCAGCGTCAGTGTCTTGTTTTTTATTGCCGGATACAGAACAGACTCCCTGTTCTGTCTGCCATTTTTATTCGCATATTCCAGTATTCCCTTAGTTCCCACTAATGTTTCAAACTCTCTCGATATGGCATCCAGATTCTGTCCCAGTCTGATATGGCCGATTTCGCTTAGCAGATTATGAGCACCTGTTTCTGCTTTTCCATTCCTGATCACGGCACTTCCTACATTATCATCCCAGAATAACATGACAAACAGCCGGCTGTCTTTTAATTCCGGCCGGTAGATCAACTCCGAATATCCGGAAAACATAGCTATATTATTTACGATGATCGGGATTTTCCGTTCAAACATCCCGTCAAACTGCTTCATAACTGCCAGATTGTTATCCCAGCTTCCAATCGTCTGACTTACCATCATACCGGTTTCTTCATTTACAATCGCTGAACAGCTTACTACCAGTGCACCTATCTGTTCTTCTGTCAGACCAATCGTCTGGATCCCCCTGCGAATCTGTACTTTACTTTCTTCCACAACACTTTCAAAGTCAATATCCTCCGCATGGTTCTGTGTATAATTGTACAGAATCTTACACTTCAGATCCATAATCGCACACCAGCTATAGCTGTCATAAATCTGCAGTGATATGATATACTGAAACAGTTCATTAAAGCAATATCGCTCCGGTTTCCTTCCGCCCTCTGCGGTAGATTCTCCTTTACCAAGGGCACGTACGATACCGGTTCCTGTCAGTTCCAGAAGCAGCTTGTTCACAGTCGTCTTGCTCATCCCTGTTTTCGCTGTGATTTCCTGTACTGTCATTTCACTTTTTTCATACAAAGTGGACAACACCAGTCTGACATTATTTTCTTTCATATTTTTAGGCTTATTCACCTTTTCAGACATACCAGTATTTCTCCCTGAAGCTGCGCTCTTATTTTCTAATTAATTGTATCCTTTTCAAACTTTCTTTTCAATCTTAACAGATAATATTTTCCAAAATTTAATATTCTCTTTATTCTTTCAGATCTGGCTTTATCTTCATAACTGACACCAGTGCCATAATTCCCATTCCCAGAGTAACTGTGACAGTCAATCCCCCCGTACGCAGTTCAAATGCCTTATGCAGTCCACTGATCAGCAGAAGTGCAATCACACTTCCCAGATAACACGCCATATTGATCAGGGCATTTACGGTTCCGATTTCTGCTGCATCTGCATATTTCTGTGCCAGGATGTAAGATGTCAGATAGCCACATTCCAGAAATCCATATAGAAAGAATAACAGACTGATTTCTTCCTGTCTCTGCTCCAGAAGCTCCAGACAGATCCCTGCAATGACAATAATATAAGCCGCTATCACTGCCGCCTGCAGCCTCTTTTTATTTTTGCAAAGGGTGTTCAATGCCCCCAGTATGATATTTCCCGCACAGCAGCCGGCAATGGCAATTCCCATAATACCCGAAGCTTCTGTTGTTTCCCATTGATATGTCTCTCTTAACATCTCAATTCCATATACTCCTGTGATAACCCCGTATCCACCAAACAGAAAGAAACAGGTTCCTGATGCCAGCCATATATTTCTGTGGAATTTCAGACTGATCCTCTTCCGGTTTTCTGTCCTGTTTCGTGGCAATACTGTTACCAGCAGAATAAACAGCAGAAAAAGCCCTGCTGTATACCAGGCATAAAAACGCCGCCACGATATCACCTTCAGCAGACAGGATAAGGGATACTGAGCCATGATCCCACCTGTTGAAGTAGCGCAGAAAACAATTCCCGTCAGAATTCCATACGCTTTTCCACTGCTGCATTGCAGACACACTTTACCGGCGATCAACAGCGCCGCTGCACATCCGGCTCCCTGCAGGAATTTTGCAGCGGCCATTATCTCTGCTGAATCCGATATCATCATAATCATATATCCGGTGACCTGAAGCAGCCCGGTAATCAGCAGTGTCACCTTTGTTCCCTTTCCATCCAGTAATATTCCTGCCGGAATCTGCATCACTACAAATGCAAGCAAAAGCGCTCCCGATATCATGGAATATG
>ERZ773258.2736-NODE-2736-length-10245-cov-13.626595_pt1 | contig 10245 bp, 9 predicted proteins | sample MGYA00511962_ERZ773258 | MGnify/ENA primary metagenome ERZ773258 (study PRJEB29015, sample SAMEA2737755) | human gut metagenome | biome: human gut; feature: human-associated habitat; material: faeces | place: China | collected 2012 ... | reverse complement strand
CCAGAGTGCCATCGGGATTGACGGCCACCTTACCGGAGGTATCGGGGACCTGCTTAACAGTTACGAGAATTTTCATTTTCCTTTTACCTCCTACCTTACTTCACGCCCAGATTGCTGGCGATGACCATGCGCTGGACCTCGCTGGTGCCCTCGTAGATCTCGGTGATCTTGGCATCACGCATCATGCGCTCCACGGGATACTCACGGGTGTAGCCGTAACCGCCGAACAGCTGGACGGCGCGGCGGGTCACATCGGAAGCGGCCTCGGCGGCGAACAGCTTGGCCATGGCGGCGTCCATGGAGTAAGGCTCGTGGTTCTGCTTCTTCATAGCGGCGGAGTAGACCAGGAACTGCGCGGCCTGCATACGGGTGTGCATCTCAGCCAGCTGGAACTGGGTGTTCTGGAACTGGGAGATGCGCTTGCCGAACTGAACGCGCTCCTTGGTGTACTTGATGGCTTCCTCGACAGCGCCCTCGCCCAGGCCCAGGGCCTGAGAGGCGATACCGATACGGCCGCCGTCCAGGGTCTTCATGGCGATCTTGAAGCCCTCGCCCTTCTTGCCCAGCATACGGTCCTTGGGAATGACGCAATCCTCGAAGATCAGGTCGCAGGTAGAACTGCCGCGAATACCCATCTTCTTCTCGTGCTTGCCCTGAGAGAAGCCCTTGTCATCCTTCTCCACGATGAACGCGGAGATCTCCTTCATGCTGCGGCCGCGCTTGTCAACGGTCTTGCCGGTGACGGCGATGACCACGAAGGTGTCAGCCACGTTGCCGTTGGTGATGAAGCACTTGGAGCCGTTCAGAATGTAGTTCTCGCCGGACTCGTCCAGCACGGCGGTGGTCTGCTGGCCCTGGGCATCGGTGCCGGCGCCGGGCTCGGTCAGGCCGAAAGCGCCGATCTTCTTGCCGGAGCACAGGTCGGGCAGATACTTCATCTTCTGCTCCTCGGTGCCGTTCTCGAAGATGGGGGCGGCGCACAGGGAGGTGTGGGCGGAAACGATAACAGCAGTGGTACCGCAGACCTTGGCCAGCTCCTCGACGCACATGGCGTAGGAGAGCACATCAGCGCCGGCGCCGCCGTACTCCTTGGGGAAGTAAATGCCCATCATGCCCAGCTTGGCCATCTTCTCGACGGTCTCCATGGGGAAGCGCTCTTCCTCGTCGATCTCAGCGGCCAGGGGCTTGACCTCGTTCTCCGCGAAATCGCGGTACATCTTGCGAACGAGCAGCTGTTCCTTCGTCAGATGGAAATCCATACTTTTTTCTCCTTTTTCTGATTTTACTTGTTGTAGTTGAAGAAGCCTTCGCCGGACTTAATACCCAATTTGCCCGCACGAACCATCTTCCGGATCAGCACGTTTGCGCGATACTTGCTATCGTGAGTCTCGTTGAACAGCACGTCCATAATGTTCAGCACCACGTCCCAGCCGATGAGGTCGCCCAGATGCAGGGGGCCCATGGGATGGTTGCAGCCCAGCTGCATAGCAATATCGATATCTTCCGCGGAGGCAACGCCTTCCTGCAGAACGCAAACGCCCTCGTTGCAGTAGGGGATCAGGATCTTATTGACCACAAAGCCGGGGGCCTCGTTGACCACCACGGGGGTCTTGCCGATCTCCACAGACAGGTTCTTGATATAGTCCACCAGGTCGGCGGGAGTGTTGCCGCCGGCGATGACCTCCACCAGCTTCATGGCGGGCACGGGGTTGAAGAAGTGCATACCGATCAGGTGATGCTTCAGGCCCTGGCCCATCTCGGTGATGGACAGAGAGGAGGTGTTGGAGGCGAAGATGGTCTCGTCCTTGCAGATGGCGTCCAGCTTGCCCAGCAGTTCCTTCTTGACGGCCATGTTCTCGGCCACGCACTCGATGACCAGATCGGCATCGGCGGCAGCGTCAAACTCCTCGACCAGAACGCGGCTCATGATATCGTCCGCGGCTTCCTGGGTCATCTTGCCCTTGGCGACCTTCTTGTTCAGGGAGGCGGCCAGCTTGTCCTTATGACGCTGTGCGCTGGCGGTGCTGGAAGCATACATCAGGGCGGTGTGGCCCTTCGCTGCGAAAACCTGGGCAATGCCGCTGCCCATCGTACCGGCGCCGAATACTGCTACTTTCATGATAGTTCCTCCTACTTAAATTTTTACATGAATTGCTTAATTATCAGGCGGTGTGCCTGTCAATTAACTTACTTGTTCTGATAGGGCTCGTGCTTGCGCTTCTCCAGGAAGGCGGACATACCCTCGATCTGGTCGGCAGACTGGAAGCAGCTGCCAAAGAGCTTTTCCTCGATGACGATGGCCTTGTCCATGTCCACCTGAAGGCCCTCGTTGATGGCCTGCTTGCAGGCGCGGACGGCGATAGGCGCGTTCTTGGCGATGGTCTCGGCCAGCTTCTCGGCGGCGGGCAGCAGCTCGTTCAGGGGATAGACGGCGTTGACCAGGCCGATGCGGTAGGCCTCGTCAGCCTTGATATTCTTGGCGGTATAGATCAGCTGCTTGGCCATGCCGGGGCTGACCAGGCGGGCCAGACGCTGGGTGCCGCCGAAGCCGGGGGTAATGCCCAGGCCTGTCTCGGGCTGACCGAAGACCGCGGTGTCGGCGCAGATGCGGATATCGCAGGCCATGCTCAGCTCGCAGCCGCCGCCCAGGGCGAAGCCGTTGACCGCGGCGATGGTGGGGATGGGCAGCGTCTCGATGGCACGGAAGACGTCGTTGCCGTGCTTGCCGAAGGCCTCGCCGCCCTCTTTGGTCAGGGTGCTCATCTCGCCGATGTCGGCACCGGCCACGAAGGCCTTTTCACCGCTGCCGGTGATGACCAGAGCGCGGATATCCGCGTCCGCCTTTACGGCGGAAACCAGCTCGTCCAGGTCGGTCAGGACCTCGGAATTCAGCGCGTTCAGCGCCTTGGGACGGTTGACGGTCGCCACGGCGATGAGGCCCTTCTTTTCCAGCAGAATGTTGGTCATATCAAGTTCCTCCTTATGGTTCCTTTCCGTGAGCGCAGCGCCCGGAAACGGCACGTAGCCGGCGGGTGGGCATACGCCTCCTCATACATATCACATTATAGTGGCCCGTTAGAAATTTATCAAGTCCAACCCACCGGCTTTTTACTTTTTTAGCGGTTTCCACAAAAGTGGGCACCGGAATTTGCACACTTTTTCGGGCAGGAACGCAGCAAACAGGGATATCAGGGAAAAACGTGCTTGTATCCCGGCGCAAGATGGGGTATGATGGGAGAAAATCGTAAAATGGCGAGGACATGAATATGCGGATGCGGAAGAAAAAAAATCTGGCGCCGCGGATGGAAGCCTGCGGCGCGTACCTGATCCGGGACCCGTTCGCCCTGCGGGGGCGCTGGCGGGAGTTGATGCCGGAGGCACGGGAGCTGCGGGTGGAGCTTGGCTGCGGCAAGGGCGGCTTCACCGTGGGGACCGCGGCGGCAGAGCCGGAGGTGCTGCTGATCGCCGTGGAGAAGGTGCCGGACGCCATGGTGGTGGCCATGGAGAAGGCGCGGGACGCGGCGCTGCGGAACGTATGGTTCGTAGACGGGGACGCTGCGCTGCTGCCGGATATGTTCGCCGATGGGGAGATCGACCGGCTGTACATCAACTTCTGCGACCCGTGGCCCAAGAGCAACCAGAAAAAGCGGCGGCTGACCCACGGGAACTTTCTTAAAAAGTATCGGCAGGTGCTGGCCGAGGGAGGACAGATCCACTTCAAGACCGACAACGACAAGCTGTTCGAGTGGTCGCTGGAGGAGATCCCACAGTTCGGGTTCGCGCTGTCGGAGGTGACGCGGGATCTGCATGCGGACGGGCCGGTGGGCGTGATGACCGACTATGAGCGCAAGTTCTACGGCGAGGGCAAGAGCATCAACCGGTGCGTGGCCACTATGGTGGAATGGACGGAGCCGGAGATAGAGGACGTCCCCTCCCCTGCTGAGTAAACAGAAAAGGCACCCCTGACGGGGTGCCTTTTTTATTTCGCGCGGCGCCGGGGTAAGACACCGCAGGAAATGCGGGTCAGTTTCCGCGCTTTTTAGCGGCCCAGGCCATGCCGGTAACGCTGAGAACAGCGGTCACGGCGTAGATACCCACGCCCGCGTCGAAGGTCTTGGGGCTGCCCTTGGTGGTGGTAGAAGTGGTGGTATCGCTGGTGGAGGGGTAGTAGTAATAGGAGATCTTGGTTACCGTCCAGGTACCATCATCATTCTTCGTCGCCTTATATCCGGAAGGCACAGTAGGCTGACTGGTATAGGTGCCGCTGGTGATAGCGCCGTCCGCTACGACCTTATAAGCGCCGCCGTCCTTCTGGACGATCTTGTCAGTTGCAATATATTTGCTGACATCAACGGTGTAGGTCCCGCCAGAAACAGAGATTTTAGGAACCTTGAGTTCATCTGCAAGACTCTCAGTGAAAATCGTCTCAATTTCAGCAATCTCGAAATTGCCGTTTTCGATGTTCAGCACACCCTTGTTTTCTGTCGCTGCGTCAGCACCTGTCTTGCGCTCGTCAAACTCGTACACCAGCTTGCCGGTGATCTTCCCGGTGGTATTCACATTAGCAGTCGTTCCGTCGTAGGTGCCTGTATGCCAGAATGCCACATAGAGACCAGTCATTCCCTCGCGGGCAAGGATGCTGGAATTGCCAATGATATTCAGCGTACCGCAATCAGGCTCTACCGCCACTTGTGCATAGCTGTCCTCTGTCGCATCAACTGTAAAGTTGTCAAGCGTCACATCTCCGTAAGTATGGACCACTTGCTTAAGTTGATTATAATCAGCTGCTTTCAGCGTGCCGTTTTTGAAAGTCGCAGTGGAGGTTTGCATTACGCGCAGCCCCTGAGTAACCGTCCCCGTAGAGCCGACCGCAGGTTTGCCGACCGTATAGGTATGACCCGCAAAGTCGATCACATAGTTCATGTTCTTGTCCGCATCAGCGCCGATACCACCGCCGGCACTATTCTTCAGTAGAGTGATCACTTCCGCCTCCGCAGGTGCAGCGCCACCCCTTGTCAGTGCCGCATACGCATCAGTCAGATGCGCATAGTGCTTACCGTTAAACTCTGCTGCATGGTCGCAGTTCGTGCCGTCGCATGTCACGCCGGTTGCATCCGCCCAGCTGGTGGTGCAGAGGGCCAGCGCCATGACCAGCGCCAGCACGGTTGCTAATACCTTTTTCATTGTTAACACTCCCCAATGATTTTGATATTTCCGCAGGGTGCTTCGTTTTAAGCTTGTTAAAACGCCAAAGCAGGAGTACTCCTGCGGATGAGTTGATTATACCACAATTTCCGTGGTTGTCCAGAGGGTTTTGTAAAATATGCCGGTTTTTCCGGTTTTGGGGCAAATAGGGGGAGGAATTGGGGGGAAATGGGAGGGGGGAAGCGCGCGGGGCGCGCGACACCTCATCCGCCCCTGCGGGGCACCTTCCCCTCGAGGGGAAGGCATGGGGGTTCCGCGCCTGCGGGCGCGGGGGACGGATTGCCACGGCCAGTCTGCGGACTGGTCTCGCAATGACAGGGACGCAAGAAGGCAGATTTTCTTGGTAAAACCTATTGACATTGTAGGGTTTATGTGCTACCATGCACTTACCTACAAAAAAGATATGTTAAAGGAGTGATCCTATGCAGGTCTATGCAGATAATGCGGCCACCACGCGGATGAGCGACAAGGCCGTGGCGGCTATGACGCCCTATTTCCAGCAGTTTTACGGAAATCCCTCCAGCCTGCACACCGTGGGCCAGCAGGCCGCGGAGGCGCTGGCGGACGCACGGCGGCGGGTAGCGGACTGTCTCGGGTGCAGCTTTAAGGAGATCACGTTTACCTCCGGCGGCAGCGAGGCCGACAACCAGGCCATCGTCTCCGCCGCCCGCATCGGCGAGCGCAAGGGCAAAAAGCACATCATCTCCACCGCCTTCGAGCACCACGCGGTGCTGCACACGCTGAAGAAGCTGGAAAAAGAGGGCTTTGAGGTGACGCTGCTGGACGTGGGTCCCACAGGCACCATCACCCCCCAGCAGGTGGCGGAGGCCATCCGGGAGGACACTTGTCTGGTGACCATCATGTACGCCAACAACGAGATCGGCTCTATCCTGCCCATCCCGGAGATCGGCAAGGTGTGCCACGAGAAGGGCGTGCTGTTCCACACCGACGCGGTGCAGGCGGCGGGCCATCTGCACATCAACGTGAAGGAGCAGAACATCGACATGCTGTCCCTGTCCGGCCACAAGTTCCACGGCCCCAAGGGCGTGGGCGTGCTGTATACCCGGCAGGGCATCCCCCTGACCAATATCATCGAGGGCGGCGCGCAGGAACGCGGCAAGCGGGCCGGCACGGAGAATATCCCGGGCATCATGGGTCTGGCGGCGGCGCTGGAGGAGTCCTGCGGGCACATCGATGAGGACACCGCCCGGCTGACAATGCTGCGGGACAAGCTGATCGCGGGACTGAGCAAGATCCCCCACAGCGCGCTGAACGGCGACCCGGTGCACCGGCTGCCCACCAACGTGAACTTCTGCTTCGAGGGCATCGAGGGCGAGAGCCTTCTGCTGCTGCTGGATCAGGCGGGTATCTGCGCCAGCTCGGGCAGCGCCTGCACCAGCGGGTCCCTGGACCCCAGCCATGTGCTGCTGGCCATCGGCCGTCCCCACGAGGTGGCCCACGGCTCCCTGCGGCTGAGCCTGTGCCACGACACCACGGAGGCGCAGGTGGACTATATTCTGGAAAAAGTGCCCGGCATCGTGGCGTACCTGCGGGATATGTCCCCCATGTGGAAGGACCTGGAGTCCGGCAAGCGGACATTCATTCTGTAATGTAAAGGAGCGTTGAATATGGCTTTGTATACCGATACCGTGATGGACCACTTCCTGCACCCCCGGAACGTAGGCGAGATCGCCGACGCCGACGGCGTGGGCGAGGTGGGCAACGCCAAGTGCGGCGACATCATGAAGATGTACCTGAAGATCAAGGACGGCAAGATCGAGGACGTGAAGTTTGAGACGTTCGGCTGCGGCAGCGCCATCGCCTCCAGTTCCATGGCCACAGAGATGATCAAGGGCAAGCGCATCGAGGACGCGCTGGCCCTGACCAACAAGGAGGTCGTGGACGCGCTGGGCGGTCTGCCTGCCCACAAGCTGCACTGCTCCGTGCTGGCGGAGGAAGCCGTGAAGTCCGCGGTAAAGGACTACTACGACAAGAACGGCATCGCCTACGACAAGAGCAAGTTCCCCGCCTGCGAGGACTGCGAGAGCTGCCGCATGGTGTGAAAGACGGAAAAGAACCGCCCTCTGGCGGTTCTTTTTTTGTTCAAAACACGCCGTAGCCCTGGCCCTGCGTGATGATGTAGGACCAAAGGACCGGGCCGACGGCGCCGGTGGGACTGTACCCCAGGCGGCTTTGCAGGGTGCGGACCGCGGCGGCGGTGGCGGGGCCGAAGATGCCGTCCGCCGTCACAGGGGGCAGGGCGCTGTCCCGCTGCGCCAGCCGGTTCAGCTGGGTCTGAAGCAGCGTCACCTCCGCGCCGGTGTCGCCTTCCACCAGAAAACGGCCGGGGTATATCTGCCGGGCGAAGGTCTGGTACTCCGGCGGCAGCTGGTAGAGCGTCTGCTCATAGACGTTCTGGATGGCGTTCCATGTGTTCCGCCCCACCACGCCGTCCACCGTCAGGCCATAGGTGCTCTGGAAGGCCAGCACCGCGTCCCGCAGTTCGTCGTCGAACACGTCGGAGATGCGGATGGGCGGCAGCTCCGGCAGGAAGAAGCCCAGAAACGCCAGATAGAACCGGATGGCCTGGACGCCGATGCCGGTATCGCCCAGGCGAAGGACCTTGGGGAACTGCCGCTGGGCCTCGGAGATGGTCAGGCCCTCGCTGGTGACCTCGGAGAGGCTCTTGACGCCGTTGTAGATGGACTTGATACGGTACCAGGTGGACTTGCCCACGATGCCGTCCTGGGTCAAATTGAAAATGCGCTGGAAGGCGCGGACGGCGGCGGCGGTGTCCGCGCCGAAGACGCCGTCGGTCTCGGCGATAGCGGGGATGGCGGGATAGTTCTTGCGGATACGGTTCAGCTCACGCTGGATGGTGCGGACGTCCTCGCCCACGCTGCCCACGGTCAGCGGCCGGCCGGGGTACGAGGGCGTGCTGTCCCCCACCGGGGCGTTGTACACCAGGTCGATGTCCTGCCCGTAGTAGTACTGCAATATCTCGTAGGGCGTGCGTCCCTGCTGCGCCAGCTCCTGGCTGCCCCACTGGGACAGCCCCCGGCACTGGGTGCGGACGCCGTCGCAGAACTGGGCGTACAGGGGCTCCACGTTACCCCGGCGGACGATGTAGTTGTTGAAAATGTCGTCCACGATGGCGTTGATGTTCTCGAACGTCTCCTTATCCGGGGAGAAGGCCTGGTCGTACTGGGTGTTGTTGGTGATGTCGAAGTCATAGCCCCGGCTGCGGTAGAACTCCGTATAGACCCGGTTCAGCGCCACGGAGATCTGCGCCAGCACATTGGCGCGGATGGCGCTCTCGTTCCAGGTGGGGTATATCTCGCTGGCGGCCACGCCCTTGATATAGCGGGGAAAGGTGACGGTGACGTTCTCCGCCGGGGCGTCCGGCGCGCCCAGATGGACGGTGATGTACTCCGGAATAACGGGATAGGGCACGGCTCAGCCCTCCTCTCGCTGCGGCGGCAGCGTCACCGCCAGCACGGACTCGATGCAGGGAAACACCAGCACCTGCTGGTGCTCCGGACAGTGGTAGTCCGGGTGGCTCACCGCCACGGTGTAGGCGGTGCCGCTGATGCCCGCCGTGTCCGACGACAGTCCCAGCGACGCGGGCAGCGCCGGCAGCAGTATCCTGTCGGCAATGCCGGAGCTGTCGGTCACGCCGGAGTAGAACGTCTCCCGCACCGCGCCGAAGTCGCGGTATACCTCCACGGACGCGCCGGGGATGGGGAATATGCCCTGGGCGGCGGATACCTGCACCCGCAGGCTGCCCTGCTCCGGGTGGGCATTACGGAACCAGGTGATGGGTTCGATCTGTGCCATGGTCGTTCCTCCCTTTTGCTTTTGGGAGAGTATATGCATCAGCAGAAAAGAAATATCCCCCGGCTGCCGCCGGGGGATATTTGTTGTTTCAGAAGGCCCAGTTGCCATGGCGGAACACGGGGACCACATCGCCGTTTTCGCAGACGGCGTCGATGTCCATATCCTCGGAGCCGATCATAAAGTCCTCGTGGATCATGGAGTCATTGACGCCCAGGGCGCGGCACTCGGCCAAGGTCTTGTGCTCAAAGTCGTTAATGGTGTCGGCAAAGCCCATGCCCAGGGCCAGATGGCAGGCGGCGTTTTCGTCGAACAGCGTGTTGTAGAACAGCAGTCCGGACTGGCGGATGGGACTGTCGTAGGGCACTAGGGCGCACTCGCCCAGATAGGCGCTGCCCTCGTCCATGGTGATGAGCTTGGTCAGCAGGTCGTTGTTCTGCTCGGCGTGCCACTCCACAGCCTTGCCCGCGTGGAAGCGAATCCAGAACTTGTCGATGAGCTGCCCCTGATAGCTCAGTGGCTTGGTGGCGTAGACGATACCCTCGGCCTCGCCCCGCTTGGGGGAGATGAAGCACTCCTCGGAGGGGATATTGGGGTTGAAGACAATGCCCTGCAGGCTGCGCTCGCTGCCGCCGCAGAAATGGGCCTCGGGGATCATACCCACGGTGAAGTCGGTGCCGGTGGCGCTCCTGTAGCGCAGCTGGCGGATGTGCAGGCTGTTCAGGTAGTCGCGGCGGTCGTGGATGTCCTTGTTGTGGGCCGCCCAGTTGGCCTGGGGATCGCCCTCCAGCGCGCGGGAGGTAGAGAGGATGGCCTCCCACAGCTTCTCCACCGCCTGAGACTTACGCAGACCGGGAAACAGCTTTTTTGCCCAGGCCTCACCGGGCACGGCGGCAATACACCACTGGTACTTGTTCTCGATCTGGTCGCGGTAGGGCTTGATGACGGGGAACTTGGCCTGCTGGCTCTTGGCCAGCTTCTCCTGGTCGATGCCCTTCAGGCCGTCCGGGTCCTCGGAGAGCAGGTAGATGCGGCAGGGGATGGTATCCACATAGTGCTGCCAGCGGGCCAACTCGTAATCCTCCACTCTGGAAAGAGTGGTCAGGCTGCGGTGACGGACGTGGAGCTTCTGCAGAGGCTGGTAGTTCCAGTCCACCACGACCTTTTTGGCCTTGCATTTATAGCACTCGTCCACCAGCATGGCCA
>ERZ773258.2732-NODE-2732-length-10267-cov-3.567959_pt1 | contig 10267 bp, 8 predicted proteins | sample MGYA00511962_ERZ773258 | MGnify/ENA primary metagenome ERZ773258 (study PRJEB29015, sample SAMEA2737755) | human gut metagenome | biome: human gut; feature: human-associated habitat; material: faeces | place: China | collected 2012 ... | reverse complement strand
GACTGGGCAACCGGTTTTATGAAACTTGCCTGCAACCGGAGAAGGGTGTTTGTGGAAAATGTGCTGTTTTCCAAGGGAGCAGCGATCAAGGCAAGGGACTATATGGTTCAGGGAACGGAATTTCCCTATGTGTTTGTCTGTGAAGGTAGATTAAAGGCAGAAGTAGCCCTGAAAGTCATGCGTGCAGGAAAAGAGATCATGCTGGCAGTTGCCTCCTATGGGGATAACTGGTATGAGTCAAAAAGTTCTCTGGAACTGATCTTAGATGGACAAAAAGAGATCGAATTTCTTATTTCCCATCTGGACTCCCGGAAAAAGAGAGCCGTTTCCGTGCCCCTTACAGGTTTTCCTGACCGGCCGGAAAAGACTACCAGGATCCGGATGAATATTGGATTTACAGATGAAAATACCATGGCGGTGGTGATCCGGGATATGGGCTTTGGAGAGCTGTTCCCGGCATCTGATGCAGTGATCAGACAAGAGGTAATCTTATGAGTTTATTATTGTGCAGAAGGGAAAAAGTAAAACATCCCTTTTATATTGAAGTTCTGGGGATCCATATATATTCTTCCCAGGAACTTTGCTATGTGATCTACCATCATCCCCTTCTTGTGATGAATGATTTTGTAGATGCCTCTTTGTTTTTCTTTGTGAAAAATGAGCTGGGACTTGGCTTTCTTGCAGGACGCATGGAAAAGCTGGTGGAAGCCGGCGGCCGCCCGGAAGAGGCTTTGTACCTGTTCCTTTCTGAATGTGATTACTATACAGAAAAAGAGATACAGAAATTTAAGCAGGTAACGGCTTCTTACAGAAACCTTTCTCAAAATGCTTATGGAAAGGCAGTGGCAGATTATCTTTTTTCCCAGAAACAGTATGGAAAAGCACTGCAGAAGTATGAAAAACTGACCGAGGAAGGGGAACGCAAAAAAGGAGAAGAGGCATTCTGGTCCCAGGTCTATCAGAACTTAGGGGCTGCCTGTGCCCAGATGTTCCAGTTCTCCAGAGCATATAAGGCATATGATACAGCCTATGGATTAAAGGAAGAGGATCAGATCCTGGAAAAGATCTATTTTCTTACCTGTTTTGCTCCGGGACTTTCCATTGATGAAAGCTATGAGGCTCTTTTTAAGCCAGAATGGAAGGAAGAATGGAAAGGGAAACTGTCCCAGGCAGAAACAGATGCCAAACAGGCAGCAAGTGTGAGAAATTTAAGAGCCCTGTGGAAACAGGATCCTGAAGGACAGTTAGAAAAGGCAAAAAAACTGATCAGCAAATGGAAAAGTGAGTACAGGAAACAGGAGGCATAATCATGGCTTTTCAGGCAGCAAAGGAATTTCTGGAAAAAAGAGGATTTGGAGACAGGATCAAAGAGTTTGATGTTTCCAGTGCAACGGTAGAGCTGGCAGCAGTGGCAGTAGGCTGTGAACCGGCCCACATTGCAAAAACATTATCCTTTTTAACAGGAGAAGGACCGGTCCTCATCGTGGCAGCAGGAGATGCGAAGATCGACAATCACAAATATAAATCCTTTTTCGGTGTAAAAGCAAAAATGCTGACCGTAGAGCAGGTGTCTGAACTGATCGGCCATGAGGTTGGGGGTGTATGCCCTTACGGTATCAAAGAGGGCGTAAAGGTGTACTTAGATGAGTCTTTAAAGCGTTTTGATGTAGTTTATCCTGCCTGTGGAAGCAGCAATAGTGCTGTAAAACTGTCCATCCCGGATCTGGAAAAGTCCTGCGACTTTGAACAGTGGGTGGATGTGTGCAAGCTGCCTCAGTAAAGATACATCTATAATAACTTTGCTCTTGACAAATCTGTAAAAAATATTTATGCTTGAAAACAGCAGTATAAAAAATGGTGATGAACAAGAGGAGTACATTTTTAAGACCCTCAGAGAAAGCGGCTCACTGGCTGAAAGGCCGCTTGGGAATACTTGAAAATGGAAGGTAGCTTGTGAGCCGGACAGGTGAGAAAGATACATTAGCCTGTTCCGTTGGCCCGCGTTAAGGGAGCGAGTACGAAAGGCTTTAAAATATATATAAGATATGTTTCAGGTTTTCGTATTCCATGAGATGACCGGATATGGATGATATATGTGTTGTACATATCGGTTGGATCAAAGGTGGTACCGCGATACAGTCGCCCTTTGCTTCCCCTATGGGATGCAGAGGGCTTTTTGCTGTTTCAAATGGATACAACCTCTGCCAGGAGGTTTACTGCAAAGAGAAAAGCTGTACTTATTAATGTTCTCTCGGAATCTTTCTGTACCTGATTTTGTGAGAAGATTTTTTGTCAGTTGTGCCCAAATTTCTGAGGCGTACGCGGTGCGTACGTTGATGAAATTCGGGTGCGACTGGCGGAAAATCGGCCACAAAGGCAGGTGCAGGAAAGACTCCGAGAGGACATCCAAATTTTCCAGACGCAGCTGCGTCCGGACCGGATATCCATCTTTTACTTTTCTTTGTAGAAGTCCGGTACGACTTTTTCATGGTACTCTGCTGCCGCCTGACGAAGGCTTTCATCTAACAGCAGGTCAAGACCGGTCATTGCCAGTCCCTGTGCCCCCTTGATGCAGATCTCATCTGCAGCCGGTTCTGCTGCTGCTTTGGCATATTCTTTGGAATGTGCCGGGATTTCTTCATCTGTAATAGACAGATAATCATGGATCGCCGGGATCTTAATGGACACATTTCCAATGTCAGAAGAACCAAACAGCAGTTTCGGATCCGGCAGACACATGCCAACGCCTACGCGGGCCATATTTTCCTTAAAGTCTTCACAGATGGGCAGACATGGATAACGCTCTGCATAGATCGGTTCTGACTGGATCTGTACCTTTGCACCTGTAAGGCTTTCTGCACGTTTTGCACAGCCGATGATCATGTTCTGAAGCTCATCAATACGCTTCATGGTAGCCGCACGGATACAGAACTCCGATTTGGAAAATCCCGGAATTACGTTAGAAGCAGTTCCGCCCTCTAAAATAACACCGTTTACATTGTCCTCTGTTTCAAATAACGGACGCAGCATATCGATCTGGTTAAACACGCTGATAGCCGCTGTCAGGGCATTGATGCCAGTTGCCGGTGCAGAGGAATGGGCAGACTGTCCTGTAAAGGAAATGGTAAGACTTCCGGAAGCTCTTCCGTTCCGGTTAATATAGTTCCTGCTTTCACCGCCACAGGTGGGATGGATCATCAGTGCAAAATCCACTCCATCAAAGCCGCCCCGTTCCAGCATAATAGCCTTTCCGGCGCCTCCTTCTTCTGCAGGAGTTCCAATGATCCTTACTTCTCCTGCAATTCCCATTTCCACAAATATTTTTGCCAGAGAAGCAAATGCGCCGGAAGCACAGGTGGCGATCACATTGTGGCCGCAGCCATGTCCTACGCCTCTTAAAGCATCATATTCTGCCAAAAACGCCACTACCGGGCCTTTTCCTGTTCCTTTTTTCACTGCCTTAAAGGATGTTGGAAGGTCACAATAGCCTCTTTCTGTTTCAAATCCCTGTTTTTCCAGGAAATCACATATCTTGGCAGATGATTTAAACTCCTGAAAACCGATCTCCGGCTCATCATGGATGCTATGGGAAAGCTGTATCAGCTGCGGTCTTAACCGCTCTGTCTCCTCACATATCTTTTTCTTCCATTCATCCACAGAGATCCCTTTTATTTCTGTCATGATCCACACCTCCAAAAAATAAAATGTGTATACAAAAAGCTGCAGACGTATCCAAATAGCGCCTGCAGCCTTACTTAATTACAGCTTAAAGCAGATGACAAGCAGCCATATGTCCTGGTTCTACTTCACGCAGCACCGGCTTTTCCTGACGGCAGCGGTCGGTAGCATATGGGCATCGGTCGCTGAAATAACAGCCCTTTGGAAGGTTTACAGGGCTTGGGATCTCTCCCTTTGCATCAATTCCCTGAACCAGCGGCTTTTCGCCTACAGTAGGAACTGCTGCAAACAGCACCTTGGTATACGGATGTACCGGATTGGTGAAAAGGGTGTGTTTATCTCCCATTTCCACAATACTTCCCAGATACATAACGCCCAGTCTGTCACTGATGTGGCGTACAACTGATAAGTCATGTGCAATAAACAGATAAGAGAAATTAAATTCATCTTTCAGATCCATTAACAGGTTTAAGATCTGGGCCTGAATGGATACGTCCAGAGCGGATACCGGCTCATCGGCAATGATGAACTCCGGATTTACAGCTAAGGCTCTTGCAATACCAATACGCTGTCTCTGTCCGCCGGAGAACTGATGAGGATATCTTCCAGCCTGCTCCGGTCTTAAACCAACACGGGCTAAAATACTCATGCAGCGTTCTCTTGCTTCTTCTTTGGTCTTTGCAATGCCATGGAACAGAAGGGGTTCCATAATGATGTCAGCAACTCTCTGTCTCGGATTTAAGGATGCATAAGGATCCTGGAAGATCATCTGCATGCTCTTGCGGTAAGGAAGAAGCTCATTTGGTCCTAAGTGGCTGATATCTTTTCCTTTATAGAGTACCTGTCCGGAGGTTGGCTCCAGAAGGCGGATAACTGTTCTTGCTGTAGTAGATTTACCGCAGCCGCTTTCTCCTACCAGACTGAAAACTTCCCCTTTTTTGATCTCAAAGCTTACATCATTTACAGCATGGACTACTTTATCTTCTTTTACAAGCTTTCCCTTTTCAAAACGAAGGGACTGCAGGAGGCCTTTTGTAAGGTGGAACTCCTGACATACATTTTTCACTTCAATGAGTGTCTCAGATGTTTCCATTTATGCTTCCTCCTGTTCTTTTTTCTTTAACAGTGGGAAGTGACATGCAGCCATATGGCCCGGTCCCACTTCCTGCATCTGCGGCTTTTCATGGCGGCAGATCTCCTGGCAGTATTTGCATCTTGGTGCAAAATAACAGCCTTCCGGCAGCTCAAACATATTTGGAACCATACCGGGAATATAGTCCAGACGGTCTCTGTCCTCATACAGCTTTGGAATGGAATTTAAAAGTCCCTCAGTGTATGGATGTGCATTATGATAAATAATATCCTCTGTCTTTCCGGTCTCTACCAGTTTTCCGCAGTACATAACATTGATCTTGTCAACCATCTGGGATACAACTGCCAGGTCATGAGTGATCAGCATCAGAGAGGTATTATGCTCCTTCACCAGCTTTTTCATAAGCTTTAATATCTGTTCCTGAATGGTAACATCCAGGGCAGTAGTAGGCTCATCTGCGATCAGCAGCTTCGGATTGGTAGCCAGTGCAATGGCAATGATAACACGCTGGCGCATACCGCCGGAAAACTGGTTTGGATATTCTTTTAAGCGTTCTTCCGGATTTGGGATGCCTACTGCATGGAGCAGCTCAATACAGCGCTCTCTTCTCTGTGCCTTGTTCATCTGTGGCTCATGAAGGATCAGCACCTCTTCCATCTGTCTCTGGATGGTATAAAGAGGATTTAAAGATGTCATAGGATCCTGGAATACCATGGAAATGTCTTTTCCACGGATCTTTGACATATCTTTTTCACTGATCTTTGCCAGGTCTTTTCCATCAAACATGATATGGTCTGCATCAACCACACCTGGATCTTCTACCAGCTTTAAGATAGAGAAACTGGTAACAGACTTTCCGCTTCCGGACTCGCCTACGATACCTAAGATCTCACCTTCTTTTAAGCTGAAGCTTACATTATCTACTGCTTTTACCACGCCCTTGAAGGTGTGGAAATATGTTTTTAATCCCTGTACGTCTAATAATACTTTATCTTCCATACCGCACCTCCTATTTCAGATTCGGGTTCAGCTCATCTCTTAAGAAGTCACCTAAAAGATTAATACCGAATACGATCAGCATGATATACAGACCTGGGAACACAGATGCCCACCACAGGCCTGAGAACAATACATCAAAACCAGTTTTTACAAGCAGTCCCAAAGAAGGCTGTGTGATCGGCACACCAACACCTAAAAAGCTTAAGGTTGCCTCTGTCAGGATAAAGCTTCCGATCTGGATGGTCGCCAGAACGATAATGGAATTGATAACGTTTGGAAGTACATGTTTTATAATGATAATACTGTTTGGAAGGCCGATGGTACGTGCTGCTTCCACATATTCCATTTTTTTAACGGAAAGTGTTTCGCCGCGGACTGTTCTTGCATAAGTTACCCAGCCTACCATAGTCAGGGCGATGAGCAGTTTTCCAACGCCCCGTCCAAATACGGACATGATGAATAATGCGATCAGCATAGATGGGAAAGACAGCTGTACATCTGCAATACGCATGATAACAGCATCTACTTTGCCGCCAAAATATCCTGCTAACAGTCCCAGTGTGGTGCCAATGGCACAGGAGCAGATCATGCCTACCAGACCGATCATAATGGAACTTGCACTACCATAGATAATGGCACTTAAAATATCACGGCCCTGTTCATCACTTCCCAGAAGGAATCCGGCTTTTCCGCCGTCTAACCATACCGGTGGAAGATAAGAATCTGCCAGACTGATGGCAGTCAGGTCGTATGGGTTCTGCGGAGCTATGAAACGTCCAAATACTGCAACCAGGATTGCAACTACCACCAGGATACTTCCGATGATGGCTGGAATATTGTGTTTATAGTGATAGAAAAACTCAGACTTTAAAAAGCTTTTCCACCATCCTGTTTTTTCAATGGTTACTTTCTCTTCCATGTTCATCACCTCAATTCAATTCTAGGATCAATGAGTGTATACAAGATATCAACGATAAAGTTCAGCACCACAAACATGCAGGCTGCCGCCATCAGATAAGCCACGATAATAGGTCTGTCTGATTTATTAATAGCATCAATAAGCAGCTTGCCCATGCCAGGCCATGCAAAAATGGTCTCTGTGATGGTGGTGAACGCGATCATATTTCCCAGATCCATACCAAAAATAGTAACGACCGGGATCAGCGCATTCTTTAAAGCATGTCCAAAAAGAATGGACTTGGCAGGAACACCTTTTGCTCTTGCAAATTTAATATAATCCTGACGCATATTTTCCAGGATACCGGAACGGGTCAGTCGAAGCATGGTAGCCACATTGGTCAGAGCCAGTGTTATTGCCGGAAGAATGACATAACGGATACCACCGGGAGCAAAAATACTTAAAGCTACATTTCCCACCATTACCGTATTTCCACGGCCGGAAGCCGGAAGCAGCCTTAAAACAACTGCAAAAATGTAGATCATCATCATGCCGACCCAGAAGGAAGGAAGAGAAATACCTAAAATAGAACCGGACATAATAAGCTTGCTGCTAGCTCTCTTAGGATAAGCACCTGCATATACACCTAAAGGAATGGCAATACACAGTACAAGACAGGCTGCAACAGCAACTAATTCAAGAGTCGCTGGCATACGTTCAAAGATCAGATCCATGGCAGGTTTTCCATATATATAAGATTTACCAAAATTGCCGTGAAGCACATCTCTGATAAAAATACCATACTGAACTGGAAGGGGCTTATCAAGTCCCAATCTGGCTCTTGCAGATTCGATCTGTTCAAGGGTTGCATTTTCCGGTACCAGCATATCAACTGGGTCACCGATAAAGTTGGTCAGCAGAAATACGAGAAGAGATACTATAAAAAGTACCACGATCATCTGCGCAAACCGTTTTACAACATACTTTATCATAAAATCTTACCTCCTGTTATCATCAGAGTATCTAATATTCCTTTTATCCTCATCTTCACCTGCCTTTGCGGCTGGTTTGGATCATCACCGTCAGCTGCACACGCAGGTACAGAGAGGATGTTTGGGCTCCGGCGGATTCCGGAAGCATATTTTAATGAAAAGGAGCCGTTCAATTTTACACGGCCCCTTTACTTTGTTACCTAACTTTTATTTGTAAGAGAACTCCCATGCATATACATACTTGTTCATTCTTGGGGTGTAATTTAAAGTATCCTTGATCGCATATGTATCCTGCTCAAAGTGAAGCGGAATGTATGCATAATCTTCTCTTGCGATCTTGTCAGCCTCTGCTACCAGTTCACCTCTCTTGGTATCATCCATCTCAGTGAATGCCTGATCGATCAGGGCATCTACCTGCGCGTTGGAGTAATGTCCTCTGTTGACACCGCCATTACCTGCCTCACGGTCATAGGTGTAAAGCATATCGTGCATAAGAGAAAGTCCATCGCCAGAAGCATCAGACCATCCGGTCATTAAGAACATGGTTTTATTCTCAAGTGGTTTAATATAGCTGAAGAAGTTAGCCTTTGGCATCAGGTTTAAGTTAACCTTGATACCTACTTTTTCAAGGTAGCCAGCTACTGCCTGGGCGATCTGCTCATCGTTCATGTAACGGTCATTTGGAGCATCAAAGGTTACTTCAAAGCCATCTGGATATCCAGCTTCTGCTAACAGCTCTTTTGCCTTTTCAGGATCATATGCTTCACGGGTAACTTCGGTGTAGCCTACATAATCTTCTGGAACAACAGAGTTCATTTCATATGCGCATCCATTCATGATGTTCTTGATAATGGTTCCTTCATCAATTGCCAGATACATAGCCTGTCTTACTTTGACATCAGACATCGGATTTTTCTGTCCAGGGAACAGAGGAGAATCCTCACGGCTGTCCAGGTTCAGGTAGATCTCACGGAGACCCTTCTGCTTGATCACGCTGATACCCTCAGTTGCATCCAGACGGTCAATATCTCTTGCAGATACGTCAATAGCAAAATCAACATCGCCAGTCAGCATGGTAGCGGTTCTGGTTGCTTCATTTGTAATAGGACGGAAACGTACATTCTTAATAGCCGGAACTTCGCCCCAGTAATCTTCGTTTGCTGCCAGGTCGATATGGTCTTCCTTAACCTGCTCTACGAATTTGTAACGGCCGGTACCGATTACATTGTCAGCAACCTGCTCTTCTGTGCCAACTTCTGCAATTTCCTGTTTTAATACATACAGCTGGGCAACGTCAAACAGCATTAAAGGGTTTGGTCTTTCAGTCTTAATAACAACGGTATTTGCATCAGGCGCTTCCACAGACTCAAAGCTGGATGTGTAGCTGCTGTATGCAGATGGGGAATCAGGATTGGAAGCCAGTTTGATGGATGCAACAACGTCGCCGGAATCCATTACATCACCATCATGGAACTTAACGCCTTCTCTTAAATGGAAGGTCCAGGTTAAACCATCCTCAGAGGTCTCCCAGCTTTCTGCCAGACAAGGACCAAAGGACATATCTGCATTCTGGGCAACCATTGCCTCATAGATATGAAGCATGATCTGGTTTGTAGGTCCCTCATCATATCTGTATGGGTCCATAGACAGTACATCAGATGATGTAACAATAACCAGGCTGTCCTTTCCAGAAGCGTCTGCTGCAGTCTCTCCTGCTGCTTCACTGCCTTCTGCTGCGCTGCCAGCTGCTGCTGTAGTGCTGGATGCAGAAGATCCGCCGCAGCCTGCAAGGCTTGCTGCCATTGCTGCTGCAAGTGCTACTAATAAAGCTCTTTTCTTCATTTTTCATATCCTCCTCTATCTTACTTACTTTTTCCGCCAGCCTTCCTCACTGAAAGACTATATAGAAAAAGCAGGGCACACTTCTCGCATGCACAGTTCCCTGACTGTTTTCAAAGCGCCCTTGCTTTAGTGACCATTTTATACGATTCTTTATATCGCTGTCAAATGTCCGTACAGAAAATACAACACTTTTTTTACTAAAATTAATTTTTTATTGCCTTTAGGTTGTTTTATTTATTTTATTGATATATAATCAACCTAATAAGGAGGATTACTTACATGAAGCACAAACTATTGATCCTTACCCGGAATCCGGTGGCAAAAGTAGGGATCGCCTCTTACCTTTCTTCCCTTTTTGGACAATACCTCCCCATTGTGTCTACCAGAATTGCTGACCTGACGCCAGAAGATATGGAAGATGCAGGCTGTATCCTGTATACAGCAGGTGAATTAAAAGAGCAGATGCCTTTTTCCATTCCGGATTCTGTAAAACAGATTACAGTTCTTGACAGAACTAAAGAGCCGGGTGCACTTGGCGAGCCACTGTACCTTGACGTTGTAGCAGCATTAAAAGACAGCAAATTCGGCGGCGTAAAAGTATTCTCCGGACGTTATGGTTTAGGTTCCAAAGATACTACACCTGCACAGATCGTAGCTGTTTATGAGAACACTGCTAAAGAAAAATTCACAATCGGTATCGTTGATGATGTTACTAACCTTTCCCTTGAGACAGGTGCTCCGATCGTAACAACTCCTGAAGGAACA
>ERZ773258.2727-NODE-2727-length-10287-cov-2.600860_pt1 | contig 10287 bp, 7 predicted proteins | sample MGYA00511962_ERZ773258 | MGnify/ENA primary metagenome ERZ773258 (study PRJEB29015, sample SAMEA2737755) | human gut metagenome | biome: human gut; feature: human-associated habitat; material: faeces | place: China | collected 2012 ... | reverse complement strand
TGATTACGCGCTCTGCCGCACCGGGTTCCGTAAGTGTTGTGGAAGGATTGGAATTCAAAAAATACGTATCCCCTGATAAAAACTGCTTTAATGGCAGCCATGCATTATACCGTCCCACAATATTCGTCAGGCTGTATACATGAATTTTCCAGATTCCCTGTGCCGGATTTATAAAACGCATAAAAATAACTTCATAACCTGATGCAGATTCCACTACTCTGTAATCCACTGCAACCTGTGAACGTTCCAGTAAAAAATTGTAGACTCCTCCTGTATCAATTCTTGCCGGAATCCGTGGAATCCGCTCTCCAGAAGGTGAGGTAATTGCCACCGATAAGATATCAAGACTTTCTGCCCATATTTCCATCACAAATCCGCGTTCACCTGCACCAACGGTAATTTCTATTTCGGAGGGTTCTGTATCTGATACCGCCAGACCTGATGTGTGTGTTCTGTTATTAGCTTCATTTCCTGTACAGGTTACAACTACTGTATTGACCTGCCTTGCCAATGTATTTAATAAATCTGCAAACGGCAGCGCACCGGTTCTTGAACCGGAAGCTGTTCCCAGTCCGACACAGATAACCAGCGGCTTTTTTTCTCTGATGGCATACTGCTGTAAAAAGCGCACCCCCATCATCATATCCGTTTCCGAATAGGCTTCTACCCGCTCCGGCAGCAGATAAAAGTCCCGCAGATACTTTTTGGCAGGTTTTAGCTTTACCATCAGAATCTCCGCATCCGGTGCTGCTCCTATGTAATCTGCGGTTTCCGATGCGGCAGCAACCCCTGCAAGAAATGTTCCATGTCCGTTTTCATCTCTTGACGGCACAATATCATAGGGATTTTGTCCTTCACGCTCTGCTGCGAGTGCCGCATTAATGACCTCCCGTGTATACACCGTGCCATACTGCACCATGCCTTGTGCCTGTTTTCTGTCATACTGCTCTGTCCCTGCTGCTTCTCCTGTATCTTCTTCATAATTTACAGATTGTATCGTCTGGTCCCAGACTGCCGCAATCCTGGTTCTGCCGTCTGACACTTTAAAATCTTCTCTTAAATAGTCGATTCCAGTATCTAAAAAGCCAATCAGCACGCCCTGTCCACGCACATTTAACAGGGGCTGATTCAGTGTTGCCGTAATTCCCGATGCATCAAAGCTGGTCGTATCCATCAGTCCGTACAGTTTCGGCACACTATAATATCCCTGTTGTATATTAATATTCCGGCTGCCCGGATAATTTGTATACAAAATACACCACGTATCATTAACACAGGAAATACAGACACCGTCCTGTCTTTAGATTTGTTCAAAATAAAGGGAATTAGATTCAATAATATAATCCCCCGTTTCTTCCGATACAATGAGTGAACTGCAATCCGGCACTTTTTTACTCCCGCTTTTTGTATAGTATATTCAGTTATGCCTTTCCTTATGTATCCATTTTATATCTGCTTTATCCTATAGATTTACTTTATCAGCCTGCTTTATCCGTTCTGCTGTGTCAGTGCCGGTATTTCCATGCCACGCATCTGAATTACCGGCGCACCCGTCTTTTTAATGTAATCGCCTGTGATAACGACTGTTCCGATATTGTTGTCCTTTGGAATTTCATACATAATATCCAGCATATAATCTTCCAGAATGGACCGCAATGCACGCGCTCCGGTCTTTTTCTCCATTGCTTTTTGAGCAATTGCTTCCAGTGCATCATCCGCAAATTCAAGCTTTACTTCATCAAGTTCCAGCAGCTTTTCATACTGCTTTAAAATCGCATTGCGTGGCTCTTTCATAATCTTAACCAGCATATCTTTTGTCAGGTTTTCCAGCGAAAAGATAATTGGCAGTCTGCCTAAAAATTCCGGTATCATGCCAAAATTGCGCAGGTCTTCTAAAGTTACCTGTTGCAGCAGGTTCGGGTCTTCATCATATTTATCCTTTAAATCTGCTGCAAATCCGATAGACGACTGCTGGTTTAAACGCTCTTTGATAATCTCATCCAGCTCCGGAAACGCACCGCCACAGATAAATAAAATATTTTTCGTGCTGACTGTGACCTGCGGTACCATCGCATTTTTACTGGTTGCACCGACCGGCACCTCCACATCGCTTCCTTCTAACAGCTTTAACATGCCCTGCTGTACGGATTCTCCGCTGACATCACGGCTTCGAGTTTCCTTCTTTTTAGCAATCTTATCAATTTCATCAATAAAGATAATGCCGTGTTCTGCACGTTCTACATCATTATCCGCCGCCGCTAAAAGCTTGGATACCACACTTTCAATGTCATCACCGATATAGCCCGCTTCCGTAAGGGACGTTGCATCTGCAATTGCAAGCGGCACCTGCAGCAGGCGTGCCAGGGTCTTTACAAGATAGGTCTTTCCGCTTCCGGTCGGTCCGATCATTAACATATTGGACTTTTCAATCTCTACATCTGCCTGATCTCCTGCAGCTACCCTTTTATAGTGATTGTAAACAGCAACCGACATGACTTTCTTTGCATAGTCCTGTCCGACCACATATTCATCGAGCATATGCTTAATTTCGTGCGGCGCGGGAATGTTGCGTAAATCCAGTTTTTCTTCCGGTTTCTTTACCTTTTTCTTTTTCTTTATTTTCTGATTTTCCGGTATATCCATATCCTGATAGTTCATATTGCCAAACATTCCCATATTCGGCATCCCGCTCATTTTCATCATATCATCATAATTCATACCGCTGTTATTGATGGTATCAAATGTCTTTTGCAGGCAGTCCTGGCACACATAGACATTTCCCGGCATTGCAATCATTTTACCCGCCTTGCTTTCCGGTCTTCTGCATATATAACAAATCTTTTCGTATTCCTCTTCCTGATTGTTGATTGTATCGTTATTTTCACTCATTTTTTCACCATTCTGCCGCAAAATACGGCACCTTCTTTTACTGTAATTTTGTATACACGTTTAGTATACAGATTTGTCTTTGTTTTTACAATAAAATCTCTATAAAAAAATACCCGGTATGATGCAGATGGACAACATCTGTCCCTGCATTTTACCGGATATTTTACTTTATTGATTTACAAATTTATGTTTGTGCTTTATGTGCTTTGCCGGTTCCTTTTAAAGCATTATGCCGGAATGCTTATCAGCTCTTTTTGCCGAGAGTTACTTCAACACTCTTTAATACATACTCACTGCCTTCCTGATGATAGTACTGAACCGTTACCTTTTCACCGGCTGCGTAGTATTCCATAATAGACTTGAGGCTGGACATAGAGTTTACGGACTGGTCGTCAAAGCTTACAATAATATCATAAGCGCCCAGACCTGCCTGTGCAGCAGCTGAATTATTTTCAACGCTTCTGATTAAAACCCCCTGCGGATAACCATATGAAGAAGACATTGCACTTGTAATATCCACACCACTGATTCCCAGGTAAGCGGTTTCTGAACTTGAAACCTTGCTTCTTGTTTCACGGCTCATCAGGCTGTCAATGATATCCATGACATTCGATACCGGAATAGAATATGCCATACCTTCTACACCATCACTGGAAGTCTTTGCAAAGTTAATTGCGATAACCTTACCTTCTGCATTGAGTAATGCACCACCGCTGTTACCGGAATTAATCGCTGCATTTGTCATTAAAAGGCCTGAAAATGTTACATTATTAACAGTAATAGAACGGTTTGTCGCGCTGATAATACCATTTGTCACAGACTGGCCTTCACCCAATGCATTACCGATAGCAACAACCTCCTGTCCGATGGCTACATCATCACTGTCTGCCAGTTCTGCGATTGCAATACTGTTGATGGTTGAATCCTTAATATCTGAAAGATTGATTGCCACTACCGCAATATCCTTATCAGACTTTGAACCCTTTACGGTTGCACTGACAGATTCACCGTCCACAAAGACACATTTTAAATCATTTACATCACTAACTACGTGTGCATTCGTTACAACAAGCAGTTCTTTATCATTCTTACCGACAATAATACCGGTTCCGCTTGTCTGTGCTTCATAGGACTGGTTGCCGAACAGTCCATAGAAAGATGAAGAACTTCCTGAAGACACGGTTGTCGTACCGTTTAATGCCACCATTGCCGGAAGGGCTGCATTTGCAACGGACTGTGCATCCATACCCGTTGAAGCTGATGAAGTACTCTGTGCCGTTGTTGCGGTTACATTGGAAGTCACGGTTGCAATGTTGTTATAGTCGCTTGATGATTTTACCGGAAGAATCGTACTTCCCGTGTAATATACACCATACATTACTGCGCCGGCAATTACACCGAACACGGCTGCCGAACCTGCCAGTTTTGCAAGCCTTTCTCCAAAACCGTCTTTGTTTCTATCCTTCTTTTTCTTCTGCCTTCCATTCTGCTGATTCATACTGCCCTGTCCTGCGCCTGCCTGCTGATAGGAAGTATCCTGCTGGAATGTACTGCTCTGCTGATAATAGGAAGTGTTATTGTTTTCCTGTTCAAACGGAATATTTCCTGCGCTGTATCTGTATTCTGAACTTTCTGCCTGTGTTGTTTCCGTTGTATTTTCATCGTCGTAATGAATTCGTTCTCCTGTCTTTGGGTCAAATCTCGGTCTTGGGTTATACTGGTTATTTTCGTCGTTATACATATCGATTTCTCCTCTCTGTCGTGTCTTTTGTTCTTAGATAAAAAAGAACACATCTCGTCTATGCTTTGTAGTATAGTAACGAAATGTGTTCTAATTGTGTTTTCTCTGTTAAGAATTTCTGAACTCGCTCTGCGATAAAAAGATAATTGTGACGTCTGCAGCACAATTATCTATGTGAAGAATCTTAAATTTAAGGATTCTTCACATTACTACTGTCCCGCTACTTCCATAACAGCCTTTGTAAGTTCTTCAAGTTTTGCATCTGCATCCGCTAAGTTGCTGCCCTTAACGCCCATGTAGAACTTAATCTTTGGTTCTGTTCCGGACGGTCTTGCACAGCACCATGCATTGTCAGAAAGTGCATAATATAATACGTTGGATGACGGAAGTCCGGTAGACTTCTTTTCACCGGTCTTTAAATCAACACATTCATCCTTCTTGTAATCTCTTGCCTCGAGTACGTCCCATGAACCGAACTTCTTCGGTGTTTCGTTGCGGAGCTTATCCATCAGTTCTGCAATCTTTTCAGCCCCTTCTGCACCCTTCATGGTAATTGCCTTCTGACCTTCTTTGTAGTATCCGTATTTTTCAAAAATCTGAATCATCTGATCCCACAGAGTCATGTTCTTTGTCTTGTAGTATGCCGCTGCTTCACATAATGCCATAACGGCAACAACTGCATCCTTATCTCTTGCATGTGTACCGACAAGGCAGCCATAGCTTTCTTCAAAACCAAATTCATATTCGTATGTACCCTGCTGTTCAAAGAACTTAATCTGCTCACCGATATACTTAAAGCCTGTTAATACCTCAATCAGCTTTACATTGTATTCTGCTGCAATGGCATCTGCCATATTGGTCGATACGATGGTCTTTACAAATGCGCCGTTATCGTGTAACAGATTCTTTTCCTTACGCTGTGAAAGCAGATATTCTGCAATCAGCATACCGGACATATTTCCTGTAAATGCCTTGTATTCGCCTGTCTTGGTGTCTTTTGAATATACACCGAGTCTGTCGGCATCCGGATCTGTTGCCAGAATGATATCTGCATCTTTTTCCTTTGCCAGCTTTAATGCCAGTGTGAATGCCTTTGGGTCTTCCGGGTTTGGATATTCAAGTGTTGTGAAATCCGGGTCCGGTTTTTCCTGTTCTTTTACAATATAAACATGCTTAAAGCCCAGTTCTTTTAAAATTCTTCTGACCGGAACGTTACCTGTTCCGTGGAACGGTGTGTATACAATCTTGATATCATCCGCTACCTGTCTGATAATATCACCGTTGATGCTCATTTTCTTTAAAGCCTTGATATAAGCTTCATCCATATCATAACCAATAACATTGTAAAGACCGCAGGCTTCTGCCTCGTCTTTTTCCATGGTCTTTACCGTATTGTAATCTGTAACAGCCTTTACTTCTGTAATAATCTGTGTATCCTTTGGCGCTGTAATCTGTGCGCCGTCTTCCCAATATACTTTGTAACCGTTGTATTCCGGTGGATTATGGCTGGCTGTAATGACAATACCTGCGATGCAGTGCAACTGTCTTACGGCAAATGATAATTCCGGTGTCGGTCTTAATGACGGGAAGATATATGCCTTGATTCCGTTCGCATTGAGGCATAATGCTGCCTCGTCTGCAAATTCAGGGGACATTCTTCTTGAATCATATGCAATCGCAACGCCTCTGTCTGCTGCATTTTCCTTCTTAATAAAGTTTGCAAGTCCCTGTGTTGCCTTTCTGACAGTATAAATATTCATGCGGTTTGTACCGTTGCCGATAACACCTCTTAAACCACCTGTACCAAACTCTAAATCTTTATAAAAGCGGTCTTCAATCTCTTTTTCATTACCCTCAATTGATTTTAATTCAGCTCTTGTTGCCTCATCAAAATATTCATTGGCACACCACGCCTTGTAAGACTCCATGTAACCCATAACTTTAATCCTCCATATTTCTTCTTTTTACTGATTGAATTTATAAAAATTATAATACAATCCCTTTTTGAAATCAATCTTTTAATGATTCTTTAAATGCAGCAGCAACATTTTCTAACGCTTCCTGCTCATCCGGACCGTCTGCAATCAGCTCTATTTCATCACCGCATTTAATTCCTGCTGCTAAAATTGAAATGACACTCTTTGCATTGGCCGTCTTTCCTTCTCCATAAGCAAATGTAATATGGGAATCGTATTTGACAGCAGCATCGCACATTGCCCCCGCTGGTCTTAAATGTATTCCCAATGCACTTCCTACGACTATTTTTTCACTAACCATCTTTTCTCTCCCATCCGCTGTTTTCAGCTTTTTATTCTACCGGTTCTGGCCGGTTGTTTCAGAGGTACCGGCTGTTGTTGTTTCCTGTGTCTGCTGTGTTGTTGTTTCCGGCTGTGTCTGTGCTGCCTGCGCCTGTATCTTTACGGCTGCCTTATAGGTATCGTCCAGACTGCAGCCGCCCGGCAGCTGAAACTGTATCGATAATGTATATGTTCCTTCTTTTAAGCCTGTCAGATTCACCGTAGCTTTGATATCCGATGCCTGTGCTGCTGCCAGTGCTTCATCTGAACCTGTCAGTATTACATGAATGGTATCCTGATCGGTAATTACCGCTTCCAGACCTGATGATAAACCGGAAAATGTAATATCAGATGTCTTCACCGTAAATTCCCTGCTGTGTACATCGGAAATCTTTACCGTAATGGAAACAACCGAATCCGATACCACACTCACATCAGACGGCACAAAATCTTCCATCCACAGACGAAATGTCTTATCACTGCTTAACCCTGTCACTTTTAACTGGTCGGAAGGTATCGTAATCTGTGTAATCTGGTCTAAAACCTTTGTCTCTCCCGAAATTGTAATCTGGTCTGCGGAACTTTGTACCTTATGAACGCTATAACCGTCCGCCGGTTCACCCGAAACAGAATATTTTAACGGTACGGTTTTAGACTTTTTGACACTTGCCGTATATTCCACTTCACTCTTTGACAGTTCAAGCTGCGGATCATCAATTACACTGCCGTATAAAACAATCGGTACAACACTCTGGATATTATCCTGTGCATTGCTGATGTCGCAGATGGCTTTAACCTGCGCAATCTTTGCAATGGTGGTTGATGAACCGGTAATCTTGATGGTCGATGGCGATACGGACTGTTTCGTGACTACATAGCCTTCCGCTTCCGTACCGTTGACTTCCATGCCAACATCAAACTGCTGTGTTACCCTGTTTTCAATATCCAACTTAACCGCTGTTGTCTTTGGCGTTACTTCGACATTGGGCAGCGTTTTGCCGTCTTTGACAACCTTTACATCAATATCGGCATAATCGGCAAATGCCGTAATCCTGCTTAAATCTGCCGTGGCTACAATATCTGCCGCTTTAATATCCGTGATAACACTTTTAGGTCCGCTTACATAAACCGAAATTTTACTGCCATCTGTAATCTCATACGTATAGCCCTTATCCGTAAGACTTTCTGTATTAATCAGCTGCACCGGAACGGTACTGATTGTCACCCCCATGGTCGGGTCGTAAATATTGACAATAATCGTCCACAATACAATTGCGCATAAAGCTGACAGGATTTTCAGGCTGAAATTTCTAAATATCTTTTCTTTCATTTTTCAACCTTCCTCTCCAAATCTTAAACGACTTGACATCTACTGTTTTCTTGCGCAGATACTCCAGCTTATTTCTTAAAGAATCCCTGTCAATGTCGCGGATAATTGAACCGCCCACCGCCACGGATACTGCACCGGTTTCTTCTGATACAATAATTGTAAAGCTGTCGGTGCCTTCACTGATGCCGACACCCGCACGGTGTCTGGTTCCCAGTTCCTTACTTAAGTTTGAATTATCTGACAGCGGAAGATAACACGTTGCCGCTACTACTCTGTTGCCCCGCACAATTACCGCGCCGTCATGCAACGGTGTATTATGCTCAAATATATTAATGAGCAGCTGGCTTGTTACAACACCGTCTACCTCGATACCGGTGCGGACATATTCCTCCAGAACCATATCCTGCTCGATAACGATTAATGCACCGGTCCGCACCGCTCCCATTTCATAAGCGGCACGGACAATCTCATCGGCTGTTTTGCTGCTGAAGCGTTCACCCTTTTCCCTGCCTTCACCAAAGTTAAACAGTCCGACAACCAGTTTTTTACGCCCGAGCTGCTCTAACGCACGCCGCAGCTCCGGCTGGAAGATAATCACCAGCGCAATAATGCCGACACTGATGGTTTTTCCCGCAATCCAGAGAATTGTCTTTAAATTCAGTATATATGCAAACAGCGCAAATAATACTACAATGATAATTCCCTTGAGCAGCGCCCATGCTTTTGTATTTTTAATCCACACCAGAATGTTATACAGTACCACTGCAATAATGATAATCTCAATGACATCTGTCCACCCAATCCGTGGAATATATAATTTTGATAAATAATCGCTGAAAAAATTATTCCATGCTGTCACATACTCACCTCATTTCTGTTCCTTCCGGTCTTTACTCATTTTACCGCTTATAGCTTTCTTAAATATTTTCGTCATCCTGTTCTGATGAAGTCATATCACTGATGTCATGCGCCTTTTTCGTCTTTCTCGCATTAATCTGCTTGACCTTGACTTCGGCATTGACAATATTAATTTTCGGAACAGCTTTTACGTAATAATAGTACTCATCATCTTCATACTGTACGTATTCCGTTCTGGAATAATCCACACTGAAAAACAAAATCTGGCACAGATACCCTACAACCCCGCCAAGCACGGTTCCCACAATCATCAGAATCAGATTGATTTTGGCACCTGTCACTAAAATTCCTGCAAGCAGTACGATAAACTGTACCACAATCCCTGCCGCAATGGCATAGGTCCACGCATTATCAATCTTTAGCCGTCTGACTGCATATACTGCCGTAATCGTAACAACCATTGCAATTACAAACAGAATCATTTCTTTATTATTAAACAGACTTTCTACAATATACGAAATCTGCTGCATACTGTCATTGACTGACTTTGTCGTCAGTGCCGTTTCATATTCACTGGCTGTCTTAATAATGTAAAAAATAATCACACCAAATGCCGCCGGAATCATGGCGAATGCGTTAAAGCACAGCCCCGCCGCAATTGGAAGCAGGTACGGCATTTTTATCCAGCAAAGCAGTACCGTAATCACTAAAAGATACCCCTGCTTCGGTGTAAAACGGTAATACAGCAGATACATTAAAAGCACGATTCCCAGTACAATCAATGCAAATTCCGCAGAAATCGCATATAAATGAACCAGCATAAATACCGATAAGAAAAATATCATAAATCCATTTGGAAGAAAGGCACACAATACTGCCATTGCCACGGCTATCAGCGGATTTTTCAGCTTTGACATATATCCGATGCTTGCATTGAGCATCAGAAAAGAAACCAATGCCATCACAAACCGTACTGCCGGAACCAGATACGTATCGTATTTATTATAGAATTTCTTAAATCCTTCCTTTAATTCCAGTAAAAAAACCATGTGAGTCCTCCAATACTATTTTTTCTTTCTCTGGCTGTCGTAAAAACGTTCCAACTTGTTCAGTCTTGAAAAATACTTTTTCAGACCTTTCCGCGAATGATTATACTGATAGGCATAAACCAT
>ERZ773258.2723-NODE-2723-length-10310-cov-3.599512_pt1 | contig 10310 bp, 9 predicted proteins | sample MGYA00511962_ERZ773258 | MGnify/ENA primary metagenome ERZ773258 (study PRJEB29015, sample SAMEA2737755) | human gut metagenome | biome: human gut; feature: human-associated habitat; material: faeces | place: China | collected 2012 ... | reverse complement strand
CCAGCGGAAATCTGCGATGGTTCTTCCTGCAGATTCACCATCAGAGCAGTCCACGTCCAGTACCACTTTCTGGACTTTGAAGATTTCCGGATGAGTCAGATACATATATGGAACCGCATCATGGATACTTACCTGTCCCCTGAATTTATTTCCGTTTGCCAGGCTGTAGCCCGCCATATCTCCACAAAGCTTCGCAATCTGATTATTCTGAGACTGGCTGAGTTTCTGGATCTGGGAACGTGTCAGGGCACATTTCTCAGTAACGTCCAGGCCGCACATTACAATTGGAAGGCCTGATTTAAATACGATTTTTGCAGCTTCCGGATCTACATAAATATTAAACTCTGCGGATGCGGTTACATTTCCACCTGCCACTGCGCCACCCATGAGAATGATCTCATGGATTTTTGATTTTACTTCCGGATAGATTTTAAGAAGTAAACCGATATTTGTCAACGGTGCTGTACAGATTAGAGTTACTTTCTCTCCTTCCGGGAGTTCGGTGAGAAGTCTCTTAATGTAAAAGACTGCCATCTCTTTTTCCGGTTCTGCATCGGCTCTCGGAATCGTGCAGTCACCAAGTCCGTTTTCTCCATGAAATTCAGATGCTGTGTGATGTTCTCTGATGATTGGTTCTACCATTCCGGCAGCTACCGGCACATTCAGTTTATAAAGTGCTGACAGGTCCAGAGCATTTCTTGTTACGATGTCAATGGTCTGGTTCCCGGCTACGGTTGTCACTGCCAGAAGTTCAAATGCTTCCGGGTGAGCTGCTGCGTAAGCAAGTGCGATAGCGTCATCAATTCCAGGATCGCAGTCCATAATAATTTTTCTTTTTTCCATAGTTTTTTGTCCCCTTTTCATTATAATTTGTAAATACCTTTATCCCTTTTGCCAGCACCCGGCATTTGATTTATAGTATAGCAGAGAGAGAATTTACTGTAAACACCTGAATACATCGTGTGAGTTACCCTTCACTTTGGAAATACAAACCCCCCGGAAGCGTTTTTTCGTACTTCCGAGGGGAAATGAAAGATTATCGCGTCGAAATTATTTCTTTGCAAAATATTGCTCTATGTAATCAAGAATTTCTTCCGGCTTGTCCATAAATTTACACATATCCAAAATCGTCGGTTCCATGAACTTTTCTTTTGCAGTATGTTCCAGAAGCTGTCTCATCAGATCATAGTAGCCATTAATATTATAGAAAACAATCGCGCGATCCAGTCTGTTCAGACTCTTAAGTGTAAGAATCTCAAAAAATTCTTCGTAAGTTCCGATACCTCCCGGAACTACAATTGTCGCCTGTGACTTCTCTTCCAGGAGATGTTTTCTCTCCCGCATCGTCTCCGTCATGATAAATTCCGTACAATGCTGATACAGGATCCCCGGTTCATCAAAGAACCGTGGTGCAATTCCCAGGAGATAACCGCCTTCTGCGTCCACACCTCTGGCCGCAGCTCCCATAAGTCCTGTCTCGCCACCTCCGAATACCAGTCCATGTCCACGTCTGGCCATCAGTCTGCCAAGTTCTTCGGTTTTCTCATAATAAATCTGATCCAGCTGTGGGCTGGCTGCGCCATAAACGCCGATATTCATCTTGAGAGTCTCCCTATTTTACAACTTTCAATTCATACTGTCTTGTACCCAGTCCAATCTTCTCGGCCTGATCCAGTGTTGCCTGCCATTCAATATTCGGGTTGGAATCTTTGAAATGGTCGTGATGGCAATGCCAGTCAGGCTGTGCAAGGTGTTCACCAAGCTGGCTGTTCTCGATTGGTGTCGCTTTCAGACAGGCATCTGCGCAGGCCTGATCCAGAGCAACCGGGTCAAAGCTTGCGAACATTCCGATATCCGGAAGGATCGGTGCATCATTCTCTCCATGGCAGTCGCAGTTCGGACTGATATCCTGAACCAGTGCTACATGGAAGTGTGGACGGCCATGACAGACAGCCTGTGCATACTCTGCCATCTTACGATCCAAAAGTTCGTTTGCGCTGCTGTTTGGATTGTATACAGCATCAAAACTACATGCTCCGATACAACGGCCGCAGCCTTTACATTTGTCATAATCGATGACTGCTTTTTTGTCTGGATATGTAATCGCGTCACTTCCGCATTCCTTCGCACAACGACGGCAGCCACGGCAAAGTTCTTCGTTTACTGCCGGTTTTCCACTGGCATGCTGTTTCATCTTACCGGCACGGCTTCCGCAGCCCATTCCGATATTCTTCAGCGCACCGCCAAAACCTGTTGCTTCGTGACCTTTGAAATGACTTAAGCTGATAAAGATATCGGCATCCATGATTGCATGGCCGATGAGTGCAGTCTTGCAGTATTCTCCGTTTACTACCGGTACTTCTACTTCGTCTGTACCACGAAGGCCATCACCGATAATAATCTGGCATCCTGTTGTGATGGTATTAAAGCCATTCGTATTTGCACAGTCAAGATGTTCCAGTGCATTCTTACGGCTTCCCGGATAAAGGGTGTTGCAGTCTGTGAGGAATGGAAGTCCACCCTGCTCCTTGCAAAGGTCAGCAACTACTTTTGCATAGTTCGGACGCAGGAACGCCATGTTTCCAAGCTCTCCAAAGTGCATCTTGATTGCTACGAATTTGCCATCCATATCAATGTCTTTGATTCCGGCTGCGATACAAAGTTTTTTCAGCTTATCAAGCTGGCTTGTGCCGACCGGGCATCGAAAATCCGTGAAATAAACTGTTGATTTTTCCATCTGTCGTTTCCTCCTTAATTATCAAATCTGAAAAACCAGGATTATCCTGTTTATTTATAACCGAATCGCCATTTGATAATTCGGTTAAATTCAGAGAACTTACATACACTCATAGAATTTTGATACTTTTTTATATTCTGCAGGTGCTGTGATTTTCTCTACAATTACGTCTCCATCTTCCGCGTTCTGATAACGGTAAATGTAAACGCCTTCCTGTATCTCATCCTCTTCTATCAGAGATACGGCCATATAGTTCTGTCCTTCCACTTCGAAGGTATCCATGATTGCGAAGTCCCGCTCTGTACCATCGGAAATCGGAATGCTGACTACTTCGTATTCTGCTGTTGAATCATTTTCTGCAGCGGTATCCTTCTCTGCAACGGTATCATTTTCTACAACAGTATCATTTAAAATTTCTTCGCTATTCTCGCTCATATTTTCAAAACCTTTCTGGATAAAATCTCGTTATCAATCATTGTAGCAAAGCATATCCATTTAGTCAAAATAAATGTTACTGTTCACTCCGTTCCCAGCAACACGCTTCGCGATGCACAGAATTTATGCTAATCGCATAAATTCGCGCGGTATGTCTCGGGTTTTCTGTGACCTTCGCTCACAAAAAACACCTCGCGGGATATTACCAGTGAACAGTAACAAATAAATATCAAAACAGGCTACGTCTGTTTGTGCTACGTCAACCGAATGAATGCAAAATATACAACAAAACAGGGCATGCAGATTGCACGAATAAATTTTCAAATGTACTCTGGAATGCACACACTACAATTTCGTGAATTCCCAAAATCTCCGGCATATAAAAAGGCTATGCTTTCATAAACACAGCCTTTTTGATTTTATTCATTTAGTTTTATTCATTTGTTTTTATCAAACCTGACAGGTTCTTCCGATTCATATCAACGCATTGATTCCAGGTAAAATCCTGTACTTATGCCATGATAGGTTTCAGTGCTTCAGCCAGTTTCTCTTTCTCAGCTTCTGCTTCTTCCAGATTCTTGCCAAGAGTTGTGTAATAGATTTTGATCTTAGGTTCTGTTCCGGATGGACGAACTACTACTGTCTCGCCATTGTCCAGTTTGTAGATGAGTACGTTTGCTGCCGGAAGTCCTGTTTCTTCTGGTTTCTGATAGTCTGTTACTTTGACGATCTGGTGACCGGCGATCTCTGTGAGCGGTTTGTCGCGAAGTCCCTGCATCAGAGCTGACATCTTGTCCATTCCGCTTAATCCCGGAAATTCGAAGCTGTCTACTTTGTTCAGGTAACGTCCGTACTGTGCATAGATTTCTTCCAGTCTCTGTTTCAGAGAACTTCCAATGCTTCTGTAGTATGCAGCCATTTCACAGATCAGCATAGATCCGATGACAGCATCTTTATCACGTACGTATGGTCCTGCGAGGTATCCATAGCTCTCTTCAAATCCGAAGATAAATCTGTCTACTTCACCTGCTGCCTCAAGCTGTGCGATCTGGTCTCCGATCCACTTAAATCCTGTAAGTACACTTCTGAGTTCTACACCATAATGCTCTGCTACTGCGTCTGCAAGCGGTGTGGAAACGATGGATTTCACTGCTACCGGATTCTTTGGCATTGTGCCTTTTTCAATGCGGCCTGCACAGATATAATCAAGAAGGAGTACACCTACCTCATTACCTGTTACCAGTTCATAAGAACCATCCGGGCATTTCATTGCGATACCGACACGGTCTGCATCCGGGTCAGTTGCAAGCATTAAGTCTGCACCTGTTTCTTTTGCAAGATTTAATCCCAGTTCCAGAGCTGCAAAGATCTCCGGGTTCGGATAGCTGCAGGTTGTGAAGTATCCGTTCGGATATTCCTGTTCCGGAACGATAGTGATGTCTGTGATTCCGATATCTTTTAATACCTGAGTTACAGGTACAAGACCGGAACCGTTTAATGGACTGTAAACCAGTTTCAGGCCTGCTGTTTTGCAAAGACCCGGACGAACCTGGCGGGATTCGATTGCTTCATAGAGAGCCTGTTTGCAGTCATCTCCTACGAAACGGATCAGACCTTCTTCTACTCCTTCTGCGAAAGACATATATTTCGCGCCGGTAAGTACGTCTGTTTTCTGAATTTCATCATATACGATTGCTGCTGCATCATCTGTCATCTGGCATCCGTCCGGACCGTATGCTTTATATCCATTGTACTTAGCCGGGTTGTGAGATGCTGTTACCATAATACCTGCGTTGCATTCATAGTAACGTGTTGCAAAAGAAAGTGCTGGTACAGGCATCAGTGCATCGTAAATTCTTACTTTGATTCCATTTGCAGCCAGTACACCTGCTGCGTTCTTTGCAAATACATCGCTCTTAAGACGGCTGTCATAGCTGATCGCTACTGTCTGATTTCCGCCCTGTGTCTTTACCCAGTTGGCAAGTCCCTGTGTTGCCTGACGTACTACGTAAATATTCATACGGTTTGTTCCAGCACCCAGAACCCCACGAAGTCCGGCTGTTCCAAACTTCAGAGCCACTGCGAAACGATCTTTGATTTCTTCATCGTTTCCTTCAATTCTGGATAATTCCGGGTTAAGATCTGCATCTTCCAGATCTGCTGCTAACCAACGTTTGTATTCTTCCTGATACATTTTGACCACTCCTGCCATATTTTTTTAGATTTTTTTGTATATATTTGCTCAATATAGCTTCACTATACCATAATTTAAGTAAATCAGCAACAAAACAGGAAAATTTCACAAAAGTTTTATCTGAACCTGCCGTTATTTTCATTTCTTTTTTCCCTAATACAAAAGGAATCATTGTTATTCCATTTTTCATCTTCGTGCCACTCCACATATCAGTGAAATAATTCCAACTACGATCAGAATCGGTAAAGCAATTGTAACCAATCCACCAATCGCCAGTGCAATCAAAATAACCGGAAGGAATACCAATGTAAATAGCACTTTCGTAATTCCCCAGGTCATCTTAAATGCAAGTCCGATCAGTTTTCCAAAAATCCCGAACATCAGACAAATAAATATAAATGTCAACATATATCCTTCACGCTCTCTTTCTTTATATAGACATCTTCTTAGTGTCTCTAGGCACTTTTCGTACCATTGACTATGTTCTTATAAAAGATAAATCTTTTTTCATATAATATAACGTTCGAAAGCTTCGTTTGTATTCAGTATTTTTATAATTCACCAATATTCCTTTATACGACCTCAAATACAAGAATCTTCTCTCTATGATTATTCCCATTAAACAGATCCTTGCAATCAATCTCATCCGAAAACAGCAACTGTTCTTCTGTCATCAAATAACTGATATATTCATCTGATGGATAATAGAAAAACAGTGACATGCTCTCGCCACTTAAATCTTACAGATTTTGAAGTGGGAGCTTCCTGCTCAATTGCCCTTCAGGGCAAAGCTAAAACAGGCTATCCCCGCGTGTCCCGCGGTTCTTTTTTTATCCGGTTACGGATCTTTTCTGTGCTATTATGCACATTTTTTATATATTCTTTTTCCTTCTTTCAGAATATTGACCGCCGCATTCACATCCCGGTCCATCCGGTTTCCACATTCGCATAGGTATATCCGTTCTGATAATGCCAGCTCTTTCTTCTTATGTCCGCATACGCTGCATATCTTACTGGATGCAAAATATCTGTCTACTTTTATCAGATATTTTCCACGTTCTTCCAGCTTATATCCAAGCATGGAAAGGAACTGACCGTATCCGTTATCCTGTATCCCTTTTCCGAAATGCAGGCCTCCGGCTATCCCCTTCAGGTTCAGATCCTCCACACATACTGCGTCATAGTCTTCTGCAAGGCTGTGGCTGAGCTTATGCTGGAAATCCTTCCTCTGGTTCTTTATCTTTTCATGATATAAAGCAACCTTTTTCTTCTGTTTCTGATAGTTACGGCTGCCCTTTTCACATCTGGAAAGTTTTCTCTGTTCCCGGGCAAGTTTTTTCTCTGCATTCCGGTAAAACATGGGATATCCGGCTCTTTCACCGGTAGAAAATACACACATCCCATGCATGGCAAAATCCATCCCCAGGAATTTTTCCGCCTGTCTTTTCTCCGCTGTTTGGTTTTCACAGTCGAACAGCAGGCTGGCAAAATAAAGAGAATCTACCTCTTTCAGCCATGGATATTCTTTTTTATATCCGGCCGGCGTATTTTTCAGCATCTTTTTTTCTTCCTGATAATGACGGATCTTATCCGCAAGCATCCGGTTATAGAGAAAACGACTGCAGCCGATCGTCTTCTCTATCTGGGTTATCTGTTCTTTATTTGGATAGATCCTTATTTTTACTGCCCGGTTTATCTTTCTCACCCTGACTCTCTATATACTGATGGATTGTTTCAACAGGTGCTATATTTCAAAGATTTCTTTTGTTCTCTCTGACATCTTATCGTCCAGCATCTTTCTGCTATATTTCATAACCAGAATCAAACAAAAACACTGAATGAGAATTATTATCTAAACTCATTATGTACACTCACTTATTGCTTATTTCGACCGTCCAAATTTCAAGAGCATATTGTTCTTTTTTCTATTATAATATATTTATTGTGTCAGAACAAGTGTTTTGTGATTTTTTATAAATTTGAGCAGACATGCTCGAATGTGCAATTCATCCCATCACCTATAGGACCCCACTGAAAAACTGTTTTTGCATACTATATATAGTGTCTCAAAGTTGATTGATGTGCTTTGTTTTGTGTTAATTTATACGCAAAAAGGACTTTTTCAGTGACCTTCCTATAGAGGTGAGGGAATTCTTGCGACGGTTGTTAAAAAAATCTGACGCTATTATTTATCCTCTTCCTCAAAACGAACTGCAATAGAGTTTGCATGTGCAGTAAGCTGTTCGGAGGTTGCAAACTGGATAATATCCTTGTGAATGTCACGCAGCGCTGCTTTAGAATAATATACAATGCTTGACTTCTTAATGAAATCATCTACAGAAAGTGCAGAGAAGAATTTGGCTGTTCCGTTTGTTGGGAGTACATGGTTCGGACCTGCGAAGTAATCTCCCAGAGGTTCTGAACTGTATTCTCCGATAAAGATCGCACCTGCATTCTTTACTTTCATCATATCTTCAAACGGGTTGGCTGTCACGATTTCCATATGTTCCGGAGCAATTTCATTGGCTGCTTCAATTGCCTCGTCCATATCTTCCGCAATAAGGATATAGCCAAAGTTATCAAGAGACTTCTGGATAATCTCTTTTCTGGAAAGGACTTCTACGAAGCCCTTTACTTCTTCATCTACTTTGGCTGCAAATTCTTCGCTTGTAGTGATCAGGATCGCACAGGCAAGTTCATCATGTTCTGCCTGTGAAAGAAGGTCTGCTGCTACGAAGTGTGGATTTGCTGTCTCATCTGCCAGAACAAGAATCTCACTTGGACCTGCAATAGAGTCAATGCTTACATATCCGTATACTGCTTTCTTTGCAAGGGCTACGAAAATATTTCCAGGGCCTACGATCTTATCTACTTTCGGGATGCTCTCTGTTCCAAATGCCAGTGCGCCGATTGCCTGAGCGCCTCCTACTTTGTAGATTTCATCTGCCCCTGCTTCTTTGGCAGCTACCAGTGTAGATGCACATACTTTGCCGTCTTTTCCAGGAGGTGTTGTCATAACAATGTGCGGTACTCCTGCTACTTTTGCAGGTACGATATTCATAAGTACGGATGATGGGTAAACTGCTTTTCCGCCAGGTACATAAACACCTACTCTGTTTAACGGAGTCACTTTCTGGCCGAGCATAGTTCCGTTTGTCTCACTTGTAAACCAGCTGTTCTGAATCTGTTTTTCATGATATTTGCGGATGTTGACAAGTGCTTTGCGGATAACGCCAAGAAGTGCAGGATCTATCTGCGCATATGCTTCTTCGATCTCTGCATCCGTGACACGGATTGTCTCTTTTGTTACATCTGCTTTGTCAAATTCCTTTGTGTAGGCAAAGAGTGCTGCATCTCCTTCATTTTTTACTTTATCAAGAATCTGAGCTACTGTGGATTCAAATTTCCCATAGTTGTTCGGGCTTCTTTTCAGCAGATTCTCAAGAATATCTTTTGTGGATTCTTTTGTTAATTTTACTGTACGCATCTTTACATTTCCTCCTGCAGAACTCTTCTTAAATCTTCAATGAGTTTGCGAATTCTTTCGTTCTCCATCTTCATGCTTACCTGGTTAACAACCATTCTGGCAGACAGCGGGCAAACCTCTTCCAGAACCTGCAGTCCGTTCTCCCTGAGAGTTGATCCGGTCTCCACAATATCTACAATGACCTCTGACAGCCCTACGATTGGTGCCAGTTCAATGGAACCGTTCAGTTTAATGATCTCCACAGTCTGATGCTTTTTATTATAAAAATAATCTTTTGCAATATTCGGATATTTTGTTGCCACACGAATCAACTCATGATGCTGTAAAAGTGGCGCTGCATCCTTATATCCGCAGACACACATTTTACATTTTCCAAATCCGAGGTCCATAACCTCATATAACTTACGGCCTTCTTCAAGGATCGTATCTTTTCCGACGATTCCGATGTCTGCCGCGCCGTATTCTACATAGGTAGGAACATCCGGACCTTTTGCAAGGAAGAACCGGAGTCCCAGTTCCTCATTGGTGAAGATCAGTTTGCGTGAGTTTTTATCTTTCATCTCGTCGCAGGTAATTCCGAGCTTTTCCAGCATATCAAGAGTCTTACTGGCAAGACGCCCTTTGGTCAGTGCAAATGTTAAATATCTCATATTCTGCTCCTTTTATACTGACGGCAATTATTCTGCAATGTTTGCCGTTTTCTTTTCTCCTGTAATCAAATTGGTCATTTCCAACTTTTTATCGTCGCAAAGATAGATTAAAGCCGCAGCATTTTTTCTTTTTGCATATGATTCATACAGCGATTTATCCTGTCCTTCTTTTTGCCTGATCAATTCGATACAGCGTCCCTTTTCCCGAAAATTACCGGCAAGGATGATCGCATTGCTTTCAGTCTCTTCGTTATATACAATGATGTTCCGCCTTATCGTGTCTACCGAAATTTTCTGTCTTGAAAGAGCGTTCATCAATTCATCTACAATGATCGCAAATCCAATAGACGGAGTCTCTTTTCCGAATTTTTCAAGAAGATGATCGTATCTTCCGCCTCTTACAACCGCATCACCTGTTCCGTATGTATATGCCCGAAATACGATTCCGGTGTAATAACCATAACCTCCGCTCATACTCAGATCAAAAGTTACATGATCCGAAGCATTATACAGGCAAAGAAGATGATTGATCTGACGAAGTCGTTCAATGGCGGCTTTTGCTTTGTCGCTGATTGCAAATTGCTGCGCCTTGTCCAGAACATCCTCTGTTCCCATTAATTCCGGGAGGATCGCAAACGCCTCTTTGATTTCTTTTTTTACATCCTTTTCTTCAAGAAGCTCTTCTGCTCCGAAAAAGTTGCGATTTCCGATCAATTCCCGTATACGTTCCACAGTTTCCTCGTCTAACTCCGCTGCAGATAAAATACTTTGGAGAAAATCGACATGACCGATACTAATCTGAAATTC
>ERZ773258.2702-NODE-2702-length-10394-cov-2.426927_pt1 | contig 10394 bp, 12 predicted proteins | sample MGYA00511962_ERZ773258 | MGnify/ENA primary metagenome ERZ773258 (study PRJEB29015, sample SAMEA2737755) | human gut metagenome | biome: human gut; feature: human-associated habitat; material: faeces | place: China | collected 2012 ... | reverse complement strand
CACGCTGGTATTGCGCTTCGGTGCCGCCACTGGTGTGACCATTTCGGATCCGGTGAGTGGCACGAATCTGGTGTGGGGCGGCAAACGCGACGCCTCACGACCTTACCTCTTTATCGATGTGGCCAATCGCAGGGCGTGGACGGCTGCCAATGCCGACGCATGGTCGGGCGGCACGGATGAGACTGGCGGCGTCGACTGGACCACCGAGCCACTGCAGGTGTGGCCCGCGATCGATTCCGGCGACTATCGGCTTGATATCAGACAGACCGGCGGCACGGACAAGGTGACCTGCCGGTTTTTGCAATCTTGGGAGTGATTTATGGCAAAGTCCCTTCATGCTCGTCTCGTTGCCTACAGGCCTTTCGGCGCGCGTATCGGCGTCCTTGCTGAGCCGGTGAGCTTCAGCGCGTCCATGCTTCACGATGATGATGGTGCGATCAGCATCGAATATTCGATGTTGTCCGGTGACGCGCAGGCATTCGACCGAGAGCTTACCGACGGCCTCGAAGTGGCCGTGGAGGTGTCGGATGGCACCGGCTATCGCGAGCCTGACAACGCTCGCTATGTCATCACTGGGCGCAGCGGCAAGACGGACGACCGTACCAAGACCGTCACCTATTCCGGCCAGTCGATCAGCTGGCTCCTGAGCAAGGCGGAGAACAATGATTCCAGCCATCTGCTCGCGGACGGCGACAACAAGGGCAAGCGCCCATTTTATTCGGCTAATCCGGGCACGATTCTCAAGACGCTCCTTGACGAGAATAAGGGGCGTGGCGGCGTGGCCACCGGCCTGACGCTCGGCTTCGATACCGCGAAGGACGCGGGCGGCGCGGCATGGGCGAGGAAATACACTTTGTATTATTCGCTCGGCACCGACCTACAGACGATATTGGGTTCGCTGGTCAATGGCGGCGGCTGCGATTGGCGCACGAGCGGCCGCACCATAAAACTGTGGAACGCGGACAGCACGGCGTTGAGCCGTGACCTGAGCAAGAACGTTATCCTGCAATTGGCACGTGACATTGGCGAGGCGCCATACGAGGAATCCATCGCGGATCTGGCGTCCACCATCCTTGTCGAGGGTGACAATAATCTGCTTTTCCGCATGGACAATCCGAGTGCTCCTACTCCGTGGGGCAAGTGGGAGAGCTATTCCAGCCAGGGTGGCGTGTCCGATAAGGACACGGCGCAGGCATTCATGGCATCGACGCTGGCCGACGCCGCTAGAGTGCGTGGCCAGTACACGCGCGACCTGGTGACTTCCGGTGTGGACAGTCTGCCGCTCATCGACTTCCATACGGGTGACTGGATTACCGCCCCCACCGTCTCACATGGGGAGAAGGTGCGCGTGCAGGAAATCGACCTGAGCATGCGCCAGGGCGAGGGACTATCCGCCAGCATTGCACTGAACGACATCAAATACGATGCCTCGGTCAAGCAGGCAAGGAAGATAAAGGGCATCACCGGCGGCGCCGCGTTGGCCGGCAGCGAGGGCGGCACGACCGCCTCGTCCGACCGTGACCACCGCGTCCCGAAAGCCCCTCTCGGATTGATCGTGCAGACGGACGCGTATATAGGCTCGGATGGCTATGCGCATGGTCTGGCCACGGCTTCGTGGTCCGCCGTGACCGAAGCCACGAATAACACCGCCATCGAAATCAGCAATTACGCCGTCGAGTGGCGCAAGCACGTGGATGGCGCGCCCTGGCATTCCGCCGGCACCACCGATAAGACTCAGCTTGGCTTCGGCGGCTTGGATTGCGGCACGCAAATCGAGGTCAGGGTCAGGGCTGTGCCGACGTATTCGGACAAGCTCGGCGAATGGTCGGCCATTGTGGTGGCAACTGTGGAGTCGGATACGACGCCATGCTCCGTACCGTCGGAGCCGGTATTGTCCTCGGAGCTTGGCGTGGTGACCATCCACTGGGACGGCAGGACAAGCACCGGCGCGTCGATGGAATCGGACTTCGACCATGTTGAGGTGGGCGAGGGCGCTAACGCGGCTGGAATGACGGTCGTGTCCGCCACCCAGTCTGGTCAGGGCGATTACGTCATCACCGGTCTGACGGCTGGCTCACAGCACTCTTATGCGCTCCGTTCCGTCGATCATGCGGGCAACCGGTCCGACTGGTCGGCCATCGCCTCGGTGACGGTCGCGTCGGCGGTCTCGCCGGAAGAGGTCAAACAAATCCAGAAGGATTTGGCTGACAACAAGACGGCTTTGAAGGACAATACGGCCAAGCTCGATCAGGCGCGGAAGGACATCGCCGCGAATCAGACTGCGCAGGCGGCCACGGCGAAGGAACTCGAATCCGCGAAGTCTGACATCAAGGCGAACCAGTCGGCCATCAACTCTGCTAACGCGACGTTGAGGGACAATACTGCGAAGCTGACGCAGGCGCAGAAGGACATCCAAGCCAACAAGTCGAATCTCGACACGGCGAATCAGACGCTCTCGCAGGCCAAGGCCGATCTGTCGCAGGCCCGGAAGGACATCGCGCAGACCAAAAGCGACCTGACCACGGCGAACGGCGAGATCAGCAAGGCCAAGGAGTCGGCTGCGCAGGCGTATGCCGAAGCCCACTCGAAGAACCATACCTTCCGTGGGCCTGACATGCCGGACGCCTCCAAAGGGCTGATCGTCGGCGACCTGTGGCTCAAGACACAGAAATATTGGACGAGGTGGAAAGGCGAGAAGAACAATTTGCCGTCCATGCTTGCCGACTTCTACACATACTGGCAGGGCGCGCCGAACAACAGTCCGAGCGTCTTGGTGCCATTGTCCGACCGAGTGATCGATACGCTGGTGTGGGATGGCTCCGCGTGGAACCACATGGGCTATGCCGACGTGGAGAACAATGCGAAGCAGATCGAGCAGGCTAAGTCGGATATCGCGGACAATGCGGCGAAGACCACTGACGCCAAGAAGGCCGCTGAGAATGCGGCTGCCGCAGCGAAAAACGCGCAGGGCACGGCAGACAGTGCGAAGAGCGCCGCAGGCACGGCCCAGTCAACGGCGGATGCCGCCCAGACTGCCGCCAAGAGCGCGACCGCGACAGCCGGTCAGGCCAAGGATGCCGCCAATGCCGCGCAGACCGCCGCCGAAAGCGCGAAAAAGACCGCCGGCAATGCCGAGACTTTGGCGAACACGGCCAATGCCTCGGCCAATGCGGCCAAGTCCGACGCGGCTTCCGCCAAGACGGACGCTTCGAATGCGAAGGCCACCGCCTCGAACGCTTCGAGCGTTGCCACGCAGGCCAAGGCCACCGCCGACAGCGCGGCCCAGTCCGCCACCGACGCGGCCACCGCCGCAAGGAAGGCGAATACGGCTGCTGCTGCCGCCGCTGGCGTGGCGAACGGCAAGGCCGACGTGCTGATCCAGTCCACTGCGCCGGCCACGTCGATGCGCAAGCCGACTACCTTGTGGATCGACACCACCGGTGGCGCGAACACGCCGAAACGGTGGAACGGCAGCACATGGATGGCCGTGACGGACAAGGCGGCCACCGATGCGGCCAACGCAGCAGTCAAGGCACATGCTGCCGCGCAGACGGCGCAATCCACCGCTGACAAGGCTCAGACCACAGCCGCGAACGCGGCCGCGCAGGCGAATCAGGCGCAGGCCGCCGCCAAAAAGGCTCAGACCACGGCGGACGGCAAGAACCTGATTTACCGTGGCCCCGACGAACCGTCACACGACGGGCTCAAACCCGGCGACATGTGGTGGCGCACACAGAAGTATTGGACTCGCTGGAAGGGCACGCCAAATAACAGCCCTTCCATGCTTGCCGACTTTTACACGTACTGGCTCGGCGCTCCGAACGCTTCTCCAAGCGTGCTGGTGCCCCTCGCAGATCGCGTCGTCGAAGTCCTGACGTGGGATGGCACGCGCTTCGAGCCTTTTGACCTCGTGGCCAATAACATTCTGGCTGCCGGCACGGTCGGAGCGAAGACCATCGCCGCGAACGCGGTCACCGCCGAAAAATTGAGTGCGAACGCCGTGACAGCGGACAAGCTGGCCGCCAATTCGGTGACCACTGAAAAGCTGGTTGCCGACGCGGTGACCGCCGCGAAACTCGCAGCTGATTCGGTGCGGGCGCGGAATATCGTCGCATTGGCCATCACCGCTGACAAGCTCGCGGCCAATTCGGTGACCACGAGCAAGCTCAAGGTCACGGAGGATATGACCGTGGCCCTGTTCAACGCGCACAAGATACAGGCCGGAGACATATCAGCCAATGCCGTGACGACGGACAAGCTCGCCGCCAATGCGGTTAACGCCGACAAGCTGGCCGCGAACGCGGTGACGGCGGGCAAGGTGCAGGCCGGTGCCATCGGCACCGACAAGCTGGCTGCGAACAGCGTGACGACTGCGAAGCTCCGCGTCACGGAGGATATGACGGTCGCGTTGCTCAACGCGCATCGGATTCAGGCTGGGGATATCGTGGCTGGCGCTGTCACGACCGACAAGCTCGCAGCGAATGCCGTGAATGCGGACAAGCTGGCCGCGAACTCGGTTAACGCCGACAAGATAGTGTCCGGCGCGATCACCACGGACAAGCTCGCCGCAAACGCGGTGACTGCTGTCAAGATCGCGGCTGGCACGATCACGTCGGATAAGGTGGCGGCAGGCCAATTCCATGGTTATGTGTTCACCGGCGCGATATTCCAAAGCTCCGAAGCGGCGAACACCGGCATGAAGCTCAATGCGATGGCCCTGCAAATGTGGGATTCCAACCATAATCGAACCGTCTATCTGGACGGCGAGGGCAGGTCGAACCTGCTGACCGGCACGTTCCAAACCCGCACCAGCGGGCATCGCGTGCGCATCAGCCCCGACTACCAGTCGTACATCATCGGAGGTTCGGAGACGTTCGTTGGTGACGGATTGGAATTCCCCGCATACAACGGTTCCACCGCCTACTACAGTCATCCAGCCATCGCTTCGGTCGTCCAGTCGGACGAGGTCGGCACGATGAGCGCCATGAATCTTTGGAGCGGACACGTCAACAAGAACGATCCTGCTGCTTTCATGCGCCTGAACTCCAAGCCACGCGAGCGTGGCGGCACCGGCAGCGGCGGTGTCACGTCCGAAGTGTTCGCCGTGGCGAACACTGATTACGACGAGCCTGACGCGAGCAAAAAAACCAGCGCATCGCTCGTCTTGTCCGGAGATAGCGCGAACGGTTCGAATGCCTGGCTCCGGGCGCAAGACGCTAACGGCACTGTCGGAGTCGGAGCGAACATCGCGACCGGATACTTGTATCTTGGCGGCTTTCTTGGCGGTGTCACGAACCGTTTCACGTTCCGAGGCGCGGTCGCCTGGAAGGCGTGGTGGCCGAATCCCGGCCAGAGCATAGCGAACGGCGCTAGCACGCAGGTCAATTGCACGTTCAGTCCGACGAAATACGGACACTATTACGTGGTTGCGAACGCGGATTCCGACTGGGCGGGCATCATCGCGCATCCGGTGAACACGGGCGGTCAGAGCGGCTTCACTCTGAAGCTTTACAACGCCGACCGTCCGTGCCCGGTCGAAGTGTGGGCCGAATACCTCGCCTATCTTGTCAAATGATTGGAGGAAATCTTGTCATCGACTTTTGAAATGGATGAGAACGGATTGTGCATCATCCGCTGCGATCCACCAGTGAACGGATCGGACAGTTTCGTGTTCGCGCCTGAGGTGATCGCATCGTGGAAGGCGCTGCTCGGATTGGCTTCGACCCGTGAGGCTATCGCCGCGATCATGCAGGGCAGGGAGGATACGAGCCGGTATGATCCGAAGACCGGCAGGGGCGTGTGGACTGGAGCGTTCGAGGCGTTGGAGGCGGCTTTGGCGGATTCCGCCACCGGGGTGAGCATGCTTGCGGACGATGGGGAAGTGTTGAATGACCCGCTGACCGCCGCGCGCAATAAGGCGCGTGAGGGCATGAATCTGCCGGTCATGTCGAATGAGACGGACGCGAATCTCATTGCCACACTGTCCGTTGATGACTCCGATGAGGAGCCGTCGAGTGGCATTGACGTGACCGTGACCAAGGACATTGAGGGATTGGACGATTTCCTCAACGACGAGTCCAGCCAGACCGTGCTGGACGAGTGCGAGGAGAGATTCTATGGGTCCCTTATGCCGAGACCTCAAAACCAACAGAATTAAGGAGATTGATTATGACCGATGAGACCACTGAACCCACCGCCGATACCACTACTGCCGTGACGCCCTCTGAGCCGTCTGGCGTGCTTGATTTGCGTCCGCCGAAGGAGTCGGTGCGCGCGGAATTGTGCCGATTGGGATTGGAGTTTTCCAGCGCTGACGGCACCGCCGAATCTTGGCGCGACTACCAGCGTGGCGTGCTTGCGACGTTCGACGATTCCGGCACGTCCGTCACTTTGACGGACGTGAAGACGAATCTCGGACGCACTTTGACGCTCGACGGGCTTAAGGCCGTTACGCGCATCGACACGATGACCGCCGCAGACTGACCCCGCTTTTCACCATTTTTTTTCAACCCCTGCAATCCACACGGATTGCGGGGGTTTCGTATTTAAGGAGACATTTTGACTCAGATTCCAGCCGACGCGAATCAGGTCATCGACCAGCTCGCACAACAGATCGGCGCACTCAACAAACAAAACGCAATCCTGTCCAGCCAACTCGCAGCGGCCATGAAACTGATCCCGCAGGATGTGCTCGACGCAACCAAGGGGGTGGATGATGACACTGAGGATTAACCTCTTTCCCGACCCGAATATGGCTAACACCATTTTCAAATGCGTGTCAGTGCGATGCACTGCGGATTTTCCGACCGTCAGCGGCTTCCGGTGGCTGCGTGCCACGACCAGTGGGAGTGGTGACATATACGCGCAATACACCCTTATGGGAGTCAATCTTCCACCGGTCGGCGTGTATCACATTCACGCAGTCTGCTATGCGCAAGGCTCCGGCGCATTGTTCCGCGTCTATGCGGGTGTCGTCGGCAAATTCACCATCCTGTACGAGACTGGTATCGCAGACAATCAGACGAAGACGATTGACGCGGACATCACGATTCCAGCCAACACGACGCAATTGCTCATACGTGTCGTGCCACCGTCCACGGTCGGCAAATACATTCTGATCAGAGACATCCTCCTCGAATCCAAGTCCACTTACGACACTGCCGTGGGGGGGGGGCTTCCGGGCTTCTTCACGGGCGACACGATGTCGCGCGCATAGGAGCGTCCGTCGGGCGGGTGATGTCCGATGATGGTCACGAACCTGATAAGCAATCCAAGACGCAGCGTCACGCTGAAGCCGGGCGAGTACACGCCGATTTCGACCATCGGAAAGCAGACTGGCAGCGCATACTGGTGCACGGTCTGGCTGGACGTGTCGGGCGGCACCATCACGATAGCCTCCTGTCCAGGCATCTTCAGCAAGAGTCAACGCATCGGATGGGCCTTCACGGCCACGACATCGAATCCGATGAGCATGAACTACAATGTCATATCCGGCAGTCCGACCGTCAAGGTGTTGAGCATGGTCCTGTGCGAGCTGGGCGAATACCAGGCGAACAAGACCCTGCTCGACGGCATCGGATATTTCACTGGGGATACGATGCCGCGCGCCTGACCCTCTTGGGGGTGATGGCATGAGAATCATCACGAACTATGCGTCCAGCCCATTGGCGGTTTGCACGGTCAATGGCGCAAGCCGCGTAGAGTTCAGAGGCTGGAACATCGCCAGTGGCGTGCCAACCAAGCATGTCGTCAGCGCATACTGCCAACTTGTGTCTGGCACAGGCACGATCAGACTCGGATGGGACGAATATCGCACGCTTGACAAGTCGGGCAGGCTGATTGCCTATCCGTCGAGCAACAGTTTCCCAACCGTGTTTGTCATCACCACCGGCGACGCCGTGTGGAAAGTCAACAGGATGATCGTCACCTCGCAAGAGGAATACAGCCTGCTGATGGGTGAATGCGGGCTTGATTATTTCGACGGCGGCCTCATGCCACGGCCAGACTGATTTTTTAAGGAGATGTAATGTGTTGCAGAATTTTCTAGCCGGTTTCGGCGGTGTGGGCGGCGCGTGCGCGCTCATCACCTTGCTGCTCAGGGTCTGGCCGGGCGCTTTGGACGCGTTGGCGACCGGACTGTATTCTCACGTGCAACCGGAACGGTTGCCATACGATTCGCCGCTCTCGCAGCATTTCGCCAAAACCAGAATGCTAGGCGAACGCACCGAGAAATTCGACGACCGTATGGACGAGCTCTGCCGTGACACGATTAAGAACACGATCATCAGCCTGATCTACGGCGACGCGCAGCACGACCACAGCGAGGCCGTCCGATACGAGTTGACGAAGCTTGAGAAATTGGACGCGCAATGCTGGATCGTCAACGCCGCCGAAAAATATTTGGAGGACCGGCAATGACGGCCAGCATGATCGCTTTGACGTCCGCGGCAGTCGCGTTCGTCGCGCTGCTGCTTGCGGTGGCGTGGCTGCTGTGGCGCGGCCATGACGTGCCGGTATGGCTCATCTGTGTCGTGACGCTGCTTCTGGCCTCGTTCACGCTCGTCTGCGTCGTCCTGCTCATGCTGCCGCTCCTGCGACTGCTGGAGATGGCCGTCATGATGTGGGCGCTCGTCTTTTCGTAAAAACATCAAAAAGGAGGAAACATATGAAATCATGGGAGAATCTGGAGGCTGACGAGGATCTCATTCTCTCCACGCACATGACCAAGGGCCGCCAAGGCCACAAGGTCGACAAGATCGTCGTGCACCATAATGCCGGCAATCTCACCGATCTACGACGTGTGGCAGACCCGCGAGGCCAGCGCCCACTACCAGGTGGACGCGAACGGCCGCATCTCGCAGCACGTGTGGGATACCGACACCGCGTGGCATACGGGAGATTGGGCGTCGAACCTGACCAGCATCGGCGTGGAGCACGCGGACATCTCGTCCAGTCCGTGGATGCTGAGCGAGGCGACGTTGGACAACGGCGCGCACCTCGTGGCCGCGCTCTGCAAGCATTACGGCCTCGGCAGGCCGCAGTGGGGCGTCAACGTTTTCCCGCACTCCGACTTCACGTCCACCAGCTGCCCGGCCAGCCTCGCGGGAGATCAGAACGCGGCCTACATGGCGCGCGCACAGGCATGGTACGACAGGATGACCGGCACGGCAGCGCCGCCGTCCACCGCCCAGCCGACGCAGGAAGCCACGGCATCGTCCGCCGTGAACGTGTTGCAGGGCACGTATCGTGTGGCCGTGGACGGGCTCAACGTGCGCGACCGTCCAAGCGTTTCCGGTAATGTGGTCGCCACCTATTCCAACGGCCAGACCGTCAATCTTGACCATTGGGGCATGGTCGCGGACGGCTACATCTGGGGCCGCTACGTGGCTTATAGCGGGGCCGTGCGCTACGTCGCGCTGGCTCCGGCGGATAAGAGCGTCTGGTATCTCGTCAAGGCCTGAAAGGAAAGGTGGTATTAATGGCAGAGCATGCGCGTTCCACGGTCGAGACGGTCGTGGACGATCTTTCCGACGACTATAGGGATTCCGGTGGCTACAAGCCGGTGTTCAACGATACGGTCAGGACCGTCATCTACGTGGCCTCTCTGGCCGCGTCTATCGTCGGTTTGGGTTTCATGATGTTCGGCGACGCGCAGGTTGGAGGTTTCATTTCCACCGCCGCCGGTGTCGTCGCGTCCGGTTTCGGTGTCGCCTACAATCCGCTGCGCAACGCCTGACCGTGATTAATTTTCGGGCGTGAGACTCAACCTCGCGCCGGAAACTCAACCTCGGCGTGGAAAAATTTGCGGAATTATAGTATCCGTGGAATTTTTTACACCCGTTTTTTTATAAATCTGCCCCTTCTCCGTTTGGAGGAGGGGCTTCATTCTTAGGACTTTTCAAATGGGCATCAGACAACAGACGATTGACGATTACGGTGCGTTCGTGGAGAAATTCAAGCCGAAGAAGACCACGGACGATTGCTATACCCCCCCCAAGCCTATGAGGCCGTGAGGGATTGGGCGTGCGGCGAGGACGGCATCGACCCCAGCAAGGTGGTGCGGCCCTTCTATCCGGGCGGCGACTACGAGCGTTTCGACTATTCGGGCGGCAAGGTGGTAGTGGATAATCCGCCGTTCTCGATTCTGTCGAAGATATGCGCGTTCTACCGTGACAGTGGCATTCCGTTTTTTCTGTTCGCTCCGAACCTCACGATTTTCAGCAGCACGTCGCGCAACGGCGCGCACATGCTGGTCACGGATTGTGCGATCGAATACGCCAACGGCGCTATCGTCAACACCAGCTTCGTGACGAGTTTCGGCGATGATCTGATCCGTACCGCACCGGATCTGACGAAGATGGTCCGGTTCGAGGAAGCTGACGTTTTCCCCATAA
>ERZ773258.2688-NODE-2688-length-10440-cov-2.600385_pt1 | contig 10440 bp, 6 predicted proteins | sample MGYA00511962_ERZ773258 | MGnify/ENA primary metagenome ERZ773258 (study PRJEB29015, sample SAMEA2737755) | human gut metagenome | biome: human gut; feature: human-associated habitat; material: faeces | place: China | collected 2012 ... | reverse complement strand
CCCCTTTTAATAAGGTATCTATATGCCCGGTTCCCAACAAAAACTCATTCCCAGTCCCGGTAATCAACTTCACATCCGACCGTACTTGTCGTGCACCGGCGTGCGGGAAAGCGGCCTCAATCTGGAGATCGCGCTGCGCGTGAACGACCTGTTTGCCCTCCTCGGGCAGAGGACGCGTATGCTGCGCACACAGGATGTATCGCTGCACGACACGGAAGCTGCGACGATCGCGGCGCGCAAGGCGTCCGATATCCGGGCGCGCGTCCGCCTGACGGAGGAAACGCCGAAGGCCGTGCTCCTGAGCATTCATCAGAATCATTTTCCGGAGTCAAAATACCGCGGCGCGCAGGTGTTCTATGCCGCCGCTGACGGCAGCCGCGCGCTTGCGGAGCGGCTGCAGACCGCACTTGGAACGCAGCTCGATCCGGACAATCACCGGGCCTGCAAAAAAGCGGGGGAGATCTACCTTCTGAAGCATGTGAGCTGCCCTGCTGTGCTCGTGGAGTGTGGCTTCCTGTCCAATCCGGCGGAGGAGGCCCTGCTGCGCACGCCGGAATATCAGAAGAAGCTTGCGGCAGTCCTGTGCTGCGGCATGCTGGAATTTCTGGAGGAACCCTATGAAAGCTGCTAAGACCGTTTTTCTCTGCTCGAATTGCGGCAACGAGACGCCGCGGTGGCAGGGCCGCTGCCCGTCCTGCGGGCAGTGGAACACGCTGGAGGAATATCCCCCGCCGCAGGCCGCCGCGCCGTCCCGCAGCAGTCTCACTGGCCGAACGTCCGCCGCGCGCGGTGTCGGCGTGCAGCCGAAGCGCCTGAACGAGGTGACGAGCGGGGAAGAGCTGCGCTTCGGGACCGGCCTGTCCGAGCTGGACCGGGTGCTGGGCGGCGGCGCAGTGCGCGGGTCGCTCGTGCTCGTGAGCGGCGCACCGGGCATCGGCAAATCCACGCTGCTGCTGCAGATCTGTGCGCAGATCTGCCGGGAGCAGACGATCCTCTATGTCTCCGGCGAGGAGAGCGAGAACCAGCTCAAGCTCCGCGCCGAGCGCCTCGGCGTGCAGTCCGACGCCCTGTGGCTGCTGTGCGAGACGAGTCTGGATGAGATCCTGGCTGCGGCGGAGCGCATGCAGCCCGGCCTTCTCATTGTGGACTCCATCCAGACGCTCTACACGGAGGACAAGACGTCCTCGCCCGGCAGCATCGCGCAGGTCCGCGACTGCACCATGCGCCTGATGCAGTATTCCAAGCGCTGCGGCGTGACGGTGTTCGTCGTCGGCCACATCAACAAAGAGGGCGCGATCGCCGGGCCGAAGGTGCTCGAGCACATGGTCGACTGCGTTCTGTATTTCGAGGGCGAGGAGCACACGACCTACCGCCTGCTGCGCGCGGCGAAGAACCGCTTCGGCTCCACAAATGAGATCGGCGTGTTTGAAATGGACGACCGCGGACTGCGCGAGGTTCCGAATCCCTCGGAGCTGCTGCTGGCTGGGCGGCCGCTTGGCACGCCGGGCACCTGCGTCGCCTGCGTGATGGAGGGCACGCGCCCGGTCCTTGCCGAGGTGCAGGCGCTCGTATGTCAGACGACCTACAACATGCCGCGCCGCACGAGCAACGGCTATGACTATAACCGCGCCGCCATGCTGCTGGCCGTGCTGGAAAAGCGCGGCGGCCTGCGGTTCGGCTCGGCGGACGTCTACCTGAACGTCATCGGCGGACTGCGGCTGGACGAGCCTGCGGCCGATCTGGCCATCGCCATCGCCGTCGCCTCCGCCGCGCTGGACAAGCCTGCGCCCGATACGCTCGCCGCCATCGGCGAGGTCGGCCTGACCGGTGAGATCCGTGCCGTCAACCAGCTCAATCAGCGCCTGTCCGAGCTGCACCGGCTCGGCTTCACGCGCTGCCTCATCCCGCGCAGCGGCACGCAGAGCCTCCGCGCGCCGGAGGGGCTGGAGCTGCTGCGGGTGCGCAATATCCGCGAGGCCATGGCTGTCGCGCTCTGAGCAGAGTCGAATATGCCTGCATTCGCTCCGGCGGGGTCGTCCTGCCGGGGCGATTTTTTGGGCAAAAATGCCGGGATGTGTGCCGGAACCGCCGGGAAACCGTCAAAATAACAGTAGATTTTTTCTGCGAATTATTGTATGATATTGCTTTGGAAAGAATACTGACGGGAGGGGAACCATATGCCCGGAATCAAATATATCACCCGCGTGCTGCGCGGCGTCCGCTTTGAAAAGCTGAACTACGTCATGGGCGTTGTCAAGCAGAAGAGCGGCCACAGCAAGGCGCGCACATTCTGCGACATTCTCTGGTGCGCGGCGCGCTACGGCGCAGGGTACTATGACTATGTGATGTTCGGCTTCTACGACATGAACGGCAAGCAGCGCGACACCTATCTGACGCGCGTGCGCAACAAAAAGGTCTGCGAACTGATGAATCAGCCCGGCTATGGTGATGAGTTCGATGATAAGCTCCGCTTCAATGTCCGCTTTGCCGATTTCCTCGGCCGCCGGACGCTGAATGCCGCCGCGGCAACGCCGGACGAGCTGTCCGCATTCCTGCAGGGGCTCGACTGCTTCTTCGCCAAGCCGAGCCGCGGCACCTGCGGCAACGGCATCGAAAAGCTCCGCACGGCGGACTGGCCGGATGCGGAGAAGCTGCTGGCCTATCTGAAGGAAAAGGGCCTCGACGTGCTGGAGGAGCCGCTTGCGCAGCATCCGGATATGGCGAAGCTGCACCCGCAATCCGTCAACACCATGCGCATCGTCACGGACCGTGTCGGCGACACCGTACACATTGCCTATATCGTGGTGAAGATCGGCAGGGGAGACGGCTTCTGCGACAACTCCGGCCAGGGCGGCGTTATCTGCCGCGTGGACGAGAAGACCGGCAGGATCTGCTCCGTTGCAACGGATGATTACTTCAACATCTATGAAACGCATCCGGACACCGGCATTCGCTTCGAGGGCTATCAGCTCCCGATGGTGCAGGAGGCCGTGGCTTTTGCCAGGAAGGCCGCGCTCGTCGTGCCGCAGATCTGCCACGTCGGCTGGGATGTTGCCGTCACGCCGGACGGCCCCGTGCTCATCGAGGGCAACGATTACCCCGGAACGGATCTGTGCCAGCTTGCGCCGCACTATCCGGAGAAGCAGGGCCTCTGGCCGTATTACAAGGAAATTCTGAATATCAAATAAATAGGGAGCATTCGTCATGGAACAAGAGCTGCACCCCAATGCGGGGAAAAACGACATCATTGAGGTCGACGGCGTGCGCTATCAGCGCCTGCCCATCAAGACCCACCTGATCACGGATAAGGACAACATCCTTGACGTGGCCGAGAAGTACGGCAAGCCCGTGCTGTCCAAGCCCGGCGACGTGCTGTTCATCTCGGAAAAGTGCGTGGCCTGCACACAGCGCCGCGCCATTCCGCTTGCGGACATCAAGCCGCGCAAGCTGGCCTATAAGCTCAGCGCCCATGTCACCAAGACGCCGCACGGCATTGGCCTCGGCATGCCCGAGACGATGGAAATGGCCCTGCGCGAGGTCGGCTCGCTGCGCATCCTGTTTGCGGCCGCCATCTCTGTCATCGGCAAGAAGATTTTCCGCAAGAAGGGCTGGTTCTACGCCGTGGCCGGTTACCGCGCCCGCTCCATCGACGGCCCGTGCCACAACACGATCCCGCCGTACAACCACTATGTCGTCCTCGGTCCGCTGAAGCCGGATCAGGTCGCAAAGGACATTGCTGCGCGCGTCGGCTATGACGTCGCCATCGTCGATATCAACGACCTCGAGGGCCAGATCCTCGGCGCTTCCTCCAAGGCCGTGAACAAGAAGCTCTATGCCCGCATTCTGAAGGACAATCCGCTCGGTCAGGACGACCAGCAGACCCCGATGGGCATCATCCGCCGCGTGGACTGATCTCCCACCTGCACGAAAAACAGCTCCGGCACATAGGCTGTGTCGGAGCTGAAATTATGCGTGCGGAGGGGATCGGAATGGACTTTTCCCGGGAAAGGGCGCTGGCCTATGCGCACCGCTGGGCCTTTGGGCGGAATCCGGAGTATCTCGCCTTTGACCGGCTCGGCGGCGACTGCACGAGCTTTGTTTCGCAGTGCCTGCTGGCAGGCGGCGCACCGGAGGACCTGACTCCGCTGTGGGGCTGGTATTACCGCTCCGGGAACGACAAGGCGCCTGCCTGGAGCGGCGTCGAGCCGTTCTGGCGCTTTTTCACGCGCTCCGACCGCGAAGACGGCCTGCGCGGCGTAGAATGCGGCCCCGAAGATCTGCAGCCGGGCGACATCATTCAGCTCAGCTTCGATGGACGGCGTTATGCGCACTGCCTGCTCGTTGTGGGAACGGGGCGGCAAATTCTCGTCTGCGCCCACGATGAGGACAGCGATTTCCGCCCATTATCCACCTACGAGCGGCAGAAGACCCGCTTCCTTCACTGGATGCCGCCGTCCAGCAGCGCCTTGCCGAGCGCCTCCGGCGAGTGATAGATCGTCTGCGCCCCGGCTGCGCGCAGCTCGGCCTCCGTGCGGAAGCCCCAGCCGACCGTGGCGCAGGGGAGACCGGAATTCCTCGCAGTCTGCAGATCGACCTCGGAGTCGCCGAGATAGATCGCATCGTCCGCCGTGCTGCCGAGCCGCTGCAGTGCCGCGAGGACCATATCCGGCGCAGGCTTTTTGGAACAGGCAGGGGATTCGCCGACCGCAACGTCGATGATGCCGTCAAAATACAGCGTGCGGATGAGCTGCACGGCCGGATCGGCCTTGTTTGAGACGATGGCCATGCGGAAGCCCGCCTGCTGCAGGCGCTGCAGCAGCTCCGGAATGCCGGGATAGGGGACGGTCTTGTTGTGATAGTTTTCGCAGTAGTGCGCCTTCATGCACGCCAGCGCGCGCTCGATCTCGACCTCGGAGCTGCCCTGCGGTACGGCGCGGGTCAGCAGCATTTTCAGACCATTTCCGACAAACCGCCGGACCTCCTCCAGCGAGCGCTCCGGATAGCCATAGGTCCGCAGCGCAAAATTCGTGCTGTCTCGCAGGTCCTCCAGCGTGTTCAGCAGCGTGCCGTCGAGGTCAAATAACAGGGTCTTTCTCATGATGTGTCTCCTTTGGAGCCGGACGCGAGAGGGGATTGGCCTCTGCAGCGATCTTCAGCTCGGTATTTTCGATGTGGGTGTAAATCTCCGTCGTGTTCAGGTGCTCATGACCGAGCACCTCCTGCACCGTTTTGAGGTCCACGCCGTTTGCGACCATCAGCGTGGCGGCGGTGTGGCGCAGCTTGTGCGCGGAGTATTGCTCCGGGTCCAGCCCGGCCGCCAGCATGTGCTTTTTGACCAGACGGTGCACAGCTGTCACGCTCAGGCGCTTGTGGTCGCGGGAGCCGAACAGCGCCCGATCGTCATCCAGGACGATTTTGTTGCGTTCGGGAAGGTAGGTGTCCAGCGCCTCACGCGTCGTTTCGCCGAAATAGACGAAACGCTCTTTGTTCCCTTTGCCTGTTACACGAATTCGGTCGTTGTATATGTCATTTCGATTCAGGCCGACCAGCTCCGCGCGGCGGATGCCGCAGTTCAGAAACAGCATCAGGATCGCATAGTCGCGTGCCCGGTTCGGCCCGTCGACCGCAGCGAGCAGGCGGCGGCTTTCCTCGAGCGTCAGATACTTCGGCAGGGCGCGGCGCATACGCGGGTACTCGATGTCCTGTGCAGGATTTTCATCAAGCAGCTTCGTGCGGGTGGTCAGATATTTGAAAAACGACTTGATGGCCGAAAGCTTCCGCGCGCGTGCCGACGCACCGAGGCCGGAGCCGTCCTGTGTCCTGCGTTCGCGGGCCAGATAGCTCAGGAAGTCGAAGATATCGTTCGTCGTCACGCTTCGCAGAAATTCGACATCGACGTGCCGGACGGAGATCGTATCCAGATCGGTGTCGATCGGCATTTCGCTGCGCATGAGCACAAGGAACCGCAGGAACATCCGCAGGTCCAGATGATATTCGTCGATGGTCTTGGGCGACTGGCCCTTGATGGTCTCGTGGTACGCCAGAAATTGCCGCAGGATCTCCGGAGTATCCGGATCGATCATAATAACACCTCCAAACAGGCGCCGGGACCGGAAAACCGGCATTCGGCTTTGTACGCCTCTATTATAGCATATCTCTGTCTCAAACGCAACAAAATTTTTATTTTGTTGCGTTCGTTCATTTCAACTGTTCGCGAGAATTCGGGACAACATTCCGGCCGCCTCCGGTTGCTGCCGCTCTCCCTTCCGGCTGCGGGATCGTGCCCGCTGCGGCGTGAGCCTGAGCAATTCCGGAATCCGTTCGACCGGCTATCCGCAAGCTCGCAGGCCTCTCCATGAGCGCCCGATTTGTGCTTGGGGCTTGACGCCCGAACCGCGCTCTGGTATACTATAGTTGCAGACAATCGCATGGTTCCCGAGGAATTGGACCTCGGGTTCCCAGCGCGGTCTGACGGGAGGTCTTCGGAAGCAGCAGCTGATTTGCGCCATTCGGGTTGCAGGCTTGCCTGCTCGTGCCGGAGGCCTCCTTCTTTTGCATCGCAGATACCCCGGCGTGCAGCCGGGCCGGTATCTGCGTTCTTTTTATGCATTTTATACAGGAATTATATTCAATTTTGAGTCTTGATTTGGCGGGAAATGGTGAAAAATCCCCGGATTCCCCTGCCGATTTCTTTCATTTCTCCGTTTCAAGGTTATTTTTATGTTAAATCTTTCCATTCCCTCTTGACAAAAGGACTACTTCCCTGCTAAACTAGGTCAATAACTAACTGATATTTCGCGCACGCGTAATATGCGCGTAATATCAGGAAAAGAAAAAGGGAGGTAACCAAATGAAAGCAAGATTTCAACGCGCGCTGGCGCTCCTGCTGGTGCTGGTCCTGACGCTGGGGTGCATCCCGGCCGTATCCGCCGTGCAACCGAATGAGCCGGTCACCAACCCGGAACCGGCTGAGGAAGCGGCACAGCTTCCGGAGGGCTCCGATCTCGGCGCGATCCTGCAGGGAAACAAGGACGCAGAGCTCGAAGCGCTGCAGCCGGAGACCCCGAAGGACACCGATCTTGTCCGCGTCATCGTGGAGCTCGACGCTCCCGCCCTGACGGAGCAGAGCGGCATGTTCGCAGGAAAGGCTCTGACGGATGCGGGCCGCACAGCGCAGCAGAACGTCATTGCCGCGCAGGAGCAGGTCGAGGCGAAGATCGCCGAGGCCGCACCGGAGGCTTCCGTGCGCTATTCCTATTCTCTCCTGCTCAACGGTATTGCGCTGGAATGCGCCTATGGCCATATCGCGGAGCTGGAAGCTCTGCCGGGCGTCAAGGCCGTCCACCTTGTGCAGACCTATGAGCTCCCTACGGAGCCGAAGGTTACCTCCGGCGGCGGCATGATCGGCGCGCCGACAGCCTGGAATCTCGGCATGGACGGCTCCGGCATGGTCGTCGCCGTGCTGGACACCGGTCTTGACACCGACCACGCGGCCTTTGCCGTCGATCCCAAGTCGCCTGCCGTCGTGCGGGGCGACATCGATGAGATTCTTTCCGCAGACACGCTGCAGGCGCAGCGCCTTGTGCGGGACCTCTCCTCCAGCAGTGTCTACCTGAGCGGCAAGGTCCCCTATGTGTTCGACTATGCCGATCACGACACGGACGTCAACCATCATGGCGGCTCCGACCACGGCACGCACGTTGCCGGTATCGTTGCAGCCAACCCCGCGGACGGCAGCGTCACCGGCGTTGCGCCGCAGGCTCAGCTCATGATCCTGAAGGTCTTCCCGGACGGCAGCACCGGCGCAAACTCCGATGATATCCTTGCCGCGCTGGAAGACTGCGTCACGCTCGGCGTCGACGTCGTGAACCTCTCGCTCGGCTCCCCCGCCGGCTTTACTTACCGCAGCGACCTGCTGAGCACGATGGAGGTCTATGACCGTCTGGCCAAGGCCGGCATCATCGTTGCGGCGGCTGCCGGCAACGAATACTCCGCCGCTTATAAGAATCTGTGGGGCACGGACCTGTCGCTGACGTCCAACCCGGACTACGGCATCGTCGGCTCCCCGAGCTCCTATTCCCAGACCCTGTCCGTGGCGAGCGCCGACAACGTGACCATCCGCAGCGCCTACTTTGAAGCGGCCGGACGCAAGATCACGTTCACGGATACGGCCACGACGAACAACCCCGAGGGCGGCTTCATCCGCGTGCTCGGCGGCAAGACGCTTGACTATGTTGTCGTGCCAGGCAGCGGCGAGGAGGCGGATTACGCCAACCTGAATGTCAAGGGCAAGGTCGCGCTCGTCAGCCGCGGCGTTACGACGTTTGCAGAAAAGCACGAAATGGCCCACGCCAAGGGTGCGGCAGCCTGCATCGTCTATAACACCGAGGCGGGCATGATCAACATGAGCATCGACTCGTTCCCGATCCCTGCGATCTTTATCTCGCAGGCAGACGGTCAGGCGATGGTCGCCGCCGCCAAGGACGGCGGCGGGACGCTGACCGTTTCCAACTCGACCTATGACGCTCCCTCCGAGACGGGCGGGCAGCCCTCCTCGTTCTCGTCCTGGGGCTCGACGTCCCAGCTGGAGATCACGCCGGACATCATGGCTCCCGGCGGCAACATCTATTCTTCCCGTGACAACAATTCCTATGGTCTGATGTCCGGCACATCCATGGCGACGCCGCATCTGGCGGGCGCCAGCGCGCTGATGCTGGAGTACCTCCGCACGGCGGGCATCGAGGGCGACGCCATGACGCTGGCCTACGCGCTGATGATGAGCACGGCCGTCCCGGCCAAGGGCAGCAACGGCATAACGGCGTCCCCGCGCAAGCAGGGCGCAGGTCTTGTGAACCTTGCCTCCGCTATGGCGACGAAGGCCTATCTGCAGGTTGAGGGCAAGGAGCGTCCGAAGCTGGAGCTTGGCGACGATCCCGACAAGACCGGCGAATATCAGATGACGTTCCGCGTGGTGAACTTCGGAACCGAAGCGCTGCAGTACGCCATTACCCCGACCGTCCTGACGGAAAACGCCGAAACGAAGGGCGATTACGGCAACGTACAGGTCTATTTTGCCACGCAGACCTCGCGCGATATCACGGCGCAGACGACGTGGACGACGAACTGCGCAAACAACGTTGTGACCGTTCCCGCCAAGGGCACGGCAGATGTGACCGTGACGGTCAAGCTCTCCGATGCGCTGCGCAAGGAGCTTACGGACACGTTTGAAAACGGCATTTACATTGAGGGCTACATTACCCTGAAGCAGCAGGCAACGGCCGAGGGCGTCACAGGCTGCGACCTTTCTATCCCCTACCTTGCCTTCTACGGCGACTGGGATCAGGCCCCGGTCATCGACATCGGCTACTACTGGCAGAAGCTGCAGGGCGAGCCGAACTGGGCCAGCCAGTACCTGAACTACGGCGGCAGCATGCTCTCCGGAACGGGCAGCTTCTATGTGTTCGGCGGCAACCCCTATGCGCCGGAGCTGGCCTACTATCCGGAGCACAATACGCTCTCTCCCCTGCGCACGGACGGCTATTATGACAAGGTCGACCTGATCTACACCGCCCTGCTCCGTAACGCAAAGTCCCTGACCTATCGCATTACGGACGCCAAGACTGGTGAGACCTATTACCGCAAGACGGTCGACTATGTCGGCAAGTCCGTCTATAATGCGAATTACGACACGATCCTCCCCGCGGGCTCCTTTGCCTCGACGGCGATCGATCCGTGGTACGGCGTGGATTCGGCCGGTGAGATGCTGAAGGATGATACGACCGTCATCGTCTCCATTGACGCCGAGCTCGATCACGACGGCTTCACGGCGGCGCAGAACAAAAATGCCCATTGGGAGTTCCCCGTCACCATCGACAATACGCCCCCGCAGATCCTGTCGTCGACCTCCGACGGCGAAACGCTGACGCTCGAGGTCGCGGATTCCCGTTACCTTGCTTATGTGGAGGTCTATGACGTGGAGCACATGAACGTGTTCTCCGAGCCGGTCTTCAGTCAGGGCTACAGCAGCAAGACCCTCGGCGAGACCGCGACGGTCCGTGTGAACGTATCGGGCCTCAACAAGGTCTATGTCTGCCTTGCGGACTACGGACGCAACGAAAAGGTCGTTACGCTCGATGCCAAGACCGGCAAGCTCATCGAATCCTCGCAGTTTGAGTATTTTGAGAGCAATGGCGAGATCACCATCACGGGCTACACCGGCTCGGAGCTGGACGTCGTTATCCCGGACGAGATCGGCGGCTACCCCGTCACCGCCATCGCAGAAAAGGCCTTCCAGCTCAACAAGACCGTCCGCAGCTTCACGATTGGCAGCAAGATCCGCTCCATCGGCTCGTGTGCCTTTGCTCGCTGCGCATCGCTGACAAACATTTACGTTGACCGCGCCAACCCGTATTACCAGTCCATTGACGGCGTGCTCTACAG
>ERZ773258.2683-NODE-2683-length-10450-cov-3.721020_pt1 | contig 10450 bp, 7 predicted proteins | sample MGYA00511962_ERZ773258 | MGnify/ENA primary metagenome ERZ773258 (study PRJEB29015, sample SAMEA2737755) | human gut metagenome | biome: human gut; feature: human-associated habitat; material: faeces | place: China | collected 2012 ... | reverse complement strand
TGCCGACAGCGGTCACTTTGCCGTCGGAGCCGATCGTGGCCACAGAAGTGTTGCCAATGCTCCAGGAGGGGGTGGAACTGGTGCCGCTCACTTTCATGGTGAAGGTCTGTCCTGCCGATTCGAGCGTAAAATCCTCCCGATTCAGTGAGAGGGAACCATTGGAGGAGCTACTACCGGAGGAGCTACTACCGGAGGAGCTACTACCGGAGGAGCTGGAAGCGGCACCGCTGGTGACTCCGTTGCGGACGGTACAGGTCTGATCAGATGCCCCGGGCATGGAGGCCGTGATGGTGGCCGACCCGTTTTTTGTGCCGGGCGAAACCTTGCCGTTCTCATCCACAGAGACGATTTCAGGGTCGCTGCTGGTCCAGGTGATGGTTCCAGTGGTTCCAGCCGGAGTAAAAGTAACGCCGATGGTTACCGGATCAGGGTAGCTGTCATTCATGGTAAAGTCGGACTTGTCTAATGTAAAGCCGGTAGCTGTCTGGGTGACAGGTATGGTTTCAGACGGGGTGTCAGTAGGCTCCACGGTGGGGCTGGAGGTGGAATCCACGGGAGTAGTCTCATTGGGGATAACATCCGGACTGGGCGAGACCTCCTCCGTCGGAGGGGAGGTTGGATCAACAGGGTCCACATTTCCCTTATCGACGAGGGGTTTGACAATGGAGATCACAATACAGACCGCCGCCACAATCAGGGCCAGCGAGATGACAGTGCCGATGATTTTCAGTGGCGATGGGCCGCCGCCGTAGCCGCCGCCCCGCGTGTTGGTGGACAACCGCTTGCCGCCGTTCCGGCGGCCGTCTTCCTCGGAACCGTCCGCAGCAGTGGGACGGCCGTCACAGAAGGGGCATCGTTTATAGGTAACGGCGTAATCCTCGCCGCAGATATCACAGTGAATGGTTTCCGCCCGTGTGCCGGTGCCTCGTCTGGCCGCCATCGGGATCGCCTCCAATTTTGTACTTTAAACAATATTCTACACGCTGCGGCCGAAACAGTCAACGCCAACACGAAAAAGATCAGTTATTTTTAAAAAATTATGTAAACTTATGCTGCTATTGATTCTTTTCGCGGATACGGATATAATGAAACAACAGCCAGATCGGAAGAGGTGTTGCCGTGTGAAAGGGTCGCTGTCCGCTGCCGCAGTCCATAAGCAGTATGACGAGGGCATTTCGGCGTTCAAACGTCAGATTGCCGATCCCACGCTTCGCATGAAGTTTAGCCAGGAAGTGGACATATTTATGCGAGGGTGTGCTCTGGGGGTTTGGAGCCGGGATGGAGAAGCGGTCTCCACCCGCCATGTGGAGTATTATAACGCCATTTATAGCAAGGGCAACCCAGTACCCTCCGCACTCTTCTGGGAACTGTCCACGGCAGTGAGTGAGTACCCAGGCTTTAAAGCTCCCACCTTCTTCCACCGTATGCGGGCGGTGGACAAGGTGTCCGGCAGCAAACTCTCCCGCCGCTTTATCGACCTGATGACGCTGATGCTTCTGCTCTTTGCCGCGGTGGACGATGTGGTCAGCGAAGAGGAGGCCGGCTTTGTCAACCAGTGTGCCGACGCTCTGTCCGCCCTATGTGATCGGGATGGCCTCAAAGGGGAGAAGGTCCCGCTGGATGTCAATGATTTTGTGACTAGACGCCGCACCGCGCCGGAACAGAGAGAGAATTATTCTGCTGCCGGAGATACGGAGCGGCAGGAACCGGCGGTCCAACCGCAGCCAGAGGCTGAGCCAGCTCCCTCATTGGAGGAGCTGCTTGCCGAGCTGGACGCCCTGTGTGGCCTAGACAAGGTAAAGGCGGATGTAAAGAGCCTTATTAACCTGGTCAAGGTGCGCAGAATGCGCCAGGAGCACGGGCTTCCTGTCCCCCCGATGTCTCTCCACCTGGTGTTTATGGGCAATCCCGGCACCGGTAAGACTACAGTCGCCCGGTTGCTGGCCAAAATTTACCGCGCGATTGGGGTGCTGTCCAAGGGGCAGCTGGTGGAGGTGGACCGCTCCGGGCTGGTGGCCGGCTTTGTAGGGCAGACCGCCATCAAGACCAGCGAAGTCATCCAGAAGGCCTTGGGTGGCGTCCTCTTTATCGACGAGGCCTATGCGCTGGCCAATCAGGAGAATGCCAACGACTTCGGGCGGGAGGCAATTGAGACACTGCTCAAGGGGATGGAGGACCACCGCTCAGACCTTATCGTCATCGTGGCCGGATACACCGAACTGATGGGGAAGTTTATCCACGCAAACCCTGGATTGGAGAGCCGGTTCAATAAGTACTTTTACTTTGAGGATTATAACGGAGACCAGCTCATGGAGATTTTTCAGTCCATGTGTGGAAAAAATGGGTATACACTCAGTAGTGATGGAGCTGAATATGCCAAATCGTTGTTTTGCGAACTCTATGAAGAGCGGGACGAGAACTTCGGAAATGCCCGGGACGTGCGCAATCTGTTCGAGCGGGCGGTGGCCCGACAGGCCGACCGGCTGGCAGCACTGGAAAATCCGGGCAGGGAAGAGCTGATGTCCCTGACCGCGGCCGACCTCAGAGAAGAGGATGGGGAGGAGTACACACCGGCACAGGGAGAAGAGACAGGAGGCGCTGTTTAAGAGATACACCCTGAATTGGTGGAGGGGACCGACAAGCTGAAAGGGCAGCCGTGACCATGCGCCGGTACTCCAAACGGGCCAGAAGTTCCGGCGTGGTATGCCTTTGAGGAGAGATAGATAAGAGAAACGGACATATAAGTCCTCCCAGGCGCCGACGGCACCTGGGAGGACTTTCACATGTATGAAATTGCGGTTGTTGTGGAGGACGCAAAAACCGTGCAGGCGATATCAGATACACGGCGGCGGGGGATTCTCCGCTACAGCTCATCCAGCAGGGAGTCAATCCTGCGCTTATTCCGGATGGCAGAGTCCCCGTATTGATGGACAAGTTTCAGTGCGGCTTCCAGCTGTTTGACCAGCGCACCGCACGCCTGAACAACTTCTTCATAGAGTCCGGCGTTTGTCTGCTTGATCGTTTCGAACGATATCAGGTGCTGGGCCCGGGGGCCAAGCTCCTTTTTGAGCCTGGAAACGACATTTTTCTGGAGCTCCAGATAAGGCTTTTCAAGCTGTTCAAAGGAGAGCCCCAGAAGACTACAGCTGATAGAAAGCAGCGATGCATAGTAGCCGTTTGGATAGGAGACAACAAAAGAGAGATATTTCTGAACGTTACGATTGGGGCTAGTTCGGTGCGGCATGGCATCGCGCAGCAAGATACCGGAATAAATCGTTTCGAGCAGCCAGCCCAGATCCTCTCCTGACGCACGGAAGCCTTTCTCCAGTTTTAAAAGGCCGGGCTTCAGAGCATTTTTGACAAAGCGCTCCCGCTGCAAGTCATACAGCATAGACAGATAGCCTGAGGAACGAGACCAGACGATAAAACGAGTTTCTTTCACCCAGGCGGTCAAGAGCTTTCGCTGTGTCTTGTCGTCCAATTGGGTTGTGTATAGGGCGGCAAAGTATTCCTGAAAGGAGCGATGGGAAAACTTGTAATTTATTCCCTCATGCAGCAGCATACACACGCTGTTTGTCAAGTCGTGCAGGTAGTCCTGTCCTGTGAAAGCGGAGCCGGGAGCAATTTTTTCTCGAGCCTCTTGGATGAGAGAAATCACTTGGGACTGGGTAAATTCAAACTGGCTTTTGAAATAAGATTTGAAGCAGAAATAGGAAAAAACGCTTTTGAACTCCTCGTAGCTGAGCTTAGAGGCAATATCCCTCCGAAAACCACCCTTCAGCGCGTCGTGGCGGCTGAACATAGCGGAGAAGGCCTGCTCATAAAAATCGTTCAGCTTTTCCGGGATGGCGGCTTGGCTGTCAAAGGTGATGAGCATAATCGTAAGCAGCAGAGGATTGGAGGCAAAGGATTTATACCGCAGAAACAGATCGCTATCCAGTGCCCGATAGAATTTCTGCTTGATAGTATCGTCATACTCCAGCTTTTGTATCAGCTCAAGGGCCTGAACCTTTGTCATGGGCATCGCATCCAGTTCCACAAAGTCGTTCCAGCCTACGAATTCTTCTGAAGGGCGGGAGGAGACGATAAAATAGTTATCACTGTATTTGATGGACAGAGCAGTGATTTCTCGGGACACCTTGTCAGCCAAGTCACTTTTCACTTCGTCAAATCCATCGAAGAGCAGCAGATAGCATCCAGTCTCTAAACTATACTTAAAATATTCCTCCTCCAGGTCAAAGTTATACATCTTCAGATTCTCATAGATATATCCAGACAGAGAAATGTCCTTTGCCTCCCGATCGTTGAGCCCCCGGAGTTCCACCAGCACGGGGATCAAATCGGTACGCTTTACGCAATCTACAAAAAAGTATTTGAGCATAATGGTTTTGCCGATGCCGCCGGTCCCGGACACAATTAATTTATGGCCGATATCCAAGATGTTGTTGATATCCTTGGTTTCGATGACCTTTCTGCCCCGCCTCACGTTCAGGCTGACATAAAAGGCGTACAGGCTCTGCGGATCCTGCTTGTACAACAGCGTTTTTATCTTTTCGCAGCGCTCTTTGGAGGCGGTGAGATATTTCCGGAAGGCTGAGCCGAAATCAATAGAACCTTTTAAAATAGCGTCTTTTGCCGCTTTTTTTAACTTCCCAGCAACAATGGCAGCAGCGTTTTTGGACAGCTCGGAGATAGTCTCTGCCGCAATTTTATTGACGTCGATTGAAAAAGTATCCACAAGCAGTCACCTTTTAGCCACACTTGGAATATCCGCAGTCCCTGCAGATGACGCACCCACCCTCGTGTTCCAGCTTGCTTCCACACTCGGGGCAGAACTTGGCCAGCTTGGCGGCGGCTGGAGACAAGTCAGGATTGACCGGCGGCGTGGAGGCGATCAGAGGCGTGGGGAGGGCGCCGGCCTGGGAGGCCTTGACTACCTTCTCGATGGCCTTTGCTATGGCGTCAGGACAGGAGGTGACGCTCATGCCCTGCTGCCGGATGGTGGACGGACAGCGGATACCCTTAAGCTGGGCGATAATCTCCTGGGGATCCATGCCGCTGCGGATGGCCACCGATACCAGACGGGCGGTGGCCTCGGACTGGCTGGGACAGCCGCCTGCACGGCCCGTATTGGTAAAGACCTCGCAGATGCCGTTCTCGTCGTAGTTTACGGTGATATACAGATTTCCGCACCCGATCTTGACCTTCTCGGTAAAACCGGTGGTGACCGCAGGCCGGGGCCGGGGAAGAATTTTGCCGTACTCGGGAATCTGGCAATCGGGACAGGCGGGGGGAGCGGTCTCCTTGCCGTCGTTGACCTTTCCGATGTTGAGGACCTGTTCGTTCCGGCTGCCATCCCGATAAATCGTGGTCCCCTTACAGCCCAAAGTATAAGCCAAGCGGTAGACCTCGGCCACATCCTCTTTGGAGGCGGAGTTGGGGAAATTCACCGTCTTCGATACCGCGTTGTCGGTAAATTCCTGGAAGGCCGCCTGCATTTTGACGTGCCAGATGGGGGAGACATCGTGGGCACAGACGAAAACCTGTTTCATCTCGGAGGGAATTCCATCTACGTGGGCCAGCGTGCCGTGTTCCACTACCTGCTGCATCAGCTTGTCCGAATAGATGCCCAGCTCATTGAGCTTGTCCTTAAGAATCTGGTTGGTCTCGATAAGGTGCGTGTTGTCCATGACATTGCGGATATAGGCGTAGGCAAAGATAGGCTCCACACCAGAGGAGACGCCGGCAATGATAGACAGGGTGCCGGTGGGGGCGATGGTGGTGACGGTGGCGTTGCGCAAAGGCTTGCCGTTTTTGTAAATACTCTCATCAAAGAGCGGGAAGGGGCCCCGCTGCTCAGCCAATTTTTCACTCTCAGCGTGACCGATGGTCTCTACCAGCTGCATGACTTGCCGCCCCATAGCCACGCCCTCTTCGCTGTTATAGGGAATTCCAAGATAGAGAAGCATATCGGCAAAGCCCATGACCCCCAGGCCAATTTTCCTGGTGGCCTTGGTGACGGCCTCGATTTCATCCAGTGGGTACTTGTTGACCTCAATGACATTGTCCAGGAAGTGGACGGCAGTGCGGATGGTGCGCTCCAGTTTCTCCTGATCCAATTCATAGCCGCCGGAGGTTTTTCGGAGGTGGTTGACCAGATTGATAGAGCCCAGATTACAGCTCTCATAGGGCAGAAGCGGCTGCTCGCCGCAGGGGTTTGTGGACTCAATCTCTCCCTGACTGGGGACGGCGTTGTCACGGTTGAGCCGATCCAGGAAGATGATACCGGGCTCTCCGGTCTGCCAGGCGGAGCTGACAATGGCATCGAAGACCTCCCGGGCATTGAGCCGCCCGACAGACTGCCTGGTGGCGGGGTCTACTAAGTCATAGTCCTGCCCCTGTTCCACTGCCTCCATAAAGGCCTCGGTGATTCCGACAGAGATATTAAAATTTGTAATCTCGTTGAGGTTGTTTTTGCAGGTGATGAACTCCATGATGTCGGGGTGATCCACCCGCAGGATACCCATGTTGGCACCGCGGCGGGTTCCGCCCTGCTTCACCGCCTCGGTGGCGGCATTGAAAACTTTCATGAAGGAGATGGGCCCGCTGGCCACGCCGCCTGTGGAATTTACGGTAGAGCCCTTGGGACGCAGGCGGGAGAAGGAGAAGCCGGTTCCGCCGCCGCTCTTATGAATCAGCGCCGCGTTTTTGATGGCGTCAAAGATTTCCTCCATGGAATCGGCCACCGGCAGAACAAAGCAGGCCGAGAGTTGGCCCAGCGGTCTCCCGGCATTCATCAGTGTGGGAGAGTTGGGCAGAAAGTCCAAGTTTGTCATCAGGTCGTAAAATTCCTTGGCTGTAGCCGCTGTGTCGGCCTGGGAATCAAAGGCCTGATCGGCCGCAGCTATGGCGTTGGCCACCCGGTGAAACAGTCCTTCCACCGTCTCGGTGGCCTTTCCGTGCTCATCCCGAATTAAATAGCGGCGCTCCAGCACCGCCCTTGCATTTTCCGATATCGGCATTCCGCTCCACTCCTCCCAAATCATTCCGCAATGGTATACAACATATTGTAGCTTTATTGTAGAGGCTTGTCAATATCTTGTTTCTTGTTCTAGGGATAGAAAATTGGTATAATGATAAAGAAAGAAAAGAAGATTGGGAGGCGCGGTATGGACCAATGGGAGCGGGAGCGGCGGCAGGCGGAGGCCCTGATGCTGCGGGAGCACTGCGGACGGTTTTCACGCATGGGCTGGGCCCTGTTTGCCATGGCAGTGGTGTCTCAGGCGGTGCAGTATGCGGCGGTGGGGCTGGCACAGGTCCTGGCTCCAGGGCTGGCAGGCAATATGGTGTTCCTGTGGGCGCTGAATCTGGTGTCGGTATATCTCTTGGGGTTTCCGGCCTTTGCGGCGGTTATCCGAGGGCTTCCGGCGCCGGGCCCTGCCAGAGAGACTGAGGACCGTCCGTTAGGTGCTGTCCGGTTTTTTCAGGTCTATTGCATCTCACTGGCCGGACTCTATCTCTCCAACTATGTAACCCTGGGGTTGACAGGACTCATCGGACGTCTGAGAGGCGTGCCTGTGAGCAATCCGGCTGAAATCATTGTGGGCTACCCTGCAGCCCTGAGCCTGATCCTGGCCTGTGCAGTCGCGCCCGTGGTTGAGGAGCTTATCTTCCGGAAGCTCCTGCTGGAGCGGCTGCGGCCTTATGGAGATAAGTTCGCCATGTGCGCCTCAGCCCTGTGCTTTGGTCTCTTCCACGGAAACCTGAGCCAGTTTCTGTACGCTTTTGTTATTGGGCTGATTTTTGCCTATGTTGTACTGCGGACGGGGCGGGTCTGGCAGAGCATGCTGCTCCATGCCATGGTAAATTTCGTATCAGCAGGGCTGGTCCCGCTGCTGGAACCGCTGGGTACGATTGGAGCGGCTATTCTGGGGCTCTTTGTTCTTGGAATGATTTTTCAGGGAATTGTCTTTTTCATTGCCCTGCGCCGTGAGCTGTGGTTTCGCCAGGGGAACACGGGGTTTCGTGAAGCGCGCAAATGGGAGCTCTTCTTTGGAAATCCGGGGATGATTTTTTTCTGTATTGTGGCTGGGCTGACGATCGTGTCCAGTTTGCTGGTGTTGTAGGGGGAAAGCCGCCGGGGCTGGTACACGGGAGCGGAGCCTCCTGTGCAGCTTGCCGGCAGAGAGAGCGGAAGTGGGAGACCTATTCCCCTACGTCTATGAGCACTTTCATGGTGCTCTCCCGGTTGCCGTCAATATACTGATAGGCCTTTAAGTAGTCCTGGAAGGAGAAGTGACGGCTCATGAGTGGTTCCAGCTTGATTTTTCCGGATTCTATCAGACGAATGGCGTCGGCGTAGTCCTCGTGGCGGTACATCATGGTTGTATTCAGGTCCAGTTCGTGATCGTTGAGGACGGCCAGATCCACATGGGCCATACCGGCGTAAACCGCGACCAGGATGATGGTGCTGCCCTTCCTGGCATATGTAATGGCCTGCCCCATAGTCGTGTCATTTCCGGCGCAGTCATAGATGATATCAGCCTTATCCGGCCCAAAGGCCTCTGACAAGGCTTCGCCGAAGTTCTTTTTTCCCGTGTGAACGGCAAAGTCGGCGCCGCACGCCCGCGCTTTGTCCAGGCGGAGATCGCTGATATCGGTTATCAGGACGCTGGCCGCACCCAAGGCCTTGGCCGCCTGGGCCACCAAAATACCGATGGGCCCTGCGCCCAGGACAGCAATGCGCAGGCCAGCTACATCTCCGGCCCGGCGGACGGCGTGGACAGCTACGGCGGCAGGCTCTACCATAGCCCCCTGGTCAAAGGTCATGGAGGAGGGGAGGGGAGTTACCTTGGAGGCGTCCACGGCAAAATATTCACTGGCCGCCCCGGTGGTCTGAAAGCCCATAACCTTCAGCTCCTCGCACAGGTTATACTTCCCGTGGGTACAGGGATAACACCTGCCGCAGAAGACCTGGGGTTCAATTGTAACCTTTTGGCCAGGGACAAAGCCCACTACGCCGGGGCCCAACCGCTCAATACGGCCGGAGACCTCATGGCCCTGTGTAATGGGGTATTTCGTAAAGGGATGCTTGCCGTGGTAGACATGGATGTCGGATCCGCAGATCCCGATGCGGATGATTTGTACCAATACCTGCCATGGACCGGGTTCAGGGATGGGAATTTCCTGAAATTCAATTACGCCCGGGGCGGTCATAACCTGTTGAAGCATAGATACTCTCCTCCTGATTGGTTTTACAGACATCATCTTACCCCAGGGGGAGAAAAAGTCAAGTATCATCATAGGACAGACGGCTGAAGGGACGGCTCTCCGCATTCAGGGATAGGCATTCCAGTACATTTCGCCTGCTTCCAACTCAATACCGCGCGCAGCAAAGAGTTCATCCACCGTACAGAACAGAAAGCCCTGAGCATGGAGGGCATCCACAACACGCAGGGCGGCATCTACCGATTCCGGGAAAATATCGTGCATCAAAATGATGGAACCGTCCTGGGCCTCAGACACAATCTGCTGTACCTCGCGGTCGGCATTTTTGTCGTCCCAGTCCTCAGGGTCGATAGACCATAGGATAATAGGGCAGCCAGCCCAAGCCTTGACGCTGTCGTCCAGCATCCCATAGGGCGGCCGGAGCAGAAAATCATTGTGTCCCAAAGTCTCCTTGAGAAGCATTCGACTCTTCTCAACTTGGGCGTCAAAGTCCGCCCGGTTCAGTCCTGTGAGTTTGACATGATCATAAGTGTGAATGCCAATCTGGTGCCCCTCATTGTCCATGCGGCGTATGACATCCTCGTTGCCTTCAATTTGAGCGCCGATCAGAAAAAAGGTGGCCTGTACGCCCCGCTCCGACAAGCCGTCCAGCAGGCGGGTGGTGGTGGAGCGGCGTGGGCCGTCGTCAAAGGTCAGGGCGATGAGCTTTGGATTCTCTGAGGCCAGGGCGGCGGTCGCCTGTCCCTGCCGGGGGGTACTCCCCCGCAGCAGGGCGCACAGCCCCAAAACGGCCAAGACGGCAGCGGCCGCCCAACGTGTTCGTCCTGTCCGTCCGGCCATGGCGCTCCCTCCCATTCGCGTAGTTAAAGACAGTTTGCGCCGGAACACGGAAAATATGCTCCGTAGGACGATGAAACATGCAGACGGTTGCGCGGGCGGGCGGAACATGATAGAGTAACAGGGAAAATTTTTCTCTTTGCTGCAACCATCCTGCCCTCAGGGGCGTGTAACAGATGAAAGGGGGCGGGACAGTGGATCACTCCAACCGGTTGGAAGAGCTTGTGACGCGATATGAAAACACCCTGTTCCGCACGGCCCTGGCCATTCTGGGAGACGTCCCGGAGGCGGAGGATGCAGTGCAGGAAGCTTTTCTGGCACTGACCAGGCATCTGGATAAAGTGGAGGATGCACACAGCCCCAGAACGAAGAAATTTCTTGCAAC
>ERZ773258.2678-NODE-2678-length-10464-cov-2.914593_pt1 | contig 10464 bp, 10 predicted proteins | sample MGYA00511962_ERZ773258 | MGnify/ENA primary metagenome ERZ773258 (study PRJEB29015, sample SAMEA2737755) | human gut metagenome | biome: human gut; feature: human-associated habitat; material: faeces | place: China | collected 2012 ... | reverse complement strand
GCAAGCTCCTGATGCCCGACGTTGCCCCTGGCGACCTTGCCGTCCATCAGCTTTGCGCCTTTGCAGCTCGGCATAAGGCGTCCAATACTTTCGAAGAGGCTGCGAGAGCGTGTTCTTCGAAGTTGGCGGCGAGCACTGCATGTCGTTGCGCTCCTTTCGCTTCTGAGTTTGCAGCTTGCATACCGTTTGCCTTTCAATTATAGGGGACAGCGGCGGAAAAAGCAATCACAGAGACACTGAAACATGTCAGCATGATTTGATAAAAGGCAAGCTGCCGCCCATTCCGAGCGGCAGCAGATTTTTTTCTGCTTGGGTCTCGTATTAAAAAACCAACGGCAGTCTGCGCGTTGACGGAATGCTGCTTTCAAAACAGGGGGGAAGACGGCCGCAGATTCCTGCTGGATAAAAGCTGGACTGGCGGCAACAAGCAGATTACAGACAGACATCTTTTGAAAAACTGGCAAGTTGTCGTACAAATTGCACTTTTAACAGAAAAGAAAGAAGGGGAAACAGGGCGCTTTTTTGCATTTATCCAAAGATTTTTTGGGATAGTCGGTTCCTGTTGACACTGCCCAAAAGCACTGGTAATATGCAAGCAAGAATTATATGAAATGCTGAGTAGGGGATGCTATGAGCCAAGTTGAACATCGTGCAGAGCGGAGCTTTGCAATCAAGGGGACGCTGGTTTTTACCGCACAGCGGGATCAGTTTACCATCATGGAAGATGCGTATCTGGTTTGCGAGGGAAAAAAGGTTGCAGGAGCCTATGACACGCTGCCGGATCAATACCGCCAGATCGATATCCTGGATATGGGCGGCAAATTCGTCATTCCCGGTACCTGTGATATCCATGTCCATGCCTCTCAGGCGTCCTTCCAGGGAATCGGGCAGAATATTGAGAACGGCCAGTGGAATACATGGTTTGACCGCTATGCGTTTCCCGATGAGTCCAGATTTAACGATATTGCGTACGCGGAACAGGCCTACACCCGTTTTGCTGAGTCCCTTCTGGCTACACCGACAACGCGCCTGTGCGCCTATGCAACGACCAGCCGCGAAGCGACAGAGATTCTCATGAAAGTCCTGGCAAAATACGGATTTGCAGGCTATGTCGGAAAGGTGAATATGGACCGGAATTCTTCGCCGGGCCTGCTGGAAACAACACAGGAGACGATCACGCAGACCCGCCTTTGGCTGGAAGAGACAAAGAACGGAATTGGTGCGATTTATCCGATTCTCACGCCGCGATATTTTCCCAGCTGTACGGAAAGCTGCCTGCAGCAGTTGGGACAGCTTGCAGAAGAATACCACGTCCCGGTGCAGTCGCACCTTTCAGAGGGGCTGGATGAAATCGACTGGGTGCGGGAGCTTGCACCGGATCTTGACTATTATGCACAGGCCTATGACCGTGCGGGGCTGCTTGGACCACAGACACAGGCCGTGATGGCACACTGCGTGTTTTCATCCCCGGAAGAGGTGGAAACACTGAAAAAGCGCAATGTGCTGGTAGCGCATTGTCCGCAGTCGAACATGAACAGCTGCGGCTGCGCGGCGCCGATCATGGACTATCTGGACGCTGGGATCAAAGTCGGATTGGGTACAGATGTCGGCGGCGGCAACACACTGAATATGTTCCGGACGATGTTTGAGGCGATTTTGGCTTCCAAGGTCTTTTGGGCTTCCAAAAACAGTGCGCGAAATATGGACCAGCGGAAAGTTCTGTCTCTGCCCAATGCGTTCTACCTTGCAACAAAAGGCGGCGGCGTTCTCTGGAAAAGCGGAAGCTTTGAGCCGGGATATTGTTTTGATGCGGTGATTCTGGATGACAGCCGTCTCTGTGACGGCGTACAGCGGACGCCCTATGAACGGATGGAGCGCCTGATTACAAGGTCGGATGACCGGGATATCTGTGCAAAATACATTGATGGTGTCTGCGTCTATAAAAAAGGAGAATAAACCATGACAGCATTTACAGGGGACATTCAAATTCTTCTATATACCGAAGAGGTGGATTTTTCTGCCTGCCGGGACTTCTATCAAACGCTGCTCGGCCAGGAGCCGTATTACAGCTGGGACGAAGGAACGCAGGATCGCGGCGCAAAATTCCGGGCCGGCCGCGGCACAATCAGCGTACTCTGTCAGGCACATGACAGAAAGACCGGCCCTGTGATCGTCAATCTGGAAACCGAAGATGTCGATCAGACCTATCGGGAGCTTACGGCTGCAGAAGGCATCCGGATTGTGAGCAAGCCTGTCACACAGAGTTACGGCACACGGTACTTTGCCGTTGAAGACCCCTGTGGAAACCGGATTAACCTGTATCACAGCAATCACTGAGTTCAGACGATCCTGCGGTTCAGCTGATATTTGATATAGTCCGTGTCCGAGTAGATCTGTGAGCTGATAAACGGTTCATTGTGACTATCCAGACACATGCTGCTCAGAAAGAGCAGCGGATGCTGCTTGTCCTCGAGCAGGGATTCAAGGAACGGGTAGTCTTCCGGTTGGGCAACGGAGATTGTGGTTTCGTCCTGACAGGCGGCGCGGCCGGTTGCGCGAAAAAGGAAAAGCCGCAGATCGGTATTGTTTGACCCAAGCAGCTGTACACACTGACCTTCCGAGAGGAAGGCCATCGGGAAACTGTCTTCAGCCAGTACACAAAAATGTTCATCTGCCGTGTACAGGCAGCGCCGGGTGAGGATCCGATCTTCTTCACCGATGTGAAAACGGGTGGAAAAGAAAGCTCCTGCGCGCTGCTGCACAAATCCGAGCTGCCGCATGGCGGGCGTGTGTCCCTGCTTGGAGATCAGCGTCGGAAAATCGACAAAGTGGAGCAGGCTTTCATCCTCCAGTAGCGGCTGACGACGCACATAGGTGCCGCTTCCTTGCCTGCGCTGGACGAAGCCTTCTGTTTCCAACTGGCTCATGACTTCCCGGATCGTGGTTCGGCTGACATCGAAACGCTTTGCAAGCGCAGGCTCTGAGGGCAGCCGCTCGCCGGGTTCCGCATTGCGCAGCAGGAGTTCAAGCTGTGCGCGCACCCTGGATTGTTGTGTTTGTGAGGATAGACGGAGCATAGAAGCAGCACCTCCAGCTTTTTTGCTGATTATAGTCATTTATTAAGAAGTTTACAAGTATAAATATATGTATTTCTGGTCGATATCCGAAACGGAAGAAAGGAAGAGAAGTATGCAGCACAGGGATTATTTTGAAAAAGAGGTACGGACGGTCCTCTGCGTCAGAGACTTGGAGCGGAGCCGGAACTTCTATCAGCAGACATTGGAACTGGTTCCGGTCTGGGACGGCGGAATGGAGGGCTGCCGCTTTGCTGCAGCAGGCGGTGCAGTAGAGCTGCGTCCGGCCGGCGCCGATCTTCCGCAGGGGCCGACGACGATTATGCTGGAGGCGGACAATGTTGATGACTGCTATTCGCGGCTGGCAAAAAAACCGGGGCTGCATGTTTATGAACATATCGCGGACCGCCCGTATGGAATCCGGCTGTTCCAGTTGCTCGATCCGGATGAAAACGTGATTGTGATCTTCTCCTGGAGCCGTGATGTGATGGAGTACCAGCATGGTTGGCAGCCGACAGTTCCGGGGATGTTCCGTGGTGAATACCGCGCAGTGGCGTATGTAGATGTGACGGACTATGAACAGAGCCTGGCATTCTACCGGGATATTCTCAGGCTCCGTGCATGCTATACCTGGGACTACGGAACAAAGGACCGGGGACATAAGTTTGTAATCGGATCCGGGGACGGAACGCTGGAGGTACTTTGCAGAAAGGATCCGATGCCGCAGGGGAACGAGACGCTGATGTTTGAAGCAAAGGATGCAGACAGTTGCTTTGAGGCAATCATGAAAAAGGCAGCGCCGCTGGTTCAGGTTTTGCAGGAGCCCTGTGGCTGCAAGGACGGAACGCGGGCGTTTACCCTGCTTGATCCGCATGGAAATCATGTTGTGATCTATAGTGAGCAGAGACGATAAAACAGGAGGAACGGCAAGTGGAACCGATTTTACGGGCGGAAAAACTCACGAAACGATTCGGAGAATTGACGGCAAACCGGGAGATTGACATCGAAATCCACGCCGGTGAAATCCATGCGATAGCAGGCGAGAACGGTGCGGGAAAAAGTACGCTGATGAAGATGCTCTATGGTGTCTATCAGCCGACTGCCGGAAATCTGTATATTGACGGAGAAAAAATGGAGCGCTGGAATCCGACGATTGCCCGGGAGAAGGGCATCGGAATGGTGTTTCAGGATTTCAGGCTCGTTCCGGCCTTCACCATTCTGGAAAATGTATTTCTTTCCCTTCATTCTGCCGGATGGAAGATCAATAAAAAGAAGCTTCGCGCTGAAATCAATCGGATCGCAGCGGAATACCATCTTTCTGTGAACCCTGATACAGAGGTCTGGAAGCTTGATCTTGGACAGCGGCAGCATGTGGAGATCCTGAAGATTCTGCTGGATCCGCAGACCCGTGTGATGATTTTCGATGAGCCCACAAGCGTGCTGGCACCGCACGAAGTGCAGGCTTTTCTGCAGATGCTGAGCGGGTTCCGCGATAAGGGCTATGGGATATTCCTGATCACGCATAAAATTGATGAGATTCTTGCCGTGTCGGACCGGATCACGATTCTGCGTCAGGGCGAACATGTCTGTACCTTCGAACGCAGAGATGGCTTCAGCCAGCAGCAGATCATCTCGGCAATGATGGGGAATGTTCCGGTCAACTTTGAGCTGGAACGCCCGGAATGCAGTGCGGAAAACGAAGCAGCGGCACTGCAGCTGTCGCTTTCCGGAGTCAGCATAAAGGATGACCACGATCAGTTGATTCTGCATGATGTCAGCTTTGAAATGCACAAAGCAGAGATCCTGGGCATTGCCGGCATATCCGGAAATGGGCAGAGAGAACTGGCGGAGGCCATATACGGAGCGCGGAAGCTGCAGAGCGGTATCCTGAGCGCAAATGAAGAGGATATCTCCGCAACGGATATTGCGCATAGAATCCGGTTGGGGATGCGAATGGTGACTGAGGATCCCATTCGCGACAACGTTGTTCCGACGTTTTCGATTCTGGAAAACATGGCGCTGGTCGGCCTGGATCCGATTTACCGCCATGGTGATATGGACTGGCAGGCAATGCGCAGTCAGCTGCAGACACATTCTGAGGTCAAGACCCTCCGGGTCCCACAGGCAGAAAGAATTGCCGGGACACTTTCTGGCGGCAATCTGCAGCGAATGGCGTTTGCCCGTGCCGTTATCTCCAGACCGCGCCTGTTAATTGCCAGTTATCCAAGCCGCGGACTGGACATCGCCACAGTACACGCAGTCCACCAGACGCTGTTCCGGCTGAAAAGACAGGGCGTGGGTACGATCCTGATTTCTGAAGATATCTCGGAGCTGTTCACGATGTGCGACCGGATCCTGGTCCTGTCTTCTCACACTGCGTTTGGACCGTACTGTGTAGACGCGTGTACGCCGAATGAGATCGGAAAAATTATGCTTCAAGGAGAGAACGCACATGAATAAGGCACAAAAGAAGCCGCTGCAACTTCAAGACAGCTTGGCAGTTCGGATTCTGATCTGCGTCCTGTTTCCTCTGATCGCGTTTGCCGTGCTGCTCCTGTCGCAGGGCAAATCGCCGCTTGTGGCGTATCAGACCATCATTACATCTATTTTTGGTTCGGCTTACGGCTTTGGCGAAGTAATTGTCCGTGCGTCGTATCTGATCCTGACGGGTCTTGCGGCAAGCATTCCGGCCCGTGTTGGCCTGGCCAACGCAGGAGGAGAAGGCCAGATGGCGATTGCCGCTCTCGGAACCGCTGTTGCCGGAAGCACGGTGCTGGCAAATCTGCCCGGTGTTATCGGAATCCCGCTGATGCTGCTGGTTGGTATGATCTGCGGGGCTTTGTATGCAGGCGTCGGTGTTTTTCTGAAGCAGAAGCTTGCAATGAACGAGATCCTGACGACAATCCTTATGAACTATGTTGCGACCTACCTGATCTCTGCCATGCTGTTTGGCAGCCTTCGCGATCCAAATGGATGGAATTACCCGCAGACGGTAGAAATTGCGCCCCAGCTGCGTTTTCACACCTATTTTGGAACAAGAATGAACGCCGGTATCTTTGTCGCGATTGCCATGGCAGGCTTGACCTGGTATATCATCTATCATACAAGAGTGGGGTTTGCGGTGCGTACGATCGGCGGAAACCAGATGGCTGCACGTTACGCAGGCATACAGGTGAGAAAAATACAGACCTGGGTGTTCTTGTTCGCGGGTGCACTTGCCGGCCTTGCCGGCGCGGTCATGGTCGTCGGCGTCGAGGGCCGTATGCGGATCAGTGCGGGCGAGACCATGGGCTTTATGGGCTTCCTTGCTGCAGGAATGGCCGGAAACAACCCGCTTTTGCTGATCCTGTCCGCCTTACTGATCGGCGGTTTGACCGTCGCCGGTAACGGCATGGAGATCAACACCGGGCTTCCGGCGGCGACAATGCAGATTTTGATCATGCTCGTTTTGCTGACAATTATGACGGTGGGAGGAAAGAAAAAGGCATGAACGAATTGACAACGATTCTCATTTGCATGGTCAGCGCAGGAACTCCCATCATTTACGCGCTGCTTGGGGATTTGATTGGCCAGCGAACCGGCATCACCAGCCTGAGCGTAGAAGGAAGCATGCTTTGTGGCGCATGTGTAGGCTTTGCCGTAGCAGCCGGGAGCGGAAGCCTGTTTTTGGCTGTTTTGTGCGCAGCGATTGCAGGCGGCTTGATTGGGCTGATCCAAGCGTTTCTTTCCATCTCCAGAAAAAGCAACATGATGGCGACCGGATTTATCCTGATTTTCTTTGCGCAGGGCCTGACCACCTTTTTTGGAAGATCGCAGCTCGGCGTCAGCCTTGGAAAGTCGTTTTCCCTCGCCATTCCGGTTCTGAGCAAGATTCCGGTGATTGGGCCGGCCTTTTTTCAGCAGGATATTCTGACGTATATCGCTTATGTACTTCCGGTGTTGGCTTGGTGGTTCCTGACAAAAACAAGAACGGGGCTGGTGCTCTGCTCTGTGGGGGAACGGCCTGATGTCACAAGAGCGTACGGGTATAACCCGGTGGTTCTGCAATACGGAGCGGTTATTTTTGCAGGTGTTCTGGCTGGAATCGGCGGGGCACATATGAGCGTGATCTATGCGATGAGTTGGGCAAACAACATGATCAACGGACGGGGAATTATTGCCTCCTCTCTGGTGATCCTCTGCTCGTGGAAGCCGCAGCGAGCATACCTTGCGGCGTATCTGTTCGGCCTGGCACAGGCGCTGCAGATATTCTTCCAGATCCACGAAGTGCCCATTTCCATGTATGTGACATTGATGATGCCCTACCTGTTTACATTGGTCGCTCTGGCAATTATTTCGACGTCCAAAAAGCCGTCGATGCCGGAACAACTGAAAATTATTACTTAAAGAAAAAGGACGGAGGAAAAACAATGAAAAAAGTAGTTGCAATGATGTTGGTGCTGGTTCTGCTCGCGGCAACGCTGGTGGCATGCGCAAAGCCGGCTGCATCGCAGGAACAGGCAGACACCACCCAGACGCAGACGGAACAGACGGGCGACGTCAAGCCCGGTGCGGGGGCAAAGAAGCTTGGCATTATCCTGAGCGGAACAAAAGACGACTATGGCTTCAACCTGAATTTCGTGCAGCTTGGTGAACTTGTTGAGAAAGAGCTTGGCATTGAAGTCGTGATCAAGGAAAACGTCCCTACAACCTCTGACAGCGAAGGTGTCATGGAGGAGCTGATTGCACAGGGGTGCACCATTCTGTTCCCCTCGCAGTTTGGATTCCTCGAATACTCGCACAATGTCGCGCTGCGTCATCCTGAGGTAGCGTTCTATTCGCTCCCGATCACGGATTACGCCGGTGGAAACTTTTCCATCATCCATGGAGAAGTGCAGGATGTCTGGTATCTGAATGGTGTCCTGGCCGCCATGTATTCGACAACGGACAAGATCGGCTTCATTGGCTCTCTGCCGATCCCGGATGTCATTGTTGCCATCGACGCGTTTGCACTTGGCGCGCAGTCGATCAAGCCTGAGATTGATATTACCGCGGTCTTTACCGGGTCGTGGGCGGATACTGGCCTGCAGACCACATCTGTGAACCAGTTGATCGACAGCGGTTGTGATGTCATTGCGCCGTTCCAGGATTCCATCAAGACGATGATGGAAATCTGCCGCAGCCGTGGCGTGCACTGCTTCGGCTGCAACTCTGATGCGTATGAGCTGGATCCCCAGACGTGGCTGTCTGCGTGCATTACGGATTGGAGCGGCTATATTCCGTATCTGAAGCAGGCGGTTGACGGAGAATATGAACCGGTGAACATCAGCGGCGGCATGGAACTGAACCTGATCAAGCAGGCAACATTTGGCGACACAGTCTCTGATGAGATCGTGGCGAAGCTTGGTGAAGTGCGCGAGCAGTTGATTAACAAGGAGATTGCCGTGTTTGAGGGCCCAATCTATGCGCAGGACGGTTCGGTCATGTTTGAGGACGGATACAGACCGACGATCGAAGAAATCAACGTGATCGATCAGCTGGTTCAGGGCGTAAAGGGCAGCATGAACTGAGCGGGAAAAGCTATGCTGATTGACGCGCATGTTCATATTTTCCCAAACGTTAATGGGTATGGCCCAAAAGGCCATACCCATGGCGCGGGATATGGCCGGATCGATGCGGGAGACGGTATTGCGCAGGATGTGCTGCCGGCGATCAACGAAAAAACCAGCCATACATTGCAGATGCTGCTGCATGAGATGCGGCAGGGACAGGTGGATAAAGCCGTCTTGATCCTTTGTCCGTGCTATGGAGATTGGAGCGAGTATGTGCTCCAAGCCTGCCGGGACTATCCGGAGCAGTTTACTGCCTCCGCTTTTTTTGACCCTTGGCGTCCGGCGGCACGGCAGTATTATACCGAAAAACTGGAAGGGCCACTTTGGAAAAACATCAAAATCGAGTTTTCCGAGGCGGGTGGCCTGTATGGTGTCTATCCAGGTGTGCAGCTGGATGCGCCAGAGCTGCGATGGCTTTGGGAGGCTATGGAAGCAGGCGGGAAAACAGTTTCGTTTGATCTCGGCCGGCCTGGTGACGGCTCTTATCAGACAAAGCAGATTGCAGCCATCGCAAAGCGCCATCCGGGACTGAAGATCGTACTTTGCCACATGGGGCAGCCCTCACGCCTTGTAGAGCGTGACCCGGAGCTCCAAAACTCTGGTCCGCATGGCTGGAGCAGATCCGACTGGGGACGCTCCCAAACGTCTGGTTCGATCTTTCTGCACTTGCGTATCATGTGCAGGATGAAGAGGAATATCCGTTTCCCAGTACGAAACGATATTTTGAACTGGCACGCGGGATCGTGGGAGCGAAAAAGCTGCTGTGGGGGACAGATATCCCCTGGATGCTGGGAACCGCAAACTATCAGCAGTTGGTGGCGCACGGAAGGTTCCTTCTGACAGACTGCACGGAGAAGGAACGAGATATGATTTTTGCAGAAAACGCGTGGAGTGTCTATTGGAATCATTGCAAATAAAATAGGGAGTCGACAAAATGAATGTTTTTGAAAGGCTGTCTGCGGCCGCTGTTGTGCCGGTCGTTGTGCTCGACGACGCAAAAGACGCGGTAGCAACCGCAGAAGCGCTGCTGGCTGGCGGCGTGGACGTGATGGAGATCACATTCCGCACGGCGGCTGCGGCAGACTCGATCAAGGCGGTCGCGGAAAGCTGCCCCGATATGTTAGTTGGCGCAGGCACGGTCATTACGCTCGAGCAGTGCAAAAAGGCTGTCGAATGCGGTGCCAAATTTATCGTCTCGCCGGGCTTTGACGAAGAAGTTGTCCGCTGGTGCGTAGAGAACGGTGTTGCTGTGACGCCCGGCTGTGTGACCCCGACGGAGATCATGGCGGCGATGAAGATGGGCTTGACCGTCGTAAAATTCTTCCCGGCAGGCGAGCAGGATTCCCTGCGAGATGGATTCCGCCATATGGAAAATCGTGGCAAGCCGGGTTGTCTGCAGAAGAAGCTGTTCAAAACTGCCCGATACATTCACGATGCCTGTGATAAAAATATCCCCGACCTCGGGCAGCGTCTTCCCTGCCCCCGCGCCCGGCCGGATCGCCCCGTTTCCGATCGTGATGTATCCCTGATGACGCCGCGAACCAAGCGAAGCATCAATCGCAACGAGCAGTGCCTCCGGGTGGCGGGAATGGATGTACGAAATCCGGTCCGGTAGATTCAGGGCGTGCACCGGGTCATCCAGCGTTCCATAGACATGAAAAATGCGGCTGCAGTACGGCGAAAGCTGGTACCCGATCAGCGGTCCTAAGGAATCCCCAGTGATCCGGTCGCTTCCGATGCAGAGAAATACCAGTTCACGGAACATGCGTCCGTCCTTTCGAATGCAGTAAGAAAACAGC
>ERZ773258.2669-NODE-2669-length-10516-cov-3.194341_pt1 | contig 10516 bp, 8 predicted proteins | sample MGYA00511962_ERZ773258 | MGnify/ENA primary metagenome ERZ773258 (study PRJEB29015, sample SAMEA2737755) | human gut metagenome | biome: human gut; feature: human-associated habitat; material: faeces | place: China | collected 2012 ... | reverse complement strand
GCAATTGGCGTCAACTGCGCATCGCAGCCAACCGGTACCTGCCAATGTTCCTCCTGCCGGTGGCCTGCATAATCCTGTCCATCCCGGGATGGCTGAAATTCGGCATCCATCTCAACGCCGCGTTCATGAGCATCACCGGATTGCTGGGCGTGCTCGTCACTTTGGGTGCGATCGCCATTGCGTTCGGCATCAAATGCATTCCGTGGCGTACGCCATTGCGGATTCTCATCGCTTCTTACTGGTTCTCCTTCGGCGTGGGCGTGGTGCAATGGCTAGCCATCCATCTGCATATCAAGCCGTTGACCGACTATTTCGCGCACCTCATGTACCGGCAGTACATCAATGAAAGCTCGGTGTGGGGCGGTGGTCGCCCGCAGTTCCTGTTCGCGGAGCCCAGCTATATCGGCATGCATCTGTTCGGCGTATTGCTGCCGCTTATGTGGCTTATGCGTGGGCGCGACCGTATCTATGCCAAGCGGTTGCGCAACCTCATCGTTGTGTATGCGATTGGCACTGTACTGATGCAGGCCGGCACCCGGATCGTTTTTCGCGCGAATCTACCAGAGTCTTGACCCGCTATGCGGGCTGCTCGCCCATCCGTGGACGGTGCTTACCGGATATGGCGCCGGCAACATCATCAACGCGGTATGGGCCGGCGCGAAGCATGCGGGACGATTGTTGAATGGCCTAGGCATGAATGGAAGTGCTGCGGTGGGATTCGCGGCTGGCATTAGCAATCATTTGGGTAGGTAATGTTCGACTGTTCAGTTTTTTGAGCCTTGCCGCTCTAGAGCTGCCATAAGCGAAATGAGACGTGTTTCGTTGCTTAGGACGCAGTGGTCGCGGCCTGTTCGGACCGCAGCTCCTCGATACTTATATGCAAGACGGCAGTCGATGGCCGTCTATGCTGGGTGAAGTGATCTGAAGTGATCTGAAGTGATTTACAAGCTGCGGATTTGCGAACCGAACGGCCACAAGGCCAGCTTGGCCATCTTGAACGACTGGATACCGAACGGAATACCGATGATGGTGACGCAGTTCAGCAGGCCGGCAAGTATGTAGCCAATCGCCATCCACAAACCAGCCAGCACGAACCAGATGATGTTCAGCAACACGGATCCCACACCTCCGCCATACTCCACGGTCTTACCGAACGGGGTCAGCGTGAGTCCCGCCATCTTGAACGCCTGAATACCCAGTGGAATGCCCACAATGGTGATGCACAACACCAAACCGATAATGGCCCAGCTGGCGGCGAGCAACAACCCACCCAGAATCAGCCACAGAATATTACCAAGAAGTCGCATACGCACATGATACTGACATGCCGTGCCGATGCCAACAAGTGGCAACGGATAACAACAAAAGATACAAAAGCAGCAAAGCCATGTGGGAAGGATGCATTTTGCCTCGCCATAAGCAAAAATGGCGAGGCAGGTTTATCGAACCCTAATCGAACCAAGTTTTAATACGGTTGCATTGCTTGGCGATGCCTCCGAATATATTGGTCGCAATTTTTACTTTGCTTTCCGAGGTGTTGTTGGCAGCAGCGTATTGAATGGATTTTTGCAGTCACTTAATTGATGCGGCTGCAAAAGCGATCGGTATTTTCTGGCTGAATTCTTTGAGTACGGAGCGGCAGAAAACAAAATCTTTGATAAGTGCCATGTAAAACTGCTCAACATCTGTTTGACTGAAAGCCCGCTACAAATCTGCCATACATACCGCAGATAGACCGGTTGAAATGGGAAAGATGCGCAGAGTGTGGGGCGTTCGCCTTGGGAACGGACGCCCCACACTTGTTGTGCGGGAATTTATAGCATTCCGATCAGTCCGTGATCGTGGCCGTCGCGTGCGAAGGCTGGGATCGTGTCTATTCCGGCGTCGACAGTGATTTTTTGCCCCCCTTCATACACTTTGCCAGTGCGTAGATCCGTCCATGTGATGCTAGTGTTTCCGGGAAGCGTCACCTCACGCGATCTGGCTCCGGCCTCAACTACGGGGGCCACTAGGATATCAGGGCCGAACATGTATTCATCGGCGATATCAGACACCGATTCGTCTTGAGGGAACTCGTAGAAGAGTCCACGGACCAAAGGCTGGCCATCGGTATGTGCTGATTCGAACAATTCCCGAGTGTAAGGGCGCATTTTCTCGCGAATGGCAATGAACTTTCGGAAGATCTGCTCCGTCTCGGGGCCATAACTCCAAGGCTCATTGTCGGCACCACTTGGCGAACGGTGGTCTCCGGCCGAATTGGTGATGGTCTCCTTGCCGGTTGTCGTATGCAGACTACGGTCGCCATGGTTGCGCATGACCGGTAGGAAGCATGAGAACGCGCACCAGCGGGCCAACAACTCCTTGAAATCGTCCGAATCAATTATCCCATCATGGAAACCGCCCATATCGGTGGTGAACCAGGGGATACCGGCCATGCCCATGTGGATGGCGCAGGTAATCTGGGCACGAAGGTCGGCGAAGGTCGAACCAACGTCTCCAGACCAAACAAGAGAACCATAGCGTTGCGAACCAGCCCAAGCGCAACGGGTGAGGTTGACGATGTCACCATCCCTTCCTATGGTTTGTTGCCCCTCGTAGAAGCCTTTGTTGTAGTCTCTTGGGTAGATGTTTGCCACCTGCTGGTTTGGGCCGGCATAATATCGATAGTTGTCGAAATCGTACGTGCCGTATTCAGGTTCCGCTTCATCGAGCCAGAATGCATCAACCCCAAGCTCGGCATAATTTGTTCGGCACTTCTCCCAAACATATTCGCGAGCTTTTGGATTGGTGGCGTCATAGAACTGGCTGGGACCTTCGAACATCATGCCGACGTCTTCACCCTTATCTGCGCGCACGAGAAGGTTCTTTGACTTCATCTCAACATAATTCTCTGAGGCGAGCGCGACCTGGGGCCACACAGATACCATGAGTTTCACTCCCATGCTGTGCAGCTCGTCCGCCATAGCTTTGGGATCGGGCCAGAATTCATTCTCAAAACGGAAGTCACCCATATGCGGCCAGTGGAAGAAATCTACAACGATGAGATCCAACGGAATATTACGCTGTTTAAACCCATGAGCGACGTCTAGGAGCTGACGTTGATTCCAATATCTAAGCTTGCACTGCCAGAATCCCAGTCCCCATTCAGGCATGTGAGGAGCGTGCCCTGTGGCGTCGGCGTAATGCTTCATTATCGAAGAAGGTGTATCGCCTGTGGTAATCCAGTAGTCAATCTGCTTGGCTGATTCAGCTCGCCATTCCGTACGGTTCTTGCCGAACGTAACGTTTCCAAGTGCCGGGTTATTCCACAGGAAGCCATATCCGGCGCTGGAAACCACGAAAGGAATAGATGCCTGTGAATTGCGATGCGCGAGTTCGAGGGTACAACCTTTCAGATTGAGGATGTTCTGTTGGTACTCGCCCATACCATATAGTTTCTCATTTTCCGGTGTGGTAAAGGAAGCAACGATGGAATAGTCGCCTCCGGTGATCGGTTTGAACCATCGCGCTCGAAGATTTAGTGATCCGCCAGATGGTATTTCCTGAATGAGCGGTGTGCCGTCTGCCTTATAGAAGCTTAGTAAACAGCGTGGCTCTTCATATCCTGATCCGGAGTACAGGCCGCAGGATGCTTTCGCTTGAACTACAATATCGCCATTGCGTAATTCGGCGGTTCTATTGGGCTTGTCAATGGTGATGCCATAGTTGTGGCTGCCTGAGGCCTGGTTGTTTTGTGGCAGCAAAGCTCCTTCTTGTTCTTGTATCTCATGCATTTTCGAGGCGCGGACGCGGACTGAATTCTTTCCCCATGGTTCGATGCGAAGATATTCGCCGTCACCAGTCCACAACAGTGCATCTCCATCGATAGCAAAAGTTAGTTCACTCATAGTTGGTCCTTGTTAATTATGTACTTAAGGGTTGGATCAGTCTTTCACCGCTCCGGCTGTTACGCCGGCGGCAACGTATTTCTGTGCGAAAATTAGTAATAGCGCTGTTGGTACTGAGGCCAATACTGCGGTGGCCATCATTGGCCCCCATTCTTGGTTCTGTGAACCGATAAAGTCATATAGACCCATGGTGATTGGCCTCATCTTGCCGCCACCGGAATCGAGGGTCGAAGCAAACATGAAATCTGACCATGCCCAGAGGAAAGCGAACAGCGAAGTCGTGACAATGGTATTACGGGAGAGTGGAATCACGATTTTGGTAAAAACACCCCACTGCGATGCTCCGTCGATTTGCGCTGCCTCCACCAACGAGCGTGGCATACCGGACATAAATCCCGTCATCAGAATCACTGCGAACGGTACCGACAAAGTGGAGTCGGCAACGATAAGTCCCGGAATACTGTCGAGAAGACCGATGTCATCGTAGATCTGGTAGAAGCCTAGAGACATAACGACCGCGGGAATCATCTGAGCAACAATCAACAGGAAGTTCATGGACTTTGAGCCTTTGAACTCCAAGAAAACAATGGCGTATGACGAAGGTAATGCAATTGCTAGGGTCAGGATCACGCATCCTATGGCAACTAGCAATGACGTTCCTAGGTAGGGGAGCTGTGAACTTAACGCAGAGGCATAATTGTCGAGCGTGAAATCTTTCGGGAACAGATCACCTGAACGGATGGAGCGACGTTGCATGAATGATATGTTGATCATCCAGTATACGGGGAAGAGCATAATCAGCGTCAAAATGATGCCTATAAGTGTTTTCCACCATGATGAACGATGTTTCATTTTAGTTACCTCTTCTCTTCATTCCGCTGGGCCCACAGGTAAATCAGAGCGAAAATCAGTGCTACGACAATGAGAATCGTGCCCACAACGGATGCTTCCGAATACCGGATGGTTGCTGATGTGCCCTTTCCGAAAGCCATCTCATAAGCCCAAGTTGCCAAGGTTCTCGAAGATCCAGTGCCCTTGGTCATAATCCAGATGATGTCTACTGTTCGTAACGTGTAGACGAAACCTAGCAGGAGCGTGATCATCGATACCGGCTTGAGCAACGGGAAAGTAATCTTCCAGAAGCGCTGCCAAGCATTGCAGCCATCCAACGCGGCGGCTTCATACAAGTCGCCATTGATGTTTTGCAAGCCCGAATACAGAATTACGAGGTTGAAAGGAATACCAAGCCAAATATTGGCAATGATAACCGCCCACAAGGAATGATCGGCTTGCAGCCACCAAACCGGGTCCAAACCAAATAGTTTGAGGAAATTATTAATAACACCGCTGTCGGCGTCCATCATCCATTGCCAGATCGTACCGGAAATCATTGGCGGAAGTAGCCATGGTACAAGGAATGCGCCGCGCAAAGCCGCGGAAAGTTTGAAATTCTGATTGAAGAAAACCGCCAATGCCAAGCCGATAGAGTATTGGAAAACGATAGAAGCGAAGACGAAAATCAAAGTCTGTCCGAGAATAGTCCAGAACTGTTGATTGCTTAATATTTCCTTATAGATATCGAATCCAGACCAAGGGGCATCGCCGGTCACAAAAGTGCGACGTGTGTAGCGGTGCATACTCATGGAAATATTCTGAATCAGAGGCCAAACGTAGAAGATAAGCATGTAAATAATCAGCGGGGCCGCGAAACCAATGGCGGCCAATGTGGTTGGCTTGATTCGCCTTGGTTTATCTGCGGTGATTGTTTGAGACATAGTTCACCTGCCTGTTGATGGAAAAGATGGAATGGGGCGTCTGAATATCGCAATGAATGGCGGGCAGATGCCCCAGAAAAATATGAGACCGCGAATCAGCCCTTATTCAAGGCAGCCTGTAGATCTTCAGAAAGCTGTGCAGAAATGTCTTCGTATTCCAGACCAACGTCAGTGGTACGGCCTTCAGCATTTTCTACGGCGTCAACCCAAGGTGCCCAGGCACTGTTCTCTTCCACCTGCTGCTTGCGGACGTCACTTTTGGCGGCAAGATAAACCATCTCATCATTGGTCTTCTTGAGATTATCTCCGTCAATGAGGCACTGAATGACCTCCGCGGTTGCTTTCATCTTGTCACTGTCTTTGGTTTTCTGGGCTGGAATGGTAATGAACTCGCCACCGCTTGGAACTGGGGCTACTCCGCCATCTTTGGCTGGGATGGAAATCATCTTGTAGCCTTTCTCGACGGCCGACTCCATCTGCCATGAACCATTTTCGGAGAAGCCGTAATCGCCGCCAAGGAACAGATCCCATGCAGCAGATTGGTTGTCCGTTGCGACCGATTTCGGAGCCCAACCTTTTTGGACCCAGCCGGATACCAGATCAAGCGCATCCTGCTCGGCACTGGAACCTGAAGCGTCCTTCAATTGACCGCCGGCTCCCCAGAACCAGGGAAGGAACTGGAATGTTCCTTCTTCGCCGGAAATGCCGGAGAACGTGATGCCCTTATATCCTGCGTTTACTACTTTTTCGATGGCACTGTTGAGTGAATCCCAATCGGTAATCGATTCCGGGTAGACGCCGGCCTTATTGAGGACATCGGGGTTTGTAATACAAGCCCAATGCGTTAGTGCCGTAAGAAACCCCATATTGTACGCCGTCGATGATGCCAGGGCCTTCGATATTCTTGTCGAATCCTGAAACGTCGACTCCCGCTGCCTCGATATCCGTAACAAGTCCTGCGTCGACAGCGGTAGGCATCTTTGGGTTATCGATCAGGGCGATCTGGGGTGCGTTGCCGGCCTTGACAGCTGTTGTGAGATTGTTTAATAGGTCTGACTGCGCATAGCCGATGCGTTTTACGTTGTATCCCTCAGGAGCACAATTGGTAACGTATTTCGCCCATGTGCTGCTATCGTTCTTCTGAGGGTATGGGTCCCAGAATTCGATTGTTTTGGAATCTTGACTCGAGTTGCTACCGCAAGCGGCGAGACTGACTGCCGCGGCACTTGCGGCGATTAAAGCTATCACGCGCTTCATATTTGAACCGATCATTTGGTATTTCCTTTCATTAACAGCGCACCTATGCGCTGAATGATTAATTTATTGCGTTTGGGAAGTTTTAATCCCAAACTGTTGAACCGGTTAAACAAGTTAAATAATAAACCCTGATCTTTGAAAAGTCAAATCGACGAACTTAACTAATGTAGAATCTCGTGGTTGTTTTCTGCGCGTAATCTACGTAGCTGCGATGTTACTCGGGCTCTTGGGTGAGTGGATAATCAAGATAGCGGGTGACCGTCGGGGCTTTCGGATTGTTTATTCGACGCAAAAGGGTTCCCACGGCGGCTTCTGATAGTTGCGTAATGTCCGGGCGCACTGCAGGGAACGATATCTTCATTGATGTTGCTAGCTGTTTCGGGAAGACGGTTACGACCTGCAAGTTATCCGGTGTTCGGAGATTCCTGCGTGCCAAGACCTGAGGGGCAACGATTGTTGCTGGCTCGTTGTGAAGTATCAGAGCGGTCGCTTTGGTGTGCGTATCTAGTGCATGCTCAATGAGGGGCGAAGGATCCGAATCGTCGTCTTTCGGATATTCGACATGCATTTTCAGGTCAAGACGTTTGGCGGTCTCTATCGCTGAATCCAGAAAGCGCCAAGCGTAGCCAAGACCCTGATCAAATATTGTGTGTGACCATGGAATAAGAATCACCTCTTTATGCCCTTCAGAGGCTAAGAAATTCAAGATTGATGATGCAGCCTTGGCGAAATCGGAATCCACTGTATCCAAACCGTGTGAGTTCTTTGGCGAGCCGAATGCAACGGTCGGAATGTGCTCTTTTGCGGCATAGCTGACTCGTGGATCCTCATCTTTGACGTCCATCAGGATGAACCCATCCACTTTCTTTGACGACCATGCTTCATGCATTGCCTCGAAGCCGTCGTTCTCGCCAATGAGTAGGGTGTCGTATCCTCTCTTTGTCGCTTCTTCGGATAGCAGGTACACGTACAGTCCAAAGAGGGCTGACAGATAGTTGCCGTGAAAGGCGGGGGAGACCACACCTATTGTTTTGGTTTTTCTTACGGATAGTGCGCGGGCTGCATGGTTCACCGTATAGCCTAATTCGTCAATCGCATGTTGCACCTTAAGTGTTGTAGCTTGGGTGATTCGAGGATCTCCCGATAGTACATACGAGACTGTTGCCTTGGAAACACCGGCTGCGTGCGCCACGTCAGAAATTGTTACCATATATCACCTGCTCTTGCTTCGTCGCTTCGCTAGGTTAAGCAAATAATCAACATGAGACAAGTTTAGCGTTATCTGTTTGCGCGCGTCGTCATGATGGTCGACAAAAGGCAATGACTCTATTCCACGTTTCCTCTCGTCCAATGGAGGTGTGGACGGCTATGCGCGCGAGTATCTACCAAACTACTGATGTTGGCGGTTTGGGTTAAGTCGCGTTGCTGTCTTGGCGTATGCCGTTGACGGTGCGAACATTGGTGAGTTTGATTCGCATCGGTGCTTGAGGCGATTAAACGTACATGCGTGTGAAGAAAAGTACATTGAACGCCGTAAGAAAAGCACATTGAACGCCGGGGTAAGACGAAGAGGCTTGTCTGCGGCTCGCATCTCGTCTATGTATGGCAGATTCGGGGGCCTGACCGGAGACATCTCACTTACATATGGCAGACACATGCGGCGAAAACCTCAAAAACGCACCCCCGAAGTGGCTGTTTTCGCAGGCGACGTGCCATATATAAGCGAGATGTTTCCGTACGAAAAACAAAATCTGCCATACATAACGCAGATAGACCGGTTGGCGTGGGGTATTACGCGAAGTGATTTCACGCGAGTACACGCTGCGGCCTACAGCAGGGGAGCGGTGCGTGGTTTTGCGGTTGAGTTTCGTACTTGCAACTGCACGGGGAATGTCTCGAATGGTTCCTCGATGGGTTGTCCTTCGATGAGCGCCAGAGCCTTTTGTGCCGCATCGACGGCCATGTCGTATGGGCGCTGTCGAACGGTGGTTAGCTCAGCTTCTTTGGCGAAGGTGCTGTCGTCAAATCCGGTTACGGAAATATCTCCAGGCACGGAAAGGCCGCTGCGTTGAAGGCGGAAGAACAATGGAATTGCCTGTGAGTCCTGATGGAAACACAATGCGGTGGGTGGGTTGTCTTGCGCCATGATCTCGGAAATTGCCGCATCTAGAATGCTGTCGCCTTTTTGCACTGCCAGTGTGCGGGCGGTCAGTCCGTCAATTGCATCGCAGGCTTCCTGGAATCCGGAAATACGGTTAAATGAGCTGAATCCCAATGTGGAGGAAAAGCTTTCATATAAATACAGCAGGTTACGATGTCCCAGCTTGGCGAGATGTCGAACGATGAGTTTGATGCCTTCTTTGTCGTTGATACCGACAGTTGCATCGAATCCTTCGCTGGTGGTATTGATACCGATAATCGGAATTTTTGCGGTTCCGAGACGTTTGACCTCGTCGGGGCTGATGCCAAATGAGGAAACGAATACGGCATCGGCGTTGCTGCGTACGGGAAGTTCCTCGAAGAATGCGTCACGCGCCTCCGACCCCTCGATGGGGTAGATGACCAGATCGTACCCGGCGTCACGCAAAACATCGTTAAGTCCGGCAATGATTTCGGCGGTGAACCATTCGATGACGCCGCTGCCGACCAATAATGCTATGCGATAGGTTCTACCGGATTTAAGAATTCCTGCCGATCTGGAAACGCTGAAATTCAACGCATCGGCTGCGGCCTGCACTTTCAACCGTGTTGCCTCTGACACCTGTTCAGGGTGTGCGAAAGTGCGTGAGACTGTAGCGTTCGATACGCCTGCCTTCAGTGCCACATCGCCGATGCTCGCTTTCATGGTGCCTCCGAAAGTTTTTCACTGTTTGTTTCAGCCTACCATCATTACCGTCCTCATGGCTACAGAGTTGAAAGATGAATGAAAAGGGTTGCGATACGACACGCCGTATGAAAAACAATGTGTGCACGCTCACAGCGGTGAGATGAAACGGGTTTCAAATGAAACCGTTTACATTTTAAAAAACCTTGAATTGCCAATATGAAACCCTTGTCGTATGCTATTGCTTGTCCGCAAGGGGCGGATGAAGGCTTACGAGGACGTAAGGAGAGATATGAAAATCAACAAAGGTATCGCAGTGGCAGTGGCGGCCCTGAGCATCGTCGGCTTGGCTGCGTGCGGGAACAGCAATGCCGCGTCCGGCACAACCGATACGAAAGCCGACAAAGGGCTTGACGTTATCGGCAACACCATCACCTACGACCCCAATCATCTCGTGAACGACGGCAAGCCAATCCAGCTCGAGTACTGGAGCTGGGGCAGCAAGGGCACGGATCCTGTCTACAAGATGATTGAGTCCTACACGAAGACGTATCCGAACGTCACCATCAAAACGGTGAATGTTTCATGGGATGATTATTGGACCAAGCTGCCGTTGGCTCTGAAAGGCAAAAACGGTCCGGCCGTTTTCAACATCCACAACTCTTACGATGCGTTGATTCGTCCATACGCAGCGGATTACGATATCGACACCAAGTCTTTGGAATCCGACTACTCCACCGCATCCGTACATGAAGATGAGAACGGCAAAGTCA
>ERZ773258.2667-NODE-2667-length-10520-cov-2.881605_pt1 | contig 10520 bp, 7 predicted proteins | sample MGYA00511962_ERZ773258 | MGnify/ENA primary metagenome ERZ773258 (study PRJEB29015, sample SAMEA2737755) | human gut metagenome | biome: human gut; feature: human-associated habitat; material: faeces | place: China | collected 2012 ... | reverse complement strand
GCGCTTCGTTCGGGACGAAGAGGCCGCGGGTTCAAATCCCGCCAGCCCGACAACTGGACCGGATTGTTGAGAAATCAGCAATCCGGTTTTTCGTTTCCTGTCCCAACAATCAAACCAAGCGATCGAACAGCGGTAAACAACCCGCCGCACACAGCGACAAACCACATCACGGCAAGCCCCCGTATTTGTTGGCGGACCACCGTAATATATCGCTCGAATCAATCGATTGCCGCACTGTTTTTGTAAGTAATACTGAAGTAATTAGAGGAACCATGAAGAAGAGTCTGCTTGCACTGGCTTCGGGCGCGTTCATTCTCGGTGCCGCCGAGTTCGTGATGATGGGCATTCTGCCGCAGGCCGCGGCCGCCACCGGCGTGGACATCCCCACCGCAGGCCATTACATTTCCGCGTATGCGATCGGCGTGTGCTTCGGCACACTGATTCTGGTATTCGGCCGCAAGGTGCCGCCGAAGGACCTCATCATATTGTTTATGGTGATTGCCTTGGTGGGCAATCTGGCTTCCGCATTCTCCGTCAATGCCGCCATGCTGGTCGTCGCACGATTCGTCGCCGGCCTGCCGCACGGCGCATTCTTCGGCACAGCCACACTCATCGCCAAGACTCTGGCGGAGGAAGGCAAGGAGGCGCAGGCCGTATCCGTGATGGTCACCGGACAGACCGTGGCCAATATGCTCGGCGTACCGGCGGGCACCTTGATGGCCGAGTTCCTTTCCTGGCGTCTTGCCTTCGGCATTTTGGCCGCTTGGGCGGCAATGACGATTGTGCTGGCGTCGGCGTGGATTCCGTACGTTGCACCGATCAAGGACGCAGGCATCGCCGGTCAGTTCAAGTTCCTCACCCGCCGTGGCCCGTGGGTGATTTTGGCCGCCGTGTTCACCGGCAATGCCGGTGTGTTCTGCTGGTGGAGCTACGTCTCCCCTTGGCTGCAGAAAACCGGCGGATGGTCGTCTTCCCTGGTGCCGATGCTGATGATGCTTGCCGGCTTTGGTATGGTCATCGGCGGTCTGCTTGGAGGTCGTCTGACCGACCATTGGAGGCATGCCGGCGCGGCCGCAATAGGTCAGTCCATCTCCTGCCTCGGCTTGTTGCTGGTGCTTATCACTCCGGGTAATCAGCCGATGACCGCTGTACTGACGTTCTGGATCGCCATCGGATTGTTCTTTACTTCCGCTCCACAGCAATTGCTGATGACCGAAGCCGGCCAGGGCGGCGGCGAGCTGATCGCCGGCGCGGCTGTACAGGTGGCGTTTAACTTCGGCAATGCCATCGGCTCGATTGTCGGCGGCGCGATGCTCACCACCTTCTCGATGAACTATCGCTATACCGGCCTGGGCGGTATGCCGCTGGCTCTGCTTGCCGTAGGGCTGCTGGCCTTCTACTCGTGGCGCTGCGAAACCGATACCGACGCCATTCACCGCTTGCGCGAAACCAAGGTGGACTGAGACCAAGCTCACAGCAAACTCCCTGACGTGTTTGTTCACAGTATTAATAGACTGAAATCAGACACGATTCAGGGAGGTCTGGCGGTATGGATGAGGAAGCACTGCTCAAACAATTCGCCGCGCAATTCGCGCATGGTCCAGACGATGCCGACGACACCGATGCGGCGGCCGCAGCACAAGGTGCCGATTCCACGGCGAACCAGGTTGCGGACGATGCCGATCAATCGCCCGCAACCTTTGATACCCAACAATTCCTGAACGGACTGGACGCGATTTTCGATCGCCACACGGCCGCCACCGAAGCCGGCCCGTACTTGGAACAGGCGATGGTGGACGCGGAAAACGCCGGCGACGAGGCCGGACTGCTCACCGTGCTCAACGAAACGATGGGCTTCTATCGCTCGCAAGGTCGGCACAAGGAGAATCAGTGGATTGTGCAGCGAGCGCTGGAACTGGCCGCTCGTATGGGCTTGACCACCGGCACATCCGAGGCGTGGGCCACCACGCTAATCAATTGCGCCACCTCGATGCGCGCGGCCAAACAATACGATCAGGCCGAGGATTTGTATCATCAGGCGCAGAGTGTCTGCCGGCATTCGCTGGCGCCCACCGACCGTAGGCTCGCAGCACTGCACAACAATCTGTCGATGCTCTACAGCGAGACGAATCGGCCCGACAAGGCGGAACTGGAGTTGCGTGAAGCGCTGCGCATTATCGAAGCCTCGAGCGTGAACCCGGACGCGGATATCGACGTGTCCAGCTCGCACACGAATCTGGCGTTGACCCTGCTGACCGAACACAAGTTGGAGGACGCGCATTGGCATGCAGCCAAGGCGCTGGAAATCTATCGCACCGGCCATCTGGAACATTCCGCGCATTATGCCTCCGCACTGGCGGGCTTCGCGCAGGTGTGCTTTGCCGAGAGACGGTATGCGGATGCGGTTACTGGATACCGGCATGCGCTGGCCGTGATCGAGGAATGTTACGGCAAGGACACCGATTACTGGCGTATCACCGCCGACAATCTGCGGCAGGCCGAGGAAGCGGCGGCGCAGGCCGGGGTGACGGTTGACAATGCAGGTGTTGCCGGCGATGCAGGCGCGCTGCCCCAGTCCGGCTCGCGGCTGCCGAACAGCCCGGCACAGGGCAAGACCGGTGCGAACGCGGCATCTTCCCCATCCACCGTTTCGGTGTCGACCGGTTCTGCGGGCGCGGCCGAGGCCGTTTCCGCATGCCCGGTGTCCGGACTGAAGCTGGCCCGCGCGTTCTGGACGCAGATGGGCAAGCCGATGATTGCGGCGAAGTATCCGCAGTATGCCGGGCGTATCGCCGCCGGTCTGGTGGGTCATGGCTCGGAATGCTACGGATTCGATGATGCGTATTCGCAGGACCACGATTTCGGCCCGCGCTTCTGCCTGTGGCTTACGGATGAGGATTACGCGGCGATCGGCGAGCAACTTGAGGTCGATTACGAGGCACTGCCGCGCAAGTTCAGCGTGGATGCGCAAGGCCGCGTGACGTTCGAGGCGCATGCCAGGTCCGATGCTTCCGGAGCATTCCCCTCCGCAGGTGCAGGCTCCACCGTCATACCCGATGCGGCAAACGCACCCACCCCCGGCACCGCTACGCACGATACCGCCACTGCCGAGTCAGGCGCGGCGTCCTCTGATGTGGCGGAAGCGATGACGACTCCGATTGATGCACCGCTCTCCCCCGTCACGCCGCGCGCACAGGGCGCGAATCGCCGTGACGGCGTGTTCCGCATCGGTGACTTCTTTGAGTCGATCACCGGGTATCACACTGCGCCGGCGCAGACCGCGCCGCATGAGTGGCTAATGCTTCAGGAATCGACCTTGGCCGCCGCCACCAATGGCGAGGTGTTCGCCGATCCCACCGGTCTGTTTTCCAAGACGCGCCAAGGGTTCAAGAACATGCCCGACGATGTGCGGCTCGCGCTGATCTCCAAGCGACTCGGCATGATCGCCCAGGCCGGTCAATATAATCTGCCGCGTTCGTTGAAGCGCGGCGACGGCGCGGCCGCATGGCTGTCCATCCACGAGTTCGTGCAGGCCACCGCCTCGTTGGTGTTCCTGGTTAACGTGCCGATGGTGGTGGGCTATATGCCGTATTACAAGTGGCAGTTCGCAGCATTGCGCAAGCTGTCTGGCTCGATGTTCGCGCTGTTGCCGAACGTGGGCGAACAGTTGGAAACCGTGATGCGATTGAGTTCGGCAGCCTGCTATGGCGGGGCCGGATTTGGCGAAGGCGGCAAGGGCGCGGCTCCAGCAATCGAGAAAATCAACGATATTGTGGAGCAGATTGCGGTGGATATCGTCAAGGAACTCAAACGCGAACACCTGACCACGTCCGGCGAGACCTTCCTCGAATGGCAGCGCCCGTATGTCGAGGACCACATCGCCTCTGATGATCCGGTGCTTAAAAGTTTGTAGATTCAAGCTCCCTCTGCCACGGCTTCGCCGTGCCACCTCCCTCATCAGAGGGAGGTATCAGTGAAAGGAACGTCGATGACCAACGAACTGACTGATGATGAACTGCGCGAGGCTATTGTGCGTCATGAATGGGATCAGTTCCAGCGCACCAACAATGAGGGTGGACGCGCGGCATGCCAAGGCAACTGGCCGGTGTTCCACCAGATGCGGTTGGCCCAGTTCCTCACATGGGAGCGGCCATTACTCACCAGCTATGCCGCTGATCTTGACGCGGCCGACCACGTGGGCCGCAACCTCGTGACCGAAAAATACGGCCGCATGATGGCCTCCACCGCACCGGAAAATTTCACGAAGAACATAGAGCCGTATATTCCGCGTCTCTCTGAAGAGCGCGCGGCCCGTCAGGAACAGGTCATCGCCCAGCAGGTCGCCTGGGCCAAGGATTTCCGCGAGCGCTACCCCAAGCTCGGCGAGGCGATGCGCGCACTCACCACCACCGAAGACACACCATCTGCCACCTCATTCGAAACCTATCTGCGCGGCGAGCTTGGTACGTATTCCGACCAGACCTTCGAACGTTACGAAGCGATGATTGGCGAGCGCGCCGCAGCCAGCCCGCAACGCAATATCACTGAGGAAACCTTGTTGCACACAGTCCAGCTCGGCGGTTTCGACACCTTAGAGGAGGCCGAAGCCTCCCAAGCGTAATACTCAGCCATTCACTGTGTATCGGACACCCCGACTGATGTACGTCGGCCGGCCATACCCAGGCCAACGCAATCTGCCGATCGCCCCACACCCAGACCACCAACGCAGCCTGCCCGCCAGGCCCCATTTACCAGCGCACATCGGCAGAATTACAGCGAGAATAGGCCCCAAAATGCCAGTGTCATCAGTGTGGCGAGAGTGCCGAGCGCTACCATCACGCATATGACGCGCCGCACACCGACGATATCGGCGCGGCAATACCAGACACGTTCCATTTCCCAAGCAAACAGCACCACCAACAGCATGGTCGCTATTCGCAGCACCACCCATCCGACGGCAAACAGCCGCGGTTGAGGCATAACCAATACAGCCGATACGCCTACGGCGCTCATATAGCCGTACAACAGCCCAGTAATCACCATCACCGCTGTGCCGATACCGGCAGATAAGCCGGCAATGCCGTGCAACGTACGCTGTTGGGCGGCTCCCAGCCCACTCGGCGTCGCATGCATGGCCCGCACAGTCGCCACACTACGTCGCCCGGCCAGCAACGTCTGTAGCCAAGAAAACACAGTCAAGCCAATACCTAATATCGCCGCCATCACGATCAGCACGGGCCCTGCCACCATCAGACCGGCCAGCCCGCCGAGCGAGCCGACGATACCGGATCTGGTACGTTGCGACGCGGCGAAGCGCTGGTGAGGTGTTGCACCGGCGACTTGAGGCGTTGCCCATCCATCGGCTTTGGTTCCGGCAGTCACACCGTTCACCCAATTTTCCAGCGCTTGCGTATAGCCTTCGGCCAATGGCAGGTTCGGGGTGAATAAGCCCTCACCAGCCCGCATCTGATGGTTGCCGGCAAAATAGCGTACGGTGACGTTCTCGTTGCCGGACTTGTTGGCCGTGGCGATGATCCGCTGCGCCCCCTGTTCGATGGGCATGGCCGTATCGTAGGTGCCGTAGTTCACCAGCACCGGCATGGTGAGGGATTTCAGATACCGGTCGGCATCAAAGTCGGCATAGGCTAGACAAGATGGCGCGTAGTCCAGCGACATCAATTTGGCCATGTCTTTGACCACGGGCTTGGGCGCGCCGGCCTCATGCGTATAGGCGCTGACAGCCATGGCCATTTGCTCACGTCCATTGAACACCGGTGCGGATGTAAGTACGGCAAAGGCAATGTCTTGCCGTTTCGAGGTTAGAATCGTGGCGATCCAGGTGCCTTCGGATTCGGCGTAGATGCCGGTTTTGGCGGGGTCCACGCCGATTCTGCCACGCAACACGTCGAGCGAACGCCCGTATTCGCGAGCAAAACGCGGGTAGTCGCGATGCAGCACGGTGTAGTTGTCGTTGCACTTGGCCGGCACCAAGGTCACGATACCGGCAGAGGCCATGGCGTTGGCGATATCGCCGAAATCCTCGGCACCACTGGTACCGGACCCGTGAATGAACAGACAAGCCGGGCGTGGCCCGGGAGCGCCGACCGGTTCACGTAGTACGGCGGGTAGCGTGACGCCGTCGCCGGTCTTGATGGATAGTCGGGTTTCACGCGTACGATATCGCCCCTCGTGGGGAATGTTCGCATGGGCAGGGGTGATGGTGGTGTCGGCAGAAGCGATAACGATGTGCTTGGTGTAGGGCCGTGTGTTCCATTGCGGCATCATCGCCCAGCCAAGTGTGGCGAATACCAGCGTCATCGCCATCGCGGTGACGATGACGCTCGCTACCCGCCGCACCGAAATCCGCTTCATAGTTACTATGCCTCCCCCCATCAGCATAGAACGGTCGGCTCTTATCGGTCGGCTCCCGTCATAATGTGCTTCTACTGGGACCGTAATGCAATGGTTTGTAACGCTATTTTCTCTTCTTGACGGCACCGACTATGGCCCATACAACGGCCACTATTACCAGAATCAGTCCCACTACGGCGCAAATAATAGCCGTCAGCAATTGCGGATTCGGCGAGAACAACGAAATCATCCGATCCGGAGATATGTACCCGAAAACCAGCGCGATCACGCCGATAATCACGCCTAATAGTCCGAATACCACAGTAGGCGCGCTGGTGCTCTGTTTCTGGATGTTCTTGGCACTCTTGACATCCTTAGCATTCTGGACGTTCTTGGCGCTCTGGACGTTCTTGGAGCTCCCCCCAGGCTGGCATGGTTTGCCGGCGGTCTGAGACTGCCCATAGGGAGGTCGTGCTGAAGATGCTGCGTACATCGGCACATCATCGGCAGATGGAATCGGCCCACCATCTCCCTCCACGGCATCGGCAACTGTTTCCAGGGCAATCCGATCTGTGGTTGGTTCGATGGGCGATGGAGAGGCAGCTGTTGCCTGCGTATCCACATCCGAGACCGACGCATCCGCATGATTGTCGGGGACGGGCAGCACAGCCGTTTCGTCATCATCCGCTGCGGATGGCAGCACCGTGGTATCGGTTCGGTCATCGACGGTCACCATGGTTGTGGTCGCGGTGGTCGCGTCGGTTTCGGAAGGTATGGCCGTGGTCGGTGTCGCATCCTCGATGGAGGCGAATTCCTTGGTTTCATCAGTCATGATTCCATCTCCTAGTTGCAACGGCTTGATCATTCCGATTGTTCGGTTGTGTTCTTGCTTGTACTGTTGCCGTCGTATATATCGGCAAGCGGCTGGAACGTAGAGCCTTCCCAATCGGAGGAGTACACCACGTTGACACGTGCTTCCACCACATAGGGAATATTGATTTTTAATTCTGGGCCGTTGTCCGGCATGGCGGATTCCTTATACAACCATTCGTGATCAGGCCCATTGGTGGCACTTTCAGCTTCGAAGAAAACAAAGCTTGGACCCATGTAGTTGTTGTATACCATCTCGTATTTGCCGCCAACGTCACTCGAAGTGGAGTAGTAGGAGTCGGCGGTGCCGAAGGCGTAAGTGCAGGAATCCGGCAGAACGATATGCACTTGCGCCTGTGTTGCGGCTATGGTGATGGTACCGACCGGGCAATTACTGATGGAAGTTTTGCCATCCAGCATCTTCACCGTGTGCGGTCCATGTGTCTTGTCCCAATCGGACCAATCAATGATTGCCTGATCGGTGTTGTAGTTTTCACCGCTGAACGCCACACCTTGCTGCAATGTTTCAAACGTGGCATCGCTGGCATCGGCAACGAAGATGCCATCCTTTTGCACATCGTTCATGCCGTCGCTGTTTCTCGCACTGACAGATTGGCTCAGTGAAACAACAGTATTGATGCCGCTGGCACCAAGATCACGGTAGTACACGCCATACGTGCCTGAAATGATGGTCATGCAGAGCGCGCATCCACCGGCAACCAGTCCGAGAGGAATCAGACCACCGGTACGCCGTCCTCTGAATCCGAGAATGATGACCACCAGCCCCATCACTATGCATACTGCGGCAATCCAGATGGTGCCCAGACGCATAATGCCGATAATGCCCATGTCGTTTACCCAAATCAGTCCCATCAGACCGGCAAAGGAGAGGAAGGTAAGGCCCAGTATGCTCAAGACCACGATTGGGCCCGCCGGCTTGCGGCGCTTGGACTCGGTGGGGGCATAGGCCGTCGCATTCATACGGTCGGGGGCAAACGGCCCGTTGGGTACTGTGCCGGGCATCGCGCCGGGCACAGTACCCGGCATCACGCTGGGCATCGACTGATAGACAGGCTGTGAAACAGGCTGTGAAACACTAGGCGCGGTTTGTGAAACAGGTTGTGAAACAGGTTGTGGAAAAGGTTGCGGAGCTGAATACAAAGGAGATTGAGGTACTGGTTGCGCGGCTGGATATGAGACAGGCTGTGGAGCTGGATATGACACAGGCTGTGAAACCGGTCGCGGCGCAGATGCCCCGAATCCGTACCCTTCCTGCTGGCGAATGCCGCTTTTGGCCAACAGCCATAGCGCTAAGGCGGCGAGCGCAATACAACCCCACCCCGCACCTGGAATCACGATTGCCACGGCGAGGAACAGGAAGCATCCCAGACAATTCCAGTCCCATTGGCCGGCAATGAGGTCCTCGGCCAAGATGTGCCCATCGCGTACATCCGGCATCAGAAACCAGCCGAGTGCGTACAGAGCTGCGCCAAAACCGAAGAACAATGTACATACAATCACCAACGCACGTACTAATGTGGGGCTCCAGCCAAGCCGTAAAGCGATGCCGCTGCATACGCCGCCGATCCACCGGTCGTCGCCGCGAACCAGTCCACTGGATCGCACCCAAGTGAAGAAGCGTCGCGATGTCTTGTTTTTTTGCGGACCAGGCTGCGGCTGTGGCTGATATGGATTCGCGTTTGGATTGCTCATGATTCCATTACACCGCCCGACCACTGCCACAACGCTCGGGGAACACCCTGATTGTTCCCTGAACACCGGGTAAAACCCCGGCCGCAACGCCCTGAGCGCGGCACAATAGGAGTATGACGTCATCTCCCGAACCATTGCTGCCCGCGCGCATGCCGTTGATGCGCCCCCGGCAGGGCCGTTGGCTCACCGGCGTGTGCAAGGGCATCGCCCTGCACTTGGGCATCGGCGTGGCATGGGTTCGGATTGCGTTCATCGCACTGACCGTCCTCTACGGCGCAGGCATCATCGCTTATGTATTCCTGTGGGTGTTCATGCCTGCCGGAGACCCGGTGGCGGCTGCGGCTCGCACAGTGCCCGTTAATCAGGCGCCGCTTGCGCGAGGCAATCAGCCACTTGCCGCTCATGACGACGAATCGGCTGCCGCACCGGAATCATTGTCCGAGGCCATCCAACGTGCTCCGAAACCGGCCGTCGTGGCATTGGCCGGTTTCGCGTTGATGGCCACTGGACTGTTGCTCACCAGCACCGGTGCGGATGTCCAGATTGTGTTTCCGCTGCTGGTAGGGTTGGGCGGCATCGCACTGGCATGGATGAATCTTAGTCCGCGAGGCACGCAGCTGTTGTCTATGTTGGGCGGCATCGCACTGATTTTCATGGGATGGGCATTGTATGTGCATAATGTCAGCATTCCTGGGTGGGGCACCTCTCCTCGACGCATTGTTGCCAGCGGATTCGTGATGATCGTCGGTATCGTGGTGGCGGTGATGCCGTGGGCGAACGCGATGCTGCAACGACTCACCCACGAGCAGGCATTGAAGGAGCGCGAAGAGGAGCGCGCGGACATGACCGCCCATCTGCATGATGGCGTGCTGCAAACGTTGGCGCTGATTCAGCTGAACTCCGAGGAACCGACCACCGTATTCGCCCTGGCGCGTAGCCAAGAGCGCGAGCTGCGCGAATGGCTGTATCAGGAACGTTCCACATCGGATCGTTCGGTGGGAGCCGGATTGAAGCAGATCGCCGCCGAGGTGGAGGACGAGCACGGCAAGCCGATTGAGGTGGTCACCGTGGGCGACGCGCGGCCGAGCGCCCAGACCGATGCGCTGCTGGACGCCACCCGTCAGGCGTTGGTCAATGCGGTCACGCATGGCGGCGAGCCGGTGTCTTTGTATTGCGAGGCCAGCGACACGATGGTTGAAGTGTTCGTGCGCGACCATGGCGAAGGCTTCGATATGGACGCCATTCCGCCCGACCGGCTGGGCATCCGCGAATCGATTATCGGCCGCATCAAACGGCGCGGCGGTACAGTGGAGATAGTGTCCAGGGCCGGCTGGGGCACCGAGGTCAGAATGCATATGCCGATCGCGCTGAAAGCGGCGCAGGGAGAACATCGATGAGCGAGAACGAGACAGCCAAGATTCGTGTGGCCATGGTCGATGACCATGAGATGTTCCGTGCGGGCGTAATCGCCACGTTGCGCGATTCCTTCGATATCGTCGGCCAAGCGGCGGACGTGCCCGGTTCGGTGGCGATGATCGCACAGACCAAGCCGCAGGTGGTGTTGCTGGATGTGCATGTGCCCAGCG
>ERZ773258.2658-NODE-2658-length-10567-cov-2.596271_pt1 | contig 10567 bp, 10 predicted proteins | sample MGYA00511962_ERZ773258 | MGnify/ENA primary metagenome ERZ773258 (study PRJEB29015, sample SAMEA2737755) | human gut metagenome | biome: human gut; feature: human-associated habitat; material: faeces | place: China | collected 2012 ... | reverse complement strand
TATTCCTGCGTGCTTTCCGGATATTTCTCTCTGTCTACCTTCTCCATAAACATGGAAAGCGGTCTCGCATATATTCTGTAATCTCCATACAGTGCCTGGTAGATCACCAGACACTCACCTGTTTCTGTATGCTCTGCCAGTGTCATGATCTGATAAAAATTACCTTTGAAATGTCTGTAGATCTGCTGTGGCATGGGATTCTGTCTCATCATATATTCCTCCTGATCAGCAATCTCTTTTATGCTGATATTCCCATTATACGCATTCTTTCTTTGTCTGTCATGCTTCTTTTAGCAGTCTTCCTCCAGAAATTTATGGTAAACACTACATGCCCTGTCAGGGAACAAAACCGTTCCGCACTCTGCGAGCAGCTTTTCTTTTTCTGTCTGCGTCATTCTGTCGATCCTGCCATGATGGATCGTTACAATATACCTTCTTGCTCCGCTCTCATCCTCCACTGAAGTCACGGTTACTCCACAGTCCGCATAGCCCTGTCCCTTCAGAAATTCCCGCATCTCTTCCGCATATATGCTTCCCAGCTCTCTGTAATATTTACCTTCTGCTTCTTCTGTTCTTTTCTCCCTGCTCATCACTGTCCCTGATATGCAGAGTACTGTGATCAGCACCAGACATACTGATACGCTAACGGTCCTCAGAAATGTTTTCATGATAAATCCTCCGCTCTCTCTTTGATAACATAAGCATATCATTTTACGTGTCCCAAAATACGGACTTGCACTTTATTGTCTATCTGATGTAAAATAAAGTAACTATTCAGAATCACGCAAAATAGTTACAAAACGAATAGAACAGGAGTCTGACATGGCATTATATGAATTAAAGAACGAACAGATCGCCATTACTGTTGACAGTCATGGTGCAGAGTTGAAATCTCTCAAAAAGCTCGCTGACGATCAGGAATATATGTGGTGCGGCGATGCAAAATTCTGGGGCAGGACCTCACCGGTTCTTTTCCCCTTTGTAGGTGGTCTGAAAAACAAGGAATACCGTTTTGAAGGAAAGACCTATTCCATGACACAGCATGGATTTGCCAGAGACATGGATTTTGAACTGGAAACGCAGACTGAAAGTGAACTTTGGTTTACACTGGAATCGACAGAAGAAACCCTTGCAAGGTATCCCTTCCCTTTTATTTTAAATCTGGGCTACAGACTTGAGGGCAGTACTGTTGCCGTCCTCTGGAAGGTAGAGAATCCTTCTGAAAAGCAGATGTATTTCTCTATTGGAGGACATCCTGCCTTCAACTGTCCACTTACCGAAGGAACAAAGCAGAGCGATTATTCTGTTTCCTTTGCTGATACTGACGAGATTGTCAGCACAAGGATCAGTGAAGAGGGACTTGCTACCGGCTGCATGGATATTTACCATCTGGCAGATGGTCATCTTTCCCTTACCAGCAACCTTTTTGATCATGACGCCCTTGTCATTGAAGATCATCAGACCGATACTGTTGCTCTCTGCAGGAAGGATGGTACGCCTTACCTGACTGTCAAAATGGAAGCTCCTCTTTTCGGCATCTGGTCTCCTCCGGGTAAAAATGCTCCCTTCGTATGTATCGAGCCCTGGTATGGACGCTGTGATGATGAATATTTCGACGGTGATCTTACTGAAAGAGAATGGGGCAATAAGCTTGCACCCCATCAGACCTTTGAAGCTTCCTACACCATTACCGTATAGGAGCTTTCTGTCAGGACATTGAAGCATTGCAGTTTCTGCAGAGCATAAAGAATCCCTGTGTTTGACCATATTAGTCATTCACAGGGATTTTCAATTCTGTTTAAAATCTGTTATCAGAAAAGCCTATTCAGGCACCCTTGATCTCCAGCGCATGCATATAAGCATCATTTCCTCTGGCGCACACAATGGAAACCCTAGAGCCTTCTACCAGTACCTTGCAGTTTGTCACACTTCTGACTGCATCCAGCTTCAGCTCCATATCTCCCTGCTGTGTCGTCAGATATAACGTATTCTCTGTAGATTTGCTTCCAATCGTTCCGGTGACTGTAGAAGTATTGGTATCGATCGTTACCAGTCCACCATAGGTTTTGGTCGTTGAAATAGATGCCGCATGCATATAGGCATCACTTCCTCTGTAGCAGGTTACGGTAAGTGATCTGCCAGGTGTCAGTACCATTCCGTTTCTGGAATCTGTATAGCTGTCGATTACAAGCTCCATGGTGCCATCTGAAGTAACAAGATACAGAAGGGTATCCTTTGTCTTGTCACCGACTGTACCGGTCACTGTTGTAAGCTGTGCAGTAACAGTTCCTGAAGGCGCAGGTGTCAGACCCGCTGCTGCTGCAGATGATGATGCTGCTACAGAATCCGAAATACTTACCGCATGCATATAGGCATCAGTGCCTCTGGCAACTGCTACGCTGTAAGTCTTGCCTGCCACCAGTACTCTGCATCCACTCATATCTGTTGAAGTATCCAGCTTGATCTCCATTTCCCCCTGCGCCGTCTTGAGCACCAGCAGTCCATCCTTTGTCTTTTCGCTGATACTGCCGGAAACAGTGGAAACATTGGAGGTATCCACTGTCACACCGGTGACTGTCGTGCTTCCACTCAGCTTTGTCGCATGAAGATACTCATCTGATCCATGGGTTACAGTCACACTGATCTGACTGCCCGGAAGCAGGAACTTGCATCCGCTTGTATCTGTACCACTGTCCAGCTTGATCTCCATATTCCCCTCTTTCGTAGAGAGTAAGAGTAGATCTGATGTTGTCCCTGATCTTACTGTTCCTGTTACTGTTGCTGCTTCAGCTGCAGCCGCTTCTATTCCCATAGCACTGACCGTACCGGTCATCAGACAGAATGCCATTCCAATCGCTGCCAGTTTTCGTTTCATTTGATTACCTTTCCTCCCCTTCTTTACCAGAATACGTTTATCATTTGAATTCATCATACAATACGCGTTTTGAAAATGCAATGCCGGAAAAGCCTTATTTTATCTGTGTTTTCCTTTTTATGACATTTGTGTCAGCTATGACAGCAAAAGACTCCGGATAATCCGGAGCCTTTCGCTATACTAAACTAAGGGAATAGATACACGCTTCTTTATTCTACATCCTGCAGAGCTTCAAAATCTTCCTCTCCAGTACGTACCTTTACAACCTTATCCACATTGTATACGAAGATCTTGCCATCTCCGATGTGACCTGTGTAAAGTGCTTTCTTTGCTGCTGCGATCACGGAATCTACCGGGATCTTGCTGACTACTACTTCTACCTTTACCTTCGGAAGAAGTGTAGCATCTACTTCAACACCACGATACATTTCTCCGGCACCCTTCTGAACACCACAGCCCATAACCTGTGTTACCGTCATACCAGTTACACCAAGATCGTTCATTGCCTTCTTCAGATGATCATATCTGGAAAGCTTTGCGATGATCACTACCTTATAAATTCCAGTTGCCAGCATCTCGGGTGCTTTCACAACATTTACTGCTGCCTTCTTCTGGAAGCTGGATGCTGAATCATAATCAGAAACACCAAGATCTGTGTTTTCATTCACATCCATTGTCATGGTATTAGAAATATCCATGATACTGAAGCCTGCATATGCGGAAGGAAGTCCATGCTCACAGGAATCCAGTCCTACAATCTCTTCCTCTTCACTCACGCGGAGACCAACGGTTGCTTTAATTACCAGGAAGGTAATTGTGATCATAACTGTTGTCCAGGCTACTTCACTTGCAAAACCGGCAAGCTGAAGTCCAAGCTGTTTGAACCCGCCACCGTAGAAGAGACCAACTATGCTGTCATTTCCAGGAGCAGAGGTTGTAGCAAACAGACCAACTGCAATTGTTCCCCAGATACCATTTAAGCAATGAACTGCAACTGCTCCGACCGGGTCATCCACATGTGCCACATAGTCACAGAACCATACACCAAAAACTACAAGTACACCTGAAACAGCTCCAATGATCAAGGCTCCAAGTGCATCTGTTACATCGCAGGGAGCAGTAATTGCTACAAGACCTGCCAGAGAAGCATTCAGACACATAGACACATCAGGCTTACCATATTTGATCCAGGTAAAGATCATACATACCACTGTTGCAATTGCCGGAGCAACTGTAGTTGTTACAAATACAGAGCCAAGCTGTTCAACACTCGTACATGCAGCACCATTGAAGCCATACCAGCCAAGCCAGAGGATAAATACGCCGAGACATCCAATAGGAAGGTTATGACCAGGAAATGCATTTACTTTCGTGATTCTGCCCTTAGCATCCTTTACAAATTTCCCAATTCTCGGTCCAAGCAGCCATGCACCGATCAATGCGGAAATACCGCCTACCATATGTATTGCACAGGAACCTGCGAAATCATGGAACCCGATCTGTGAAAGCCAGCCGCCACCCCAGATCCAGTGTGCTTCAACAGGATAGATAAATGCAGAAATCACAGCTGAATAAACGCAGTAAGAAAGGAATTTGGTTCTTTCAGCCATAGCTCCTGATACAATTGTTGCTGTTGTTGCGCAGAACACCAGATTGAATACAAAATTGGACCAGTCAAAATTAGCATAATCTGTGAAAATATCAAATCCCGGCTTTCCAATCAGCCCAACCAGATCTTCTCCAAACAGGAGTCCAAATCCGATAAGAATAAATACTACTGTACCAATACAGAAATCCATCAGATTCTTCATCAGGATATTGCCGGCATTCTTTGCTCTGGTAAATCCAGTTTCCACCATTGCAAACCCTGCCTGCATCCAGAACACGAGCGCTGCTCCAATCAGGAACCAGACACCAAATACTTCACCGTTCACAACACTAAAAATCTCTTCTGTCATATTTTTTCCTCCTCATGTAAAAAGAGTGGAGGCAAAGTATCCGTTTTTAAACGAGCTCCTTTGCTCCACTCCTTCTTATTTTGTTTTCCTCCGCTCTTCCCTTAGTATCAGAGGATTCAGCTTAAAGCCTATAAAACAAAAAGCGCTACGGATCTCTTCCATAGCGCCTTCGCTTTTATGTATTGTATACTATCATCCCAGTATACGATTGTCAACTGTTTTTTTATTTTTCATCCTCATCAATGATCCTGGCATCCACATCCACGATCTTCTGATAATTTTTTTTGGCCTTAAACAGTCTTGACAGGATCCAGAGATCTGATAATCCATCATAGATCAGGAACCCGCCGATCACTCTCGTCACAGTATTGATCACACCAAATGGTTTAAAGATCAGCACAGCACCAAGGACGATGGTTGCAAGACCAAGCAGGCAGGCAATCCACCAGTTTCCATAACCCAGCTTTTTCAGATCAACAGACTGGACAGCATTATTGATTCCGTGGATCACGATAATAATGCCAACGATCACAGGAACCGCTTTCATGATACTTTCCGGTTTCAGCAGGATCCATGCACCGATCACTGCCAGCACGATTCCAAACAGGAGCATGCCCTGCAGATAGATCGTCCTTTCCTTTGCAAAAAGATACAGGATGATCTGCAGTACTCCATACAGAAGCAGTGCCCCTCCAAGGATCATGCAAGCTACCTTCACAGATGTTCCCGGCCAGATGATCAGTACGATCCCAAGTGCCATACAGATGATTGCTGAGATCAGCTCATTTGCCTTCAGATTTTTGAAAAAATCAGCCATTTTCTTGTCTCTCCTTTTTTCTTTTCTGTTTCTTTATTGCCTTTGCTATAATGTACAGACAATATCCCATCACTGCACCAAGGCAGTTAAGCAGAATATCATCCACATCAAATGCACCAAAAGCACTGAACAGCTGAAATACTTCAATGCCAAGTACAAAAAGAAATGCATTCAGCAGCATCACAAAAAAATTACATCCCTGCTTCATACAGAGAGGAAGCAGAAACCCAAAGGGGATAAACAGTACGATATTTCCCACAAGGTTTTCAAAGCTGTTCAGCTTATAGGCATAATCAATATACATGCGGATTGTCTTAAACAGTGTAAAATTCGCCGTATACAGACCCTCCAGTATCACATCCTTTTGCCAGGAGGCTGCAATTGCCTTCAGATCTTCTATCGGATATTTAAAGATAACCAGTTTGACCACCAGAATCAGATAAAGAAAGAAGATTATTTTTCTTCTTTTCTGCACAGATAACGAACCTCCATTAATGTAAGTCCCTTTGCCGGTACTAACTCTCCGGCTCTTTCCCTTCTTCCCTCATCAAAAACAGCAGGGATATCTTCAGCCTCCCTCTTATGAAGACCTACCTCCAGCAGCGTTCCCATCATGATCCGCACCATATGGTACAAAAATCCATCTCCGCTGAATGTAAAGGTAAGCTTCCTTGCCCTGTCAACGGAAAGTCCGGGCAATGCTTCACTTTCCTCTATCCTGATGCTGTCAACTGTCCTTACTGTTGACTTTTTACTCTTTTTCAGAGATGTGAATGCCCTGTAGTCATGTGTTCCACTAAGGAGCTCTGCCGCCCTTCTCATCGCAGGTACATCCAGTTTTTCTTCTATCTGAATGGCATACCTTCTCTCAAATATATGCGGAACTGCAGAATTTACTACCTGGTAACAGTAGGTTTTTCCCTTTGCATTCAGCCTGCTGTGAAAACGTTCTTCCACTTCACAGATGTCAATGACTGCTATATCCTCCGGCAGATAAAGGTTCATATATTCCATGATCTGCGCCGGTGTTTTCTCTGTATTACAGTGAAAATTGGCTACCTGCGCCCTGGCATGCACTCCTGCATCGGTTCTGCCGGATCCCTGCACAGATACTTCTTCACCAGCCATTTTGGTTAAAAGAGCTTCCAGCTTACCCTGGATCGTATTTCCTGTGGTATCCTGCTTCTGCCAGCCCTGGTATCTGGTTCCTTCATACTGCAGGATAATTTTGAAATTACGCAATCTATTTTACCTCCCAGGGATTTTCCTTTCCTTCCGCGAAATATGTGCATCCCATAATTGCATTTCTTGCCACGGTACGTACGCAATCATCTGTATAGAATGCCATATGATGGCTGACTGTAACATTGGGAAAGCTTCTGAGCAGATACAATTCCCTGTTATCCAGTATATCTTCCCTGCGGTCATTATAATACAGACCAAACTCATTCTCAACTACGTCAAGCCCTGCTCCTCCGATCTTGCCTGATTCAATGCCACGGATCAGTGCTTCTGAATCGATCAGTCCTCCTCTTGCGGTGTTTATGATCATTACACCATCCTTCATCTTGCTGATGGCATCTTCTCCGATCATATGATGATTTTCTTCTGTAAGGGGTGCATGCAGCGAAATTACATCTGCCTGCTGCCACATTTCATCCAGTGTCACATAATGAACCCCGCTTTTCTTCACCTCGTCATTTTCATAGATATCATAGGCAATCCTTTTACACCCGAATCCGGAAAGATTGGAAAGAACAGTTCTTCCGATCCTGCCGGTACCAATGACTCCCACAGTCAGATCCTTCAGCTCTCTTCCCTGCAGTCCCTTTAATGTATAATCCTGTACTGCACCACGCATTTCTATGCTCTTCATCTTACGGATTGTCATCAGTATCAGCATGGTCGCATAATCAGCAACCCCATTAGGCCCATAAGGAGAATTTGCTATGGTGATCCCCAGTCTTTTCGCTGCTGCTATATCAATATGATCATATCCTATGGATCTTGTAACAATATACTTCACTCCATAAGACGCAAAGGTTTCAAGCAGCTCCGCCGGCATTGCCGTAGTAATAATGGAAATACAAAGACTTCCCTGTGAAAGTGCTGCACTTTCCTGTGTCGGTGCGCAGGTGCAAAGCTGGATCTCCACACCGAGCTCCTTTTCATACTTCAGGAACAATTCTCGTTCGTCAAAATCTCTGCAGTTGTAAACGGTAATTTTCATAATGCTCCTCCATTTCTGTCCTGCCTTGTCAGGACATGCGACTGATTCATTGGTTTTTTTGTTCTTCCGTGTTCTCTTCCCTTAGTTTTTTCTCAGCCAGTTCCCGTTTCCTGTATTTCTCTACCTCTTCCATATCCTCTTCTGTCAGATGCCTGAAATTACTGATACCCGCATATAAAATCTTAAGACTGTTGATCGTTGTGTTAAAAACCCCCTCTTCGTAAAGATTGAGTACAATGATCCCTACCGGAACTGCAACGATCATGCCAAACACACCTGCCACCCTGTATCCTACAAAAAGAAGGATGATCGTTGGCATGGGTGATAATCCTACCGAATCTCCTACGATCTTCGGCTGGATGATCTGCCTTGCAAGCTGTCCTACACCCCAGATGATCAGAAGTCCGATCACCATCTTATAGTCACCGCTGAAAAATTTGATGACTGCCCATGGGATCAGTACTGTCCCCGTGCCAAAAAATGGCAGGAAATCCAGAAATGCAACACCAATAGCAATGATAAACGCATAATTTACCCTCAAAATGGTAAATCCAATCCCAAGGAGAAAATACATCCAGATCTCGATCTTAATCTGAGCCTTGAAATAACCGCCTACTGCCCGGGCAAGTCCCCTTCTGATCATATCAAAGCGGAGTAATATTGACTCCGGTAGAATTTTTTCCAGAATACCGGGTATGTAATCCTTGTCTGCTACGTAAAAATAGGTAAACAACAGACCCATGATAATACTGATCACAATACCCGAAATATTTTTTGCAAAATTACCAAGCGCCTCCACAGTCGGCTCACTGACACTGCCGATCACATTTCCCAGATAATCCTGTATATCTACAGAAATATCCGCAATGGTCATCTGTAATTCCTTTGGCAGAAATCTGGCTGCTTTGGAAAGATTCTCACCGATATGGTCAAAATCAATCTGCGCCGCCTGCCACATATCCGGAACATCCCCGATAAATTTAACTGCCTGCTCAATCAGTGCTGATCCAATAAAATAACCTCCAAGGATCACGATAGCAATTACTGCTATGATCACAAAAGCTGAACCTGCCTTCCGCCGTATTTTCAGCCTTTTTTCAAAAAAATGCACAAGCGGGCTTGCGATCAGGGCAATGATCCAGCCCACTACAAAAGGCATGAAGCACACGATTAGCCTTGGTAATCCAAACAGACAGAACAGGATCAGTAACAGCATCAATCCCAGATTCACAAATACCTTACAGTAAGTTTTCTTTTTGTCATAAGACATATTGATCACTCTCCCTCTCTTGTTTCAAGATAGGTATCAAGCAACTCGTAAATCTCTTCCCTTCCCTGCTTAGTCTGCGCCGAATAGGGAATCACGATAGTTCCCTTCACAGTCTGCAGACCCTCTTTGATCATTTTTACATGCTTTGCCACCTGGCTTCTGTTGATCTTGTCAAGCTTGGTTGCTATGATCACCGGCGAAAACCCCTGATCCAGGATCCACTTGTACATCAGCTTGTCATTCCCGGATGGCTCATGCCGGATATCTACCAATAAGAATACAATCTGCAGCTGTTTTGAGGTATGAAGATAATTCTCGATCATCTTTCCCCACTGTGCCTTGACCTCTTCTCCGGCTTTGGCATAACCATAACCCGGCAGATCCACAAAGTAACACTCATTATTGATATTATAAAAATTGATCGTCTGTGTCTTACCTGGCTGTGCACTGGTTCTTGCCAGTGATTTTCTGAGCATCAGACCATTGATCAGAGATGACTTGCCTACATTACTCTTGCCGGCAAAGGCAAACTCCGGTATTTCATGCTCCGGAATCTGGCTTGTAATACCACATACCGTCTCCAGACTTACATTTCTGATAACCATTTATTTTCTCCCTCGGTTTACAAGTGCGTGCCCCAGGACTTCCTTCATGCTCTTGACAAAGGTGATGGTCAGTCCTTCACGGATCTCTTCCGAGATCTCTTCCACGTCTTTTTTATTTTCAAAAGGTACCAGTACTTCTGTCACACCTGCCATTTTGGCTGCCAGAAGCTTTTCCTTCAATCCTCCTATGGGAAGAACCCTTCCTCTCAGAGTGACCTCACCGGTCATTGCCAGATCACCACGCACCTTTTCTCCTGTAACTGCTGAGAAAATGGCCGTAGCCATGGTAATACCGGCAGACGGTCCATCCTTTGGTACTGCTCCCTCCGGGATGTGGATATGAAAATCACATTCTTTAAAGACTTTCTGATCCACACCGTATTCCTGACTGATGGATCTTACATAGCTCATGGCAATGATCGCGGATTCCTTCATCACATCGCCCATTTGACCAGTCAGGTCGATATCCCCTTTTCCCGGCATTTTGTTTACCTCGATCTGCAGCGTTTCACCGCCCACACTGGTCCAGGCAAGCCCTCTGACAATACCCGTCTTGGGATGCCTGTCTGCCTTTTCCTGGGTAAACTTTTTCTTGCCAAGGTACTTCTCCAGATTGGAGGCTGTCACAGAAATCTGTGTTTCTTCCTTTCCTTCCTCTCTTCGTTCCAGGATCTCCCTGGCTGCTTTCCGGCAGATATCCCCGATCTTTCTCTCAAGACCTCTGACCCCGGCTTCTCTTGTGTAATACGCGATCACCGCTTTCAATGCACTGTCCTTAATGGATAACATACTCTTTGAGAGACCGTTTTTCT
>ERZ773258.2655-NODE-2655-length-10585-cov-3.740931_pt1 | contig 10585 bp, 10 predicted proteins | sample MGYA00511962_ERZ773258 | MGnify/ENA primary metagenome ERZ773258 (study PRJEB29015, sample SAMEA2737755) | human gut metagenome | biome: human gut; feature: human-associated habitat; material: faeces | place: China | collected 2012 ... | reverse complement strand
CGAGCTGCCAGCCGTTGAAGGCATCCATAAAGTTTATATAACCGGGCTTGCCGTTAAGCACTTCGATAGGAAGTGAATTTCCGTTTGCCATGAATATTCTTGACGGCTTCTGATTGGGGTTGCAGCCGTACTTTAACTGAAGTTCGTTCATTGTAGTAAAGTTCCTTTCGCTTACTTGTTTTTATTGATTATGCGTGATTCGTACTTGCCTGTGGCAATGTCGATATAACGTGTAAAGAGTGAAACCTTGTTGTCAGCATTGAGGTTTTCCCATACCATTGATGTGAACGTGTCTATATCCGTATCGGGAATAACCACTGTTTTAGGCTCGCCTTCGTAGCTCGGCAGGGGGTTGCCGTCACACTTGTAGGTGTGAATGAATTTGCCCTTGCCGTTTAAGGGATTGCTGTAAGCGTAGGTGTATCTCTGACATGATGAGCCGTCGCCGTCTGCGCTCTTTAAGATAGACATTGCGAAATTCATATCGCCGTTGTCAAGGTGGACTATACCGGAAATTCTCGGTGTGTAGTTGGGCTTGTCATCTTCAAATTCTCTTGTTCTGAGAGCCTGCTCGAATGTCATCTGCTTGTCCATAAGCTCATAGATAGTGTCGGTCTGGTCACCGTTTGTAACTATCGTCTTGTTGCCGAGAACTCTTACGGGTGCATAAATGATGAGGTGGGGATCTTCCATCTTGCTTTCATCGAAAGCCTGTGTTCTGATGCCCTCGCCGTCCTCTACAAAAATTCTGTTACGGCTGTTTTCGCTTCTGCCCATAATAAAGTAGGCGATTACCGCTTTTGTGCCGTCTGCGGATTTTCCTATCACGATGCCTCTGCCGTGATAAGCAAGAGAGTTAAGCTCTTTTTCAAGTGTTACAACTTCCATATAGCCTCCTGTTGCGGTTTTGCGTGGAACACGCAGTTTTCTGAATATAACTTGTTATAACGTCCTCAAAATCCCGTTTAGTCGGGAGAATGCGGACATAAGGTTCAATCGTCGATAACGGTTATGCCGTCTTTCACGGTTATCTTTCCCTCGCAGAAAAGACGTGCGGCACGGGGAAGAATCTTCCACTCTGCCTGCTCCATAACACGTTTCTGAAGAATTTCGGGGGTGTCGCCGTTTCTGACCTCAACTGCCTTTTGCAGAATGATAGGTCCTGCGTCACATTCCGCTGTCACAAAATGAACGGTAGCGCCTGTTACCTTTACGCCCTTTTTAAGTGCTTCCTCGTGAACGTGAAGTCCGTAGTAGCCCTTTCCGCAGAAAGAGGGGATAAGGGCGGGGTGGACGTTTATCATCTTATACCTGAACGCATCGCATACCTGCTCGTCAAGTATTGTCATAAAGCCTGCGTAGATAACAAGGTCAGCCTGCTCTTCCTTTAAAGCGTCAGCCATAGCCTTGCTGTAAGCGGCAACATCGGCATAGTCACGTCTTGCGAGAACTCTTGTCTTTATGCCGTTATCTGCGGCTCTTGTCAGTGCGTAGGCATCGGGCTTTGACGCAATAACGCAGGTGATTTTACCTCCGCCGAGTCCCTCGGACTTTTCAGCGTCAATAAGCGCCTGCAGGTTAGTTCCGCCACCCGATACAAGTACAACGATATTTTTCATATTACTCAATTATGATGCCCTCGTCACCCTTGATTATTTCACCGATGCAGTAGCTTTCAACGCCTGCGTTTCTGAGTATCTGTACAGCTTCATCGGCATCGTCCTTGTCAACTACAACGGTCATACCGATACCCATATTGAAAGTATTGTACATATCGTGTTCGGAGATGTTTCCGACTTCCTGTAAGTGCTTGAAGATATAAGGCACCTCATAGCTGTGCTTTGTAATCTTTGCTGTAAAGCCGTCGGGGAGTGAACGGGGAACATTTTCATTGAAGCCGCCGCCTGTGATATGCGAGATAGCCTTAACGTTCTTCTTTGAGATAAGCTCCAAAATAGGCTTTACATATATCTTTGTAGGTGTAAGGAGCGTTTCACCGAGAGTTTTTCCTGTGGGGAGGACTTCATCGAGAACTTCCTTGCTGTTTATGTTGAACACCTTTCTTACAAGCGAGAAGCCGTTTGAATGAACGCCTGTGGAAGCAAGGCCGATTATGATGTCGCCTTCCTTTACGGTGCTGTTGTCGATTATCTTCGACTTTTCAACGACACCTGTTGAATAGCCTGCGATGTCATATTCGTCTTCGGGCATCATTCCGGGATGCTCAGCGGTTTCGCCGCCTATAAGCGCACAGCCTGACTGTACACAGCCGTCAGCAACACCCTTTACTATAGCGGCTACCTTTTCGGGCACGTTCTTGCCTATAGCAATATAGTCAAGGAAATAAAGAGGCTTTGCACCGCAGCAGATGATGTCGTTTACGCACATAGCGACCGCATCTATACCGATCGTATCGTGCTTATCCATCAGCATTGCGAGCTTGAGCTTTGTGCCGACACCGTCTGTACCCGAAACGAGTACGGGTTCTTTCATATCTGCAATATCAAGCTGGAACAGACCGCCGAATCCGCCTATGCCTGTAAGTACACCGGGGATATTGGTGCGTTCAACGTCCTTTTTCATCAGACGAACACCTTCGTAGCCTGCGGTAACGTCAACGCCTGCTGCTTTATAGCTTTCTGAAAAACTGTTCTTCATAATAATAATTCCTTCCGTTTGGGGACTGATGTCCTTATGTGGTGGTTTTTTCTTTGCTTTCGCTGATTTTTCTGTCGAATTTATCCTTGTGCATTTCCGTGGGAATATTCGTGGGGTATTCTCCGCTGAAACAAGCGGTGCAATAACCGCATTCACAACCGTTTGCGTGTACCGCAAGCTTCTTTGCGTTTTCCACGCTCAGATAGCCGAGCGAATCTGTGCCTATTATGTCGCTGATCTCTTTTATCGAATGATGACAAGCGATAAGGTGTTCTCTCGAATCTATGTCGGTACCGTAGTAGCAGGGATTGAGGAACGGGGGAGCGGATACTCTCATATGAACCTCGGTAGCTCCCGCATCACGCAGTAATTTTACAATCCTGCCGCTTGTGGTGCCTCTTACTATAGAATCATCTATAAGAACGACACGTTTGCCTTTTACGACACTGGCAACAGCGTTCAGCTTTATACGCACCTTGTCTTCTCTTGACGATTGACCGGGAGAGATAAAGGTTCTGCCGATGTATTTGTTCTTGATGAAGCCGATGCCGTAGGGAATACCCGACTGGTGAGAATAGCCTATGGCGGCATCTATTCCGGAATCGGGAACGCCGATTACTATATCCGCCTGCACGGGATGCTCAAGCGCTAAGAATGCGCCTGCACGAAGTCTTGCCTCGTGAACCGATGCACCCTCTATGACCGAGTCGGGACGTGCAAAGTAGATATATTCAAAAACGCACAAAGTATGCGGACGCTTGCCGCAATGATCTTTTATGGAGCGTACTCCGTTTTCATCGAATACAACAATCTCGCCGGGGAGCAGATCTCTTACAAACTTTGCGCCGACCGAGTCAAGAGCGCAGCTTTCGGAGGCAACTATATATGTTCCCTCGTTTGTTATGCCGTAGCAGAGCGGTCTGAAGCCGTTCTCGTCACGGGCGGCGATAAGCTTTGCAGGCGACATGATAACGAGCGAATATGCGCCGTTTATCTTATTCATCGCACGGTTGAGAGCTTCTTCTATAGACGGAGCTTCAAGCCGTTCCTTTGTTACAAGGTAGCTTATAACTTCTGTGTCGCTTGTCGTATGGAAGATAGAGCCTTGTTTTTCAAGCTCGTGACGTAACTCGTAAGTGTTTACAAGGTTTCCGTTATGGGCGAGAGCCATTCTTCCTTTATAATGATTTACCAGAATAGGCTGGGCATTAAGACGTGCATTTGCTCCGGTCGTGCCGTAACGTACATGACCTACCGCCATATTGCCCTGTCCAAGTCCGTCAAGACGCTCGGGAGTGAACACATCGTTCACAAGTCCGGTGTCCTTGTAGGAGTTGAAAACGCCGTCATCATTTACAACGATGCCGCAGCTTTCCTGTCCTCTGTGCTGTAATGCGAATAATCCGTAATATGTTGTTGCGGCAACGTTGGTCTTTTCTTTTGCGAAAACACCGAACACGCCGCATTCTTCATGCAAACCGCTTGTCAATGGAGTCATTCCTTTCCGTCCCAGCAATAAGTGCAAAGCTCACACTGTGGCTTGCCTATTGCCCGTACAGTTCCGTCAAGCGACTGGAATTCAAGCGATGTCAGCTTTAGTCTGCGGCATATTTCGTCACGCAGTTTCTTTCCGCGCTCTGTATTTGTGTCACTGTACTCGTCGATAAATCTGATACCATCTGCACCCTCGGCCTCATCAATTATCTGTCTTGCAATCAGCTCCATCTCCGATGTGCTGCGGGAGAAGTTGAGATACTTACAACCGTACATTATCGGAGGACAGGCGCTGCGCATGTGTACTTCCTTAGCACCGTTCTCATAAAGGAACTCTACTGTTTCTCTCATCTGAGTTCCTCTTACTATGCTGTCGTCAACGAACAGCAGCTTTTTACCCTCAATAAGCTCGTGGACCGGAATCAGCTTCATTTTAGCTACCTGATTTCTCATTGTCTGGTTGGTAGGCATAAAGCTTCTGGGCCATGTGGGAGTGTACTTGATAAAAGGACGTGCGAACGGGATACCGCTCCTGTTTGCGTAGCCTATTGCGTGAGGTACGCCCGAATCCGGAATACCGCATACATAGTCAACGTCGGGCAGCTTGCCGTTCTTTATATCGTTCTCAGCCATAATCTCGCCGTTGCGTGTACGCATCGTTTCAACGGTCACACCCTCATATACCGCATTCGGATAGCCGTAATATGTCCACATGAACGAGCATATATGCATTTTGCTTTCATCACCGTCACTCAGCACTTCACAGCCGTCCGCAGTTATCATATCTATTTCGCCGGGACGAAGCTCTTTATATGTGCTGTAGCCGAGCTTCTGGAATGCAAATGACTCGAGGGATACGCAGTATCCGTCGCTTCTTTTTCCTACAATGATAGGAAGTCTGCCGTATTGATCTCTTGCGGCGATAATTCCGTCCTTTGTAAGAATGATAAGGGACATTGTACCGTCAATCTTGCTCTGGGCATATCTTATACCGTCGGTAAAATTGTCCTTCTGTGCGATAAGCGCACCGATGAGCGAGCCGGAGTTTATACTGCCGCTGCTCATTGTTTCAAAGTTTGCACAGCCGTTCTCAAGCAGCTCGGTTGAAAGCTGTTCGGCATTTCTGATTATGCCGACACTGCATATCGAATAAATACCAAGCTTTGAACGCACCAGCAGGGGCTGAGGGTCGGTATCGCTGATACAGCCGATACACAGCTTTCCCCTCATATCCGTAGCATCCTGTTCAAACTTTGTTCTGAACGGTGAGTTTTCAATACTGTGGATAGCACGCTGAAAGCCTCTGTCGGGGCTGTATGCGGTCATACCGCCTCTGCGTGTTCCGAGGTGGGAGTGATAGTCTGTTCCGAAGAAAACATCGGTTATGCAGTCGTTGTTTGACGCCGCGCCGAAAAATCCACCCATATATTATCCTGCCTTTTCCTGTTAGATTCTTTTCAATTGTCGGGATTATTCGCCCATAAGACGCTTCATTATTTCAGCGTAAGCGTCCTCAACACCGCCCATATCACGACGGAAACGATCCTTGTCGAGCTTCTCGTGAGTTGTGCTGTCCCAGAAACGGCAAGTATCGGGAGAAATCTCGTCAGCAAGGATTATTGTGCCGTCTGAGGTCTTACCGAATTCAATCTTGAAGTCGATAAGGTCGATGTTGAGCTTCTTGAAGAAGTCAAGCATAAATTCATTTACCTTGAAAGCGTACTTTGAGATAAGGTCGATTTCTTCCTTTGTTGCAAGACCGAGTGCAAGCGCATAGTAGTCGTTGATGAAAGGATCGCCCAGATCGTCATTCTTGTAGCTGAATTCAAGCGTGGGGCAGAGGAGCTTTGTGCCTTCCTCGATGCCGAGCTTCTTCGAGAAGCTGCCTGCGGCTACGTTTCTTACGATTACTTCGAGGGGAACGATAGAAACCTTTTTAACGAGTGTTTCTCTGTCGTTCAGCTCTTTAACAAGGTGAGTGGGAACACCTGCTTTTTCAAGCAGACCGAACATATAGTTCGTCATTTTGTTGTTGATAACGCCCTTACCTGAGATAGTGCCTTTCTTGAGGCCGTTGAATGCTGTTGCATCATCCTTGTAGGATACGATAACAAGGTTGGGATCATCGGTTGCAAATACCTTCTTTGCCTTTCCTTCGTAAAGCTGTTCTTTCTTTTCCATTTTGTTTATCCTTTCTTCAGCGGCTGTGCCGTATTTATTGATTACATTATATATAGTACACCGATCAAAGCTCGGCAAGTACCTGCTCCATTTTTTTGTCAGCCTCAAGAACCTTTGCGGTCTGTGCTGCACGGTATGCCTTCATCTTTTCCATAAGGGCATCGTCTGATACCGCAAGGATCTGTACGGCGAGGAATGCCGCATTTGCCGCACCGTCAATAGCTACTGTAGCAACAGGAACTCCGGCGGGCATCTGTACTGTAGACAGAAGTGCGTCTATGCCCTCAAGTGCGCTTGCTTTTATCGGGATGCCGATAACGGGCAGGGGAGTCTGACCTGCGATAGCTCCGGCAAGGTGAGCGGCTTTGCCTGCGGCGGCAATGATAACGCCTGTGCCGTTCTTTTCGGCGTTTCTTGCAAACTCGGAAACCTCTGCGGCGCAACGGTGAGCGGAGAGAACACGAAGCTCTGTAGGAACTCCGAAGTCCTTAAGCACCTGAGCCGCTTTTTTGACGATAGGCAGATCGGAATCGCTGCCCATTACTATGGCTACTTTTTTCATTTACGAACATCCTTTCAGAAAATAAATAAAGCTGTGTAATCCAATTGCACAGCTTAAAAAATACACTTATTCTTATAATACGGCGTAGAAAAAGACATATATGAAAATTTACCGAGGCTTATCAAAGCTGTTGTAAGCTGTATTTTATTCATAGATCTCATGCTTTCCCTCCGTACTTGTTACTATATCATTTTACCTTATTTTAATAACAAATTCAAGTGCTAAAGCAGAAAATCTCTTAAATTGTGCTTTTTCAACAATAGTGCCGCTTTGTTTTTGTGCTATATGTACATTAATTACTTTACAAACTTTTTGTGAACTAAATTAACATAAAATCGTTTACACGGCGTTACAATTGAAGAATTTCTGATTATAGAGCGGAAAACAGGGAAAATCAGTAATAAAGTTGCGACCGAATTGTTACAAAAATGTAACAGATTTTTGTGCATGATGACGGAAAAGTGCCAAAAAAACATTTTTTGTAATCGTTTACGGTAAAAAAACACAACTACGGGCTTAAAATGCTTGCAAATTTGTGAAATGTGTGATATGATTATGTCAACGAGGAAAAAGTGAACAAAACTTTTGACAAGCTACAGGTCTTTTTAGTGAATTATCCATTGTTACATATACGGCAGTATATACCGTTATGTCACAGGAGCTTCAACCGAAAGCCTGTTCTTACCGGAGAATTGTTTACGGCTCCTCTTTAATGAGGCCGCAAGGTCAGGCAGTGAAAGCGATAGCTATTCACAACAATGAATACTTCTGGAGGAATTACCAATGAAGAAAAGAATTTTAGCAGCTGTATTAGCATCTGCATCAATTCTGGGCGCAGTAGCAGGCTGCTCAAGCAACGCTACAAGCTCAGCAGGATCTTCTACAACAGATTCGAGCAAGACTGAAGACTCAAGCAAGACTGATGATTCAAGCAAGACTGATGATTCAAGCAACGCAGGAACTTCCGATAAGTTCACACTTAAGGAAGGCGAAGGCAAGACTCTTAACATCGCTGTATGGAACGAAGAGTTCGAGAACTACTTTAATAAGTACTTAAAGGATAAGATGCCCGAGGGCGTTACAGTTAACTTCAAGAAAACTGAAAACGCTAACAACGCTTATCAGAACAAGCTCGATGAAGACCTTCCCAAGAACGATGCTGCATCTGCTGATGACAAGATCGATATGTTCTTATTCGAAGCTGATTACGCTCTCAAGTATGTTAACTCAGAGTACACACTTGATGTTAAGTCACTCGGTCTGACAGACGAAGATCTTTCAGGTATGTATCAGTATACAAAGGACGTTTGCACAACTCAGGATGGCTCAAAGGTACTGAAGGGTGTTTCGTGGCAGGCAACTCCCGGTCTGTATGCTTACAGACGTTCAATTGCTAAGGACGTTCTCGGCACAGACGATCCCGAAAAGGTACAGGAAGCTCTCGCTGACTGGACAAAGTTTGACGAAGTAGCTGCTAAGGCTGCTGATAAGGGTTACAAGATGCTCTCAGGTTATGATGATGCATACAGAACCTTCTCAAACAACGTTGCTGCTCCTTGGGTAAACGAAAACAAGGAAATCATCGTTGATGCTAACATCATGAAGTGGGTTGACCAGACTAAGACATACACAGACAAGGGTTACAACAACAAGACATCTCTTTGGACTGATGCTTGGGCTGCTGACCAGGGTCCCGAAGGTAAGGTATTCGGCTTCTTCTACTCAACATGGGGCATCAACTTCACACTTGCAGGTAACTCACTTGCAGTTAAGGAAAAAGAAGGCGGTAAGCTCGAAGTAGGTAACGGCGGTTACGGTGACTGGGCAGTTTGCTACGGTCCTCAGGCTTACTTCTGGGGCGGTACTTGGCTCGCTGCTGCAAAGGGCACAGACAACGCTGCATTAGTTGGCGATGTTATGAAGGCATTCTGCTGCAACAAGGACTTCGGCGTTCAGTTCACAAAGGATACACAGGACTACTACAACAACGAAGCTGCAATGAAGGAACTCGCTGCTTCTGACTTCAAGTCAGCCTTCTTAGGCGGTCAGAACCACATCGCTCTGTTCGTTGAAACAGCTCCCAAGATCGATATGAGCAAGATTTCTATCTACGACCAGGGTCTTAACGAGACATTCCAGGCTAAGTTCAAGGAATACTTCGACGGTACTGTTGATAAGGATACAGCACTCAAGAACTTCTATGAGGCTGCTATTGTTAAGTATCCTGAGCTCAAGAAGCCCGCTAACGCATAATCAAGGCTTTGTGGCTTAAACAATATTGACCTTCATCTTGACTGCGGGTTCTGTGAATTCGCAGTCAAGTATGTTAATGGGGCGAATTACGGATGTTTCCGCCTTATTAACATACTTGACTGCTCAAGATGGAGAATATACTGAGATTTTTATAAGGAGTGTTTTTATGGCTCAGGCAGCTAACGCAGGAAGTGCGCCGGTAAAAGCCAGAAAAGGACAAATCGGGAAATATAAAAAATGGGGCTACATATTTATGCTCCCGTTCACATTAGTTTTCCTTGTTTTCCAGGCTTGGCCGCTTATTCAGACTTTCTATTACAGTGTGTTCAAATACTTCAAGTCGGGTCTTAGTTGGGTAGGACCGGAGTTTGTCGGATTTGATAACTTTGTGGCAATTTTTGATATGAGTAAAGGTAGCAATATACTTGTGCTCACATGGAATACGCTTATCATGTGGGTACTGGGATTTGTTCCGCAGATAATCATTTCATTACTTTTTGCTTACTGGTTTACTAATGTAAGACTTCGTTTAAGATGTCTTGGATTCTTCAAAACTGTAATGTATATGCCTAACCTTATCATGGCATCTGCATTTGCACTTTTATTTTTTACACTGTTTTCCACGAGTGGACCGGTCAATTCCATTCTGATGTCTCTGGGATGGATCAATAGCCCGATTGATTTTATGGGATCTGTTTTTGGCACGCGTTCCCTGATTGGACTTATGAATTTCCTGATGTGGTTTGGCAATACGACGATTATGCTGATGGCAGCAATCATGGGAATCAGTGTGGAGGTATTTGAGGCCTGCGAGATCGATGGGTGCAACAGTCTGCAGAGATTTTTCTATATTACGCTTCCGATGATCCGGCCGATTCTTGCATATACACTGATTACCTCGATTATCGGCGGATTGCAGATGTTTGATGTGCCACAGATCTTAACGAACGGTCAGGGAAATCCGGACCGGACATCCATGACACTGATCATGTTCTTAAATAATCATTTAAAGAGCAAGAACTATGGTATGGCAGGAGCGTTATCTGTTTATCTGTTCATCTTCAGTGCGATCTTATGTTTTATCGTGTATAAGATGACAAATGATAATGATCCGGACGGATCGAAGGCAGCGGCGAAAAAAGCTGCCAGAGAAGAAAGAAGAAGGAGGAGATAAAACATGAAATCAAAATCAGGAAACAGTTTGCGGAGTGTTCTGGCGCATATTGTGTTGATTGTACTGTCATTTATGTGTCTGTTCTTCTTCTATATTCTGATTATCAATGCAACCCGTTCTCATGCGGAGCTGCAAAAGGGGTTTTCGGCATTGCCGGGCACCCATCTGCTGGAAAATTTAAAGAATGTGGCAAATGACGGAAGCTTCCCGATGTTTCGCGGAATTATAAACAGTATCTGTATCTCGACTGCCTGTGCGGGTTT
>ERZ773258.2648-NODE-2648-length-10665-cov-3.783412_pt1 | contig 10665 bp, 9 predicted proteins | sample MGYA00511962_ERZ773258 | MGnify/ENA primary metagenome ERZ773258 (study PRJEB29015, sample SAMEA2737755) | human gut metagenome | biome: human gut; feature: human-associated habitat; material: faeces | place: China | collected 2012 ... | reverse complement strand
CCCGTGCTGCGGTCCTCAATCTCCACCCCTGTCATCTGCTCCCCGCCTACCACCGCTTCAATCTTTGTCGCGCATTGGATGGTAATCTTCGCCTCCGCCTGCGCCCGCTCCTGCAGAACCTTCGACGCCTTGGGCGCGGGCAGATACTCGAACACCATTACCTTCGAAGCGATCCTCGCAAGGGCCAGCGCATCCGTAATGCCTGAATCCCCTGCACCGGCTACGGCTACCACCTTATCGGCAAACATCGGTCCGTCGCAGGTGGCGCAGTAGAAAACCCCGCGATGGTCATATTCCTCTTCTCCCGGCACCCCCAGCTTCCTCGGCAGCGAGCCGCTGGTTATGATAATACCTCTGCAGGTATACCTCCCCTCCTCGCTCACCACCACTTTATGGTCCGCTTTCACCTCAATCCCGGTGACCTCTGCATACTCAAACTCTGCTCCGAAATTCATGGCCTGCTCCGCCATGCCGGCTCCCAGCTCCGGGCCCTGTACCCCTTCTCCAAATCCGGGGTAGTTCTCTATCAGCTCCCGGTTTACCAGCTCGCCGCCCATGCTCTCCTTTTCCAGAATCAGGGTGCGCAGCCGGGCGCGGCTCGTATAGATGGCTGCTGCCAGCCCTGCCGGTCCGCCACCGATAATGATGACATCATAATCTGTGTTCATATTGTTCACTCACCTATCATTTCAAAATAAGACTTAGCTCTTCGGCGGTTTGTATGGGCGGGGAGATATCCAAAGCCCGATAGAGAAACAAGCATGCGGATGCACATAGAATAGAGCAGAGGCGCCCACAGGATCAGACCGCGGAGCTGCCAAACTTCCGCTGTGGAGTCCCGGCTCTGAGAGTCAATAAAAAAGCAGGGAAGATGGGTTTTGGCCCCTCTTCCCTGCTTTCGGATCCATCTCCTGTCCTGAGGACCCTCACAGGCTGCCGAAGCCCTTTATGTTCTCCTGTGCCTTATTCCGGGAGTCGGATTTTAGCAGTGGACATGCGGTGCTTGGGGCCGCCCCAGTTGGGCATCCAGCAGGAATGCAGGCCCGGGCCGCCAACCACAAACAGCTTGAAGTTCTCCTTCTCCATTACCACCGGAATCGGCTGGTCGCCAAACTCGCCGTACTGCGCCGGCGTCTTCCGCCGGTGCGCCAGGTGCTCCTCCGTAATCCGGTCAAGCGTCACGCGGGCGTGCTCAAACAGATACTCCCGCGCCTCATCCTTCGTTACGCCGTCCCGTCCCAGAATCGCCGCGTGCTCAGGACCAAGGCAGATCACAAGGTCCGCCCCTTTTACAAACCGGAAGTTCGACGACCCCGGAGACGTCACGCTGCTGGCCAGAATCCGCAAAAAGTCTTTCGATACCTTTGAATCCTGTCCGTTGATGTCGTGAGGTCCCTCCAGCCCCACCACCGTTACCGTGCTGTCCGTGGGCTCGTAGCCCAGCTCTACATGGTACGGCTCCCAGGGGCTCTCCTCCTCATTCTCTCCGAAACAAAATGTATATTTACACGGCGAGCCCTGGGTTGATTTGTCCACCTCCCCGGGCGTGGCTCCGCCCAGATTCAGCATCATCAGGCGTACCGCCCGGCCGATGGTGGCGTTGGCCCGCCACCCGGGTCCCATGGCTCCTGAGCTGCAGTTGATTCCTATCTTCTTGCGAATCGGCCCGTTGACAATCGTCACCATGCCGCACGGGTGCGTCGTCGCCTGCACACCAAAGAGATCAAAGCCCTTCGCCGTCATGGCCTCTACCGCCGCTATCAGTACCGGCAGATACTCCGGCAGGCAGCCCGCCATCACCGCGTTGATGGCGATCTTTTCTACCGTGGCTACCCCCTTCGAAGGCTCAAACTCCTTCGCGATAACCTGCTGCGGGTCCAGCTTGTTGTACTCTATCATCCGCATCACCCGCTCTTCTGTCGGCGGCACTACGGGCAATCCGTCTACGCAGAATCCGTTCCGGTACAGCTCTTCCGCTATATCCCCTGCGGACTCCGTCAATGTGATCCGTTTCGCTTTCAGCACATCATATCCCATATCCTGCAACCCCCTTCCCCTACTTTTGGCCCGTCATCATCTTGACCAGGGTTTCCATTGCGTCCTGCGCTTTCTTTTTCACCTGCTCAGGCAGCTGTCCGGCTCCCAGCGGATGGGGTACTGCCAAAACCTCTACGCCGGGCAGGCCCTTGGCCTTGGCCTCCATCTTTGCCAATCCGCTGTACGAGGTTGTGGTTACGATTATGGTTGGTACGCCGATCTTTTCCAGTTCTACTGTGTCGTGGAGACTCCACGATGTGCAGCTCCCTCAGTCTCCCAGGCCGGTGATGACGATGTCACACCGTTTCTTCAGGTCCTCCATCACTTCTTGTGATACCGGCACGGTACGCCCAGGCTTCTTGTGCCGGACAATCGAGCCGACTTTGTAATTTTTCAGGAGCAGCTCCTCCACCGTGTCCAAAAAGATGTCGAAATTGGGTTTTGTGTTGTCCAGCATTCCCACACAGATCCCCTCAACACTCTTGGGCCGGGGGTTTATGGCCCTGGAGTTGAGTACGGGAATCCCCAGCGGGTCAAGCAGGACGAGTTGATTCGCTTCCATTACTTTGTCTCCTTTCTTCTTTTTGCTGCTTTCAAATATGCGCCGCTTTTGCTCTGTCCGCCCCTGTCTGCTGTTTGTTCAGAAGGGATCCTCCTTTTGTGTACACAAAAGGAGGGAGCGGGGCGGCGCGCTAAAAGATAACCTCTTCCAGCTTCAGCTGTTCCTGTTCTTTTGTGGACATTCCCAGGAGCTCTCCGAACACGTATTCATTGTGTTCTCCAAGCAGCGGGGCAGGTCTCGAAATCCGGGCAGGCGTCTCCGACAGCTTCCACGGCGGTGCAATCGTCTTTCGTGTGCCCAGGACGGGGTGCGTCACTTCCGTAATGGCCTCCCGGGCGATCAGATGAGGATTGGTAAACAGGTCCTTCGCCTTAAACGAGGGCATGGCGGCCACGCCGGCCTCCTGCAGCAGCTCCATAAGTTCCTGATACCTGTAGTTTATGGTCCACTCCTCCATCAGGCGGTCCAGCCGGTCCTGATTCTGCCACCGGCTGTATGCGCTGGAGAACGCCTCTTCCTTGGTCCACTCCGGTGAACCCATGACCCGGCAGAGCGCCTCCCACTCCTGATCGTTTGCCACGGCAATGCTGATCCAGGCATCATGGCCTTTACAGCGATAGCAATTATGAGGCGCCATGATGGCGTCATGGTTGCCGGTCCGCATCGGCGATCTTCCATTCATGGAGTAGTCCATCATCTGATCGCCGATCAGCATATTGAGCGCCTCCGAAGAGGACAGGTCGATAAATTGTCCCTGCCCCGTCCGCTGGCGGATATTCAGTGCCATAAGAACGGCAAAGGCTGCGGCCGTGCCCGCTCTGGCGTCGCAATCACTCGTCAGCGTATTGGGTACTCCATCAGCATAACCGGTGAGATTGGCCTGGCCGCTGAAGCAGGAAAAGCAGGGGGCGTAGGCGGCATAGTGTGCGTAGGGCCCGGTTCCTCCATACCCGGACAGCGAGAGCATAATCAAATCCTGCTTTACCTTGACCAGTTCCTCATAGCCGAGCCCCAGCCGCTTCATGACGCCGGGGCGCATATTCTCCATGGCGACATCACTGACGCTCACCAGGCGTTTGGCGAGCTCCTTGCCCTTGGCTGTCTTCAGATCAATCGATACGCTTAATTTGTTCAAATTGATCTCGAAGAAATTAGAGGAAGCCTCGTAGTCCTTGCTGACTCCGGCGCCGGTATGGGTCCGCTGCTCGTCAATCCTCCTGTGGCTCTCGATCTTGATTACCTCAGCCCCCATGTGGGCAAGCAGCATACTTCCATAGGGTTCGGCCAAAACCCAGCCGAAATCGGCAACTCTTACGCCTTTCAGTGCAGATTTATCCATTGCGCGATCCCCCTATATGATGCCTGCTTGTCTGAGCTTGAGCAGGTCCTGCTTGGTGTATCCGAGCCGGTCACAGAACACCTCTTCATTGTGCTGACCAAGGAGCGGGGCCGGCTGCTTCGTCCGCCAGGATATGTTGGAAAACAGATAGGGCCAGCCAGGGTATTTCAGCTTTCCCGCAAGCGGGTGTTCAATCTCCATCAGGTATCCGTGTGCCTCTATCTGGGGCGACCGGAAGAACTGCTCCGCCGTATAAGCCGGGGCCGAGGCACTTCCCTCTTTCTGAACCATGAGGAAGATCTCCTCCGCCGTATAGTTGTCGGCCCACGCCTGAAGGCGGACATGAAGCTCTTCAAAATGCGCCTGCCGGCCTGCCTGACTGTTGAACGGCTCCTGCTCTCCCCATTCCGGCCTGCCCATCGCTGTAAAAACACCCTGCCACTGTTTCTCCGAAGAGAGCACCACAATGACGTAATTGCCGTCCTTGCCCCGCAGGAGAGTCTCCAGCAGTCTTCCCATTCCGGTGCGGTTGGGGCTCTTGCCCGTATCAATAAACCGGCGCAATTGCGACCGCTCCAGGTGCATCATGGCATGCTGGATAGAGACGTCAATGTGCTGCCCGGTTCCGCCGCCGCTGTCGCGCCAGTACAGCGCCCCCAGCGTCGCAATGGCGGCGCTCATTCCGGCGTCACACTCGCCCAGGAAGCCCGGACCTCTTACCGGCTCCCGGTCGAGACTGGTGGAATTCATGGGCAGGAAATAGCCCTGACCGCTGGCATGGTATGTATTCAGCGGATATGATTTGAAATGCCGGTAGGGCCCCGTCTGCCCATAGGGGGTGATAGAAGTCATAATCAGGGATGGATTTATCTCCTTGAGGGCGTCGTAATCCAGCCCCAGCCGCTTCATCTCGCCGGGCGCTTTGTCCTCGACCAGAATATCCGCATCGGCAATCAACTTTTTAAAGATCTCCCGTCCATCCGCTGTTTCGGGGGCCAATGTAATGCCGAACTTGTTTGTATTGAGGTAGAGGTAAGTTCCGGACGTCTCCGCATTCGGCTCGTCGTGCGGAAAGGGACCGCGCCGTCTGGCCTCGTCGCCCACGCCCGGCTGCTCAATTTTTACGACCTCTGCGTCAAAGTCCGCAAAGAGCTTGGTACAGAAAGGTCCTGCGACAAAGCTGCAAAACTCTACTACCTTAAGTTCTTTTTTTAGTGGTCCTGTGCTCATAATCCCCGCTCCTTATCTGCCGGGCACATAGGTTTCCGCTCTCGCCGGCAGCCGTACAACAGCCTTGGAGGTCTGGTGGATCGTCCCGAGCTGGTTCTCGCAGTGCATATCAATGTCCACCAGATACTCGTCGCCTTCATGCCGCTTGCCGACGACGTTGCCCTTGACCCAGGTCGTATCGCCATGCCAGTTGGGACGGCGCGTCTGGCACTGCTGCACCTTCAGGAATCCGTCGTCGCCCATCCAGTTCTGAATCGCCTTCTGCATCAGGGCCTCGGACTGGCCATGGTAGCCGTAGCCGCCCATCTTCAGGCCTGTTGCCCGGCCGCAGGCATCCGTCAGGTGAGATTCCGCGCGCCAGCGGGGCGCATTGGTCTCCGGATCCACCCAGCCGTGGGTCTCTACGTTGCCGTTGAGCATATCCCAGTTGATGTTGAACGCCGACTGCTGACCCATCGCGCCCATCATGACGTGGGAGTCGAGCACCGTCAGGGGGCCCGCCACCACGGGGAAGATCTCCTCGCCAACCTCTACATCCTCCCAGAAACGGGTCTTTGCACCGCGGCGGTTCTTCTCCTCGTCCGCGTAGCCCTGGTGAATACGGTCCAGCTCCTCCTGGGTGTAGCGGTACCGGGGCCGGTATTCAAAGGCGCTTTCCGTCTTCTCACGGCTCTCCGCCACAATGTTCATGCGCGTCCGGTCTCGGTAGGCCACCACCTCGTCGTTTTGGTTGAAGTACGTCGTACGATAGACGGACTGGAACAGGCGGTAGGGCTTTTCCTGGTGGGGCTTCTTCTCGTTGACGCCCAGATCCGTACCCATGACGTGGAAGGTATCGCCGGGGCGGATGACCTTCAGCCAGGTCCAGGTGCTTCCGCCGGCCAGGCTCCGGCCAAAGCCGGGCGCGACCTTGCCCATGCCGGCACCAGCCTCACCAATACAGATGAGAATACCCGGAGGTGCAATAATTCCGCCGTAACGGGTGAACTTTGCATACTCATCCCAGCGGTACAGGGGGTTCTTGTCGCCCACAGCGTCACAGAAGTGACGAATTAAATCCTTGGTGACCAGCTCGTTAAAGGTCGCATAAAAGGAATTCGACCCCTTCTCACGGGGCGGTCCCCAGGGGTTGGGCACGTTTCCGCAGGCGTTGGGAAACGCCTTGTCGCCCCGCAGGGCATTCCGGGAGTCTGCCCACTCGTCAATCTCTTTATTGAACTCGTCGCTGAGTAATTTATTCCACATTTCTTTGCCCATTTTACTGTTCTCCTCCTCAAAAAATTTATTATTCTTAAGCGCGTAAGAATTGCGTAAGAATCCTTCATCATACGGCCGCTGCATGCAAAACAGGCAAAACATCACAGCATACATCAGCCTGAACGCACCTGATGAATCGCTGTCCGCCACAGCTACCTTTTTTCTTCAACGGCCTGTTTTTTGTGAATATAACACAAAAATACTGCAGTGGCAAATATGTAATTAGCTATCGTGTATAGCCATTAACCTATAAGATATGAAAAAACCTGCGGCGCACAGGGGCCGCAGCAGCATGCCCCGGGCAGGGGCCGGATCCGGCTCTCTTTTAACACCGTCCCCTGCCGGGCCTTCCTTCCGCAATCCGGCACGGGGGAACGGACCGGCGCAGGGGCATTGCCCCTGCGCCGGAGGTACATCTCTAGAGAAGTCCGCTAAACAGCATTGACAGGAGAGGAGTTATGAAAGCGCTGCACACAAACAGTCCAACCGCCATCACAGAAGTACCTCCCATGAATTCATTGAACGTGTAATAGCCACGGCTGAACGTATGCTGGCACGCACCCTCCAGCGGCAGAATAAACATGACGCTGGCCTGCACAGCGAGGCAGAAGCAGACCGCTGCAATAGGGATACCCGCAGCAACCATAATCGGGCCAAGGATTCCGATAACCAGAGTTCCTGTTGCGGTTCCGGAGGGAATGAGGTAGTGAATGATCCAAGTCGCAACACTGGCTCCGATAAACACAGTGAGCACAGACCAGCTTGCGGATCCTGCGAAGAGGCTGTCCACAAACCACTGTCCAAGGCCGCTGGCCTGCATAGCCTTCGCCAAGGGAAACAGGCAGAGCATAACGACGGGAACCATGACATTAAAGTTCTCCTTATACCCCTTTGCATTGAGCAACTGTACCTTCGAGAAGGGAAGCATCATAAGGAGCATGGCAATCATAGCTATAATCGCTGTGTTCGGAAGGACGCTGATCCAGTTCGAAGCGATCATCAAAACAATCATAATGCCCATGATGCACAGGAAATAATAATCCTTAAACTGAAGTTTTTTGGGGATTGCGGCGAACTTCTGTTCAATCGCTTCAATCTGCTTTGCATCCAGCGCTTCCGGCTTAAAATATTTTGGAATGGCAAAATACGCCAAAGCGGTCAGTATAATTGCGACGGGAACGCCAAACAAAGCCCACTGGACGAAGGTAACGCTCTTTCCGCCTACCTCGGCCGACATTTCCATAATAGCCAGATTAACAGGGTTAGAGATGGGAAGTGCCAGGCCGCCGGTCATTGCACCAACATAAACGCTCAGCATAATGCCGCCGCACAGGCGGCTGGTACCAGGTTCGGGATCCCCCAGCGCCCCGATCACTGCGGAAACAATGGCAACTGTAACCACCTGCGCCGCACTGTCGGCGATAAACACGGATACGACGGCAGACAGCAGAAGAACCGCTCCGATCAGCTTTTTGGAATTACCCTTGGTCATTCGCCAGAGGGCCCGAAAGATAATGGCAGAAATATTTGTATTCCTGAGGGCTCCGCCGAGGCCAAACCCCGCCATCACAAAGAACAGCGTACTGGTACAGGCATTCTTACATAGATTTCCAATGGAGTCTATCCCACACACCGCCATCATAACAATCAGCAAAAAGCAGGTACATACCATAGGTAAGACTTCAGAAATAAACAGAATCAGGGTCACAATGACAATCCCCAACATACGCCAACCAACCACTTCAAGACCTGTCGGGGGAGCGGTGGTCACAAACACAAGAAGAACAACCGCACACAGCACGAGTACTGCCAATTTGAAAAAGAAATTTTGCTTAATACCGCTTTTCATATAGTCATCCCATCCTTTTTCATTCTCTTGCCGGAATCTCTCTTTATCCTATCGATAGACAGTCAATGCGGCGTTATCATGGTATATTGGCATCCCCCCGCTAATCTGTGATAGGCTCGAACCCCCATGGGTGATCTGCTCCCGAATCAACCCACGAAGCATTCCACGTGCAGCTCCGGTTAAATCTCGAGGGCGGGACCCAAATCGTCATTCGCAGCTGCTATCAGGGCGTCCCAGTTCGGCGGAAGCTCTATGGTGGTGCTGATTGGTTCCAAGGTACAGCACCCCATGCGCATATAGTATCCATGTCCCGATTGTTTGCCGCCGGCAACCACTATCATAAGCTGCTCCGGCTTAAAGCACACAGGCCACGGCTCTCCCTCGGGGAACCACTTTTGCACCGTATTTTCTGTGCGCTTGAGGAGATGCGAGTCGGTGGACACCACAGACCACTGGTATTTGGAGTTCTCCCACAAGAACTGTTTTACCGCTTTCTTGCTCCAGCCCGCGCGGGCGATTCCATTTGCAATTCCTCTCGGCATGACAATGATCCCAGGCGAGCTTTTTTCAGAGTAGTTGGTAAGAATGTTGCCGTAGTCACCGTTGAGCATACGGGCATAATACAGCAGCGTTTCATAGCAGGACTGTTTATCGCCGGCATCCAGAGATGTAATATTGGTTGAACTGGCAATCGCATGAATGGTAACGGCGTTTACACCCTTCTCAAAGCCTCTGTCTTCCCCAAGGGTGGTCCATCCCTCGGGCACGCCGTCTTCATCCTCCGCAAAAAATACATTGGCCCATTTCTGCGGCCCCCCGAAATTCGCCATGCACACGGTTCCGGGGTAGGCCTCCCCGATGTCCTGAAGCATCAGATGTATAGCGCGCCCGATGCGTCCGCCTGCCGGATACCCGGGATGGGGGCCAAGGCAGCCGTATTCCGGATTCATTCGTATCTGCCTGCTGATGGGGCCGTGGACAATGGCCGCTATGCTTGACGAGCAGGTCGTGGCCTGCATCATATGTAAGCGGAAGCGCGGGTCGAGCATTGCCCGGGTTATGGCTATCATAACAGGCATATACTCAGGGCGTCCGCCGGTCATGGCCAGATGTATGGCAAGCGCTTCCACGGTAGCATTTCTGCCGCTGGGCAAAATTCTGCCAATCGCCGTATCCCTCGGCAGATCGGTTCCCGTAAGCACCCAGTTGACTCTGTCATGGGTGGGCGGGATCAGCGGCAGACCATCGCCCCAATTGTTCTGGAGAAAGAGCGCATTCATTTTGTCGAGGGCATCATCATAATCCCTGCCCTCAATCATCATTGTCTTAGGCTCTTCCCGCTTCTTTCTTTCTTTTGCGGTAGGCTTCCATTGGGTCAGGCCGTAGACAATCTTATCAACATTCTGTTCCAGCCGGTCGAAATCTTTCCCCGGCAGGAACATATCTGCGGGAAATTCAAACATGGAGGCATCCCTGAGAAATCCCATAGACTGAAAACAGTTCTGAACAATCCCTTTAAAGCCTGTGCGGGCTATCATAAAGGTGGGAATGCCCTTCTTTTCAATGCGGGCAAGTGCACGGCCAACTGCCGTGGCGCAGCCCCCTCACCCAGCAACTCCGCCTATGACTGCATCGCAGCCCTTGGCCGCCACAATATCTCCCAAGGTCTCATCGTCGGCAATATTTGCCGACTCGTTGGGAAGCTCTGTATACGGGACAAATTTAATATCGGGATAAATTTTCCGAAGCATCTCACGTACAAAAGGGAATACGCGGTCCGCTTCCCATGCCCTGTTGGAGATCTCGCCAATGGTCTTTCCGTTCAGATCCGGGAGCCTCTGGGCATAACCCGCTTTTTCTCCTTCCCACTTCGCCCCTCTGGGGATGAATACCTCTAACTCCATACCATCAGTCCTTTCCATTGTTTTCTATGGCAAACTGCAACAGCAGAATCCACTCCCGCATATATCACGTTCCCGCTCGCCAAAGTTGTTAAAGAGGTACACAATTTACTCCCTTCCCTCGCCTGCGCAGCCATCTGGCTTGGCTTTCGGTTCTGGGCATGCGTCTCATCTCTTTAAACTCGTTAAACTTCCAAGTAGCGCCCGAGGGCCATCGCCGCACAGACGCCGTCTCCCACAGCCGTCGATATCTGCATGGGGGAGTGCTCACGGACGTCACCGGCGGCAAAAATCCCCGGGATTGCTGTCTCCATATGCTCATTGACAGGAATCTGTCCGGCCGGCGTCAGGTCAAGCACACCCTTCAGAAACTGCGTATTGGGTATCAAACCAATCCGGACCAACAGTCCGTCGGCGTCCAGCCGCCTCTTCTCACCCGTGCTGCGGTCCTCAATCTCCACCCCTGTCATCTGCTCCCCGCCTACCACCG
>ERZ773258.2647-NODE-2647-length-10669-cov-13.652723_pt1 | contig 10669 bp, 10 predicted proteins | sample MGYA00511962_ERZ773258 | MGnify/ENA primary metagenome ERZ773258 (study PRJEB29015, sample SAMEA2737755) | human gut metagenome | biome: human gut; feature: human-associated habitat; material: faeces | place: China | collected 2012 ... | reverse complement strand
AGCATCTGCCTTACAAGCAGAGGGTCACAGGTTCGAGCCCTGTAGGTCCCATTTATGCCGCAGTGGCGGAACTGGCAGACGCGCAGGACTTAAAATCCTGTTGTAGTGATACAGTACCGGTTCGATTCCGGTCTGCGGCATTCATTCAAAACACTTGACAAGAGTGTTATAATGAATGAGTAAATAAAATATGTGTGTGTAGCTCAGCTGGATAGAGCACTTGGCTACGGACCAAGGTGTCGGGGGTTCGAATCCTCTCACGCACGTTATATAGTATAGAAAGAGCAGGTTGTAATACCTGCTCTTTCTATACTACAAATCGTCCGCGGACGATTTGAACCCCAGGGTTCGTTCTACACTTCGTTGCGGTCGGCGCTAAGCGGAAGTCCACCGGACTTCCAGCGCCCTCTCATGCACGTTATATAATATAGAAATACTTGGTGATTCTCAGCCATTAAAAATGAGAGACAATAAAGTTTGGTAACTACTAGCCCAAAATAGCTGATGATAAGGAGGTCTAAAAGGCTTCCTTATTTTTTACAAAGGAGATAATGTGGAATTTGTGTTATTTAAGGAGAAAAGGGTATAGAATTGAAAATTTAATATAAATTATGAGGAGTAAGGATTAATGAACTATTACATAAGTGACCTGCATCTGTTCCATGAAGCATCAATCCGCTTTGATAACAGACCATTTGGCTCTTTGGAAGAGATGCATGAGGCAGTTGTTAGCCGATGGAACAATAAAGTAAACAATGGAGATACAGTATACATCCTTGGTGATATGAGTATGCGTGGCAAAAAAGAAGACCTCATATCGCTTGTTGCTACATTAAAGGGTAAAAAGATTCTTGTTAAAGGCAACCATGATGATGTATCAGATTACAGATATAAGCAGCTATTTTATGATATATGCGATTACAGAGAGATACACGACTCATACGGCGGGAAGAACTACGACCTTGTGCTATGTCATTATCCTATATTCAGTTGGAAAGGCATGAACAGAGGCACGATCCTGTTATACGGTCATACACACAATAGTGCAGAGGACGTATATTTTCAGAAATGCCTTGCAGGAATGGAAGAAAATGACTGCCGCCATGTAGGTGATAAGCCAATACAGGCATACAATGTGTGCTGTATGAAGCCATGGATTGATTATGAGCCAAGGAGTCTGAAAGAAATTATTGAAAACTATCAAAATATAAAATGATAGATGAATTAAGGCAATGATTTCAATTTAAAATGGAGATAATGTGATGAACGAACAATGGTTTTTATTGGGTGATATACATGGCAGCGCACAGCCGGTTCACTATTTTTATCAAGAAAACAAAGAGAGATTGAGTTTGGATTCATCAGCAAACTATATGATTCTACTTGGTGATGTTGGTGCAAATTTTGCTCTCACTGGTCAGAGAGATCATAAATTCAAATCAGAGCTTTCAAAATTGCCATTTACTTTTATATGTCTAAGAGGAAATCATGAAGCCAGAGTAAAAACGGTTATGGACAAAAATCCTGATGGATGGGAAACAATATCAAAATATGATGGTTCCATATTTGTTGAGAAAGAATTCCCTTACATTGAGTATTTAGCAGACGGACCGGCAGTATATAATTTTAAGTCTTATAAAACTTTATCTCTGCCCGGTGCTTACAGCGTGGACAAGTACTATCGTCAAGCCAGACATTTGACGTGGTATAAGGATGAGCAATTAAACGAAAAAGAAATGGAGCTCGGAAGAAAATTGTGCAGAAATGAGGCACCGTTTGATTTAGTACTTTCGCATACATGCCCATATCTATATGAACCAACCGATTTGTTTCTTGCAGGACTTGATCAGAGCACGGTTGATTCAACCATGGAAAGATATCTCGGCGAGATAGAATTTAATTTGGATTATAAGAGATGGACCTTTGGACATTTTCATGCCGACCGGCTGTATCCATGGGCTGATGGCAGACAGATGCTGATGCTATTCAACGAAAATGTTGTAAATCTGGATAAATTTATGAATATGACCGAAAAACAGTCGTTTAAAGATATTATTGCATAAAAGAGCAAATGTGGCACAAAAGCCTAAACCGCATCAATTCTTTGCAGGAACTTTATTAGGTTTGAAAGAGATTATTGACATGGTTTAAGATATCAAATAAATAACATAATTGAGGCACGGAGTATTAATTCCGTGCCTCAATTGTTTTATCCGGATTACCTTTCTGTTGTAAAATAAAGGGCGTTATTTCAGTGCAGATATAATTTTGAAATATGGCTTGAAAAGGCTGTAATATTTCAGACCATCTGTCTCACCATAGCTCTTTGTGATGGCAGATCTTATGCCATTGAGATTTTTTGTTTTATTCTTGTTTTTTTCAAGAAAATCAACAAAATTTCCGGGATCATTAATATCACTGTGAGCGAAAATTATACCTGTAAAACGCTCTACCTTCTTTTTACGCGTGAGCTTCTCAGGCGTAAAAGAGTAAGATTTGTCTTTTATGGTTTTATAAATTGTCTGACCCTGTTTCATACCATAAACATGAACCAGCGTCTCATGAAGCTTGAGCAGATTGTCTTTTCCCATGCAGTTTAGGAAAGAATCTACCTCAAAATGGTCGAAGTCTTCGGATACTGCCGATACTTCAGAAATATCTGATGTATCAATGCTGTCCGTTGAGGATTTAGCCTCATCTGCTTCGTTTTTATTTGAGCTGTTACCAGAACCGTTATGAGGTGTCTGTTCGTCAGTGAATGGTAAGTCATCATTAGTCATAAGCTTATCACTTGACGGTAAGTCATCGTTAGTTGCAAGCTCATCACCTAACGGTTCACTGTCTGTATAGCTGCTATGATTGCCATCGATAAGTTCATTCAGATTGTAAGACTTTGCGGTGATAGCATCGGTATCAGTATCGGTATTGATATTGATATTGACGTTATCTTCCCTGGATGGAATATCTGCTACTACCTGATACTTGATGTTTTTTCTTCGCTGGACAGCCTGTTTGCAGAAATTTACATTGAATCTGCGTACAGCGAATCCCTTATCTTTCCAGAACCTTACAGCAGGGTCATAGCCTGTGTCATTGCTCATTATGATGTACTCATCAGCACATGACTCGGCTGATGCAGCATCACATTTGTTTTCACTGAATGAACCAGCGCATCCCATCAGATATCCCATATATGATACGAGCTGAAAATCAAGGGCATTCGTGCCCTCATAGGATTCCTCAAATCGGATATTTATTTTGTTATTTTCCATAAGTCTGATGACTGACATGTATGACATGTGAGGGGATTTCTTAGTGTAAAAAACAATAATTTCGTCGTCCTCATCTGCCATATCAAACAGCATCAGCCAGTTGTCGTTGACATTTTCGCTGTCTACTAAAAAGTGTCTGATAATAATCACCATTAATCCGGATAAAGGTATTGTAGCATGTGTAGGAGAAAATGGCAAATAATATAGATTTAAGTAAATGTTAACAATACAAAGAGTGCAACATATGATATAATTTTAATATATTTTGAAAATGAAGGGGAAATAGATTTGACAGATATTGATGAAGTTAATGATGTGATACAGGAAACAGATGAAGAAACATATGCGTTGGACTTTGAATTTACAGAGGAAAAGGAATATAAAACAGTACAGAAATATGAGCTTGTGACGATTCTATCGTATCTTATAGGTGTAAGAAATGAGATACTTGATGATATGTGCAGTGATGAGTATGTGGAGCTTTTAAACAGCTTAAGAGAAAGTACAAATGCGAGGATACTCAGATATCTGTGTAAGGCACGTACAAGTCTGCTGCGCAACTATAAAAAAACAGACAATGAAATAAAATATAATCTGGGTAATATAAACAGGATGGAGTGGTTTGATGCAGAGAATATAAATAAGCTTGAGAGCTGGGAAGTGCATATTATATTGTATAATTCATCGGCTGACAAGTATTGCGTACATATTAACAAGCTGATAAATGAGCACGTGGATGCATGCAAAAAGCTTTTCCCAGACTGGGTAAAATGGGAGTATATCAGGGATTTGTTTGTCATAGCGGATTATGAAAAGCCAAAGAAGCTAAAGGCAGAGTTTACTGTCTATAAAGAGCACAGAAAAGAGTATCCATACGGGATGTACATTCACTGGCGCCCGGATGGCAGGGGAAATCTGCTCAATTCCGATGGACGTATATTAAAGACAATATACAGACAGCATGGTGATTATTTCAATGACGGTTCAAAATACAGGGATGCAGTGGAAGATACAAAGGAAAATATATATGAGTTTATCCGTGAAAGTATGCGTGTTGTGATAGTTGTGGATTGTGAAAATTCTGATGTATACAAGCTGTATGGAGTATTAAAAAACTTAAATTCTGAGCAAATGTCCAAAATAGAAAAAATTATACTTTATGATGATTATCATACATCCTGTGGATGGGACTGGCTGGAAAAATTCATACATATCCCTGTATTCCACGAGGAGGTGGAACGTGTGACAGACCGAAAGTCGCTTGTTGATATAAAGATGACTGCGGGAGTGTGTGAGGCGTATTATAAGGACAACATAGACTCGTTTATTTTGTGCTCAAGTGATTCGGATTACTGGGGACTTATTTCATCGGTAAAGGATGCTCATTTCCTCGTGATGTACGAATATAGCAAGTGCGGACAGTCGATCAAGGATGCACTTACAAAACGATGTATATTTCATTGTTCAATAGACGATTTCTATACAGGAAATGCAAGTGATTTAAAGAAAAAAGTCATGATAAGTGAATTGAAAAATCTGACAAATGATATTGTCGGAAAAAATGGCTGGGAGATGACAAGACAGATATACGAGAGGACTAAAATTACATCGACAGAGCGAGAAATGAAGGATTTTTACAATAAATATGTTAAGTCATTGCGGTTAAAAATTAATGAGGACGGAGTATTCGAGATTGTGGTCAATGAATATTGATTATCGTAAAACTGTTTTATGTAATTATTGTCGGTCACACATGTATTGTGTGAAGGTTAAGCCTTATTTTAGCGGAAAGAGTGGGAAAGTATGATGAAACCGATGCTTGAAATCTGCTGTGGCAGCTTTTCGGATGTGAAAACAGCATATGAAAATGGTGCAGACAGGGTTGAACTGAACAGTGCCCTATATATGGGAGGGCTGACACCTACACTCGCCAATTTAATATATGCAAAGGAGAACTGCAATATACCGGTAGTGGCAATGGTTCGGCCGAGGGGTGGCGGATTTTGCTATTCGGATGAAGAATACGACACTATGCTTATGGATGCAAAAATTCTTTTAGAGCATGGAGCAGATGGTATTGCGTTTGGATTTCTGACAGAGGAAAAAATGCTTGACAAAAAGCGCACGAAGGAAATGATAGAGCTCATTCATGAGTATGGCAGGGAAGCTGTGTTTCACCGCGCCTTTGACTGCATAGATAATCAGGACAGTGCAGCGGAGAAGCTTATTAGGCTTGGCGCAGATCGTATCCTCACAAGCGGTGGAGCAGTAAATGTATGGGATGGCAGAAAACAGCTTAAGCATCTTCAAAATCAATATGGAAAAGATATTACGATTCTGGCAGGAAGCGGCGTGAATGATACCAATGCGAGAGCACTTATCGAATACACGCGAATTACGCAGGTGCACAGCTCGTGTGGTTCCTGGAAGTGTGATGTGACAGCAGCGGGCAATGCAGTGGATTTTTCGTATGATGAAGCGATGAAAAACTGCTATCAGTGTGCGGATGCAGGTAAGGTTAGGAAGCTTGCGGAAGAGGTAAGTGGAGTGTAATATTAAAGCAAAAGATTATAGAATTTCGGAGGAAGCAATTAATGGCAGAACAGGAAAACAGTAAGGATTTAATCAGTGTACTTTGGAGTGGCGCTGATGTACTTCGTTCTAAAATGGACGCGAATGAATATAAGAATTATCTTTTGGGAATTGTATTCTATAAATACCTATCAGATTCATTTTTGATAAGAGTATATGATTTGATAAATGATGAGAAACCGAAATCGCTCAAGGTGGCACTTGAGGCATATAAAAATGAGCTGAAGGGTGAATATGCCAATGATTTGCTTGATGAATTAAAGCAGGATCGTAAATATGTAATTGAGCCTGAGCTTACATATACATGTTTTGCAGAGGATGCAAGGAATAATTGCTTTAATCGTGAGCAATTACAGAAAGCATTCAATAATATTGAGCAGAGCGGAGAGTTGTTTGTGGATTTGTTTTCCGACATTGATTTGTATTCAAGCAGGCTTGGAGCGGGAGACCAGAAACAAAGTGATACAATTGCAGAACTGATAAAAGTAATAGACCAGGCGGATTTGCTTAATTCCGATGGTGAAATACTTGGAGATGCATATGAATATCTGATAGGACAGTTTGCGTCAGAGACCGGTAAGAAGGCGGGAGAATTCTATACACCACAGGCAGTATCAAAAATTCTTACTAGAATAGCAATAACAGGACAGGAGAATGTGAAAGGTTTGTCAATCTATGATCCATGTATGGGCTCAGGTTCGCTGCTTCTTAACGCAAAGAGATACTATAAAGGTGATACAAACTATATAAAGTATTATGGACAGGAACTGAACATGTCTACATATAATCTGGCGAGGATGAATATGTTCCTGCATGATGTAGCTGCGGAGAATCAGAATCTGCATCATGGAGATACTCTTGATGCAGACTGGCCAACTGGTGAGGAAACTGACTTTCACATGGTACTTATGAATCCGCCGTATTCTGCAAAATGGAGTGCTGCATCAGGATTTTTACAGGACGAAAGATTTTCAGAATATGGTGTTTTGGCGCCAAAATCAAAGGCTGATTATGCATTTTTACTTCATGGACTTTATCATCTGAAAAGCAATGGAACAATGGCCATTGTTTTGCCACATGGAGTGCTTTTCAGAGGTGCAGCAGAGGGAAAAATAAGAGAAAAGCTCCTTCGTTCAGGAAACATATATGCGGTTATAGGATTGCCGGCTAATTTATTTTATAATACGTCTATTCCTACATGCATTGTTGTACTTAAAAAGCATAGAGATGGCAGAGATGTACTGTTTATTGATGCGTCAAAGAAGTTCATTAAGGGCAAAAAACAAAACGAAATGTCAGACGAGCATATTGATGAAGTTATGGATTTGTATAACAGAAGGGAAACTGTAGACAAAGAATCCTATCTGGCAAGCTTTGATGATATTGAAAAGAATGATTTCAACCTAAACATACCGCGATATGTAGACAATTTTGAAAAGGAAGAGGAAGTCGATATAAATGGTCTGCTTGAGGATATGCAAAAAACAGATGACGAGATAGGAAAGGTCGAAGGTGAGTTTGTGAATTTGTTAAAAGATCTGACATCGTCCGATGAAAATATAATGGTATCGTTAAATCGTTATATTGATATGATTGAGGGGTGATTTGTATGGAAAATCCAAAGATTAGATTTAAAGGGTTTACTAAGGATTGGGAACAGCGTAAGTTTTCTGAATTGTATGCTAGGTCAAGTGAAAAGAATGATGGTAGCATAGGAATGGATAAAAACATCACTGTAGCGACCATGCAGTTCAAGAATGATGTTAAGGTTTCTACTACGGAATATCTCAAAACATATTATACATTTAAATTAGGGGATATAGCATTTGAAGGTCATCAGAGTAAAGAGTTTCGATATGGCAGGTTTGTTGAAAATGATATAGGAAACGGTATAGTTTCTCATATTTTTGCTGTTTTCAGACCTATTCAAGAATATGATTTATATTTTTGGAAGTATGCAATCAATAATGAAACATTAATGCAGCGCATTCTTGCTAGAAGCACAAAAGCGTCAACAATGATGCATGACTTGGTCACTAATGACTTTCTAAATGAAACATTTTTAGTGCCGTCAGTGAAGGAACAAAAGCAGATTGGAGCATTTCTCAATAAGCTTGATAATCTTATCACTCTTCACCAGCGAAAGTGTGAACAGACAAAAAAAATGAAAAAATATATGCTTCAAAAAATGTTTCCTCAAAATGGAGCAAAAGTTCCAGAAATTAGATTTGATGGATTTACTTACGATTGGGAACAGCGTAAGTTGGGAGATGTAGCAGAATTCAGTAAGGGAAACGGATATTCTAAGGGCGATTTAATAGAGTCTGGAACACCGATTATTTTGTATGGAAGATTAATTTAAATTAGTTGATTGTCTTGAAAAATGCTTGATTTGCAGGCATATTCGCAGGTTTGCAGATTGATTTTACTACTCATTTACTACTTTTAACGAATTGAGCCTTGATATGCAAAAAGCACCTGCGGACTGCCGGATAGACCGCTGCACCACCTTACGCGGCACGTCGAAAAGAAAAAATAAAATAAGCACCACCTATAAGGCGGCGTTTCTCACTCCTACACAGGAGAACAGGAACGCTGCTTTTTTTATGCCCTCGTGTTACGCAGTAAGGGCAAACAAAGCCTTGATTTATGCGGCTCTTAGAGCGTGGAAATGAGAAAGACAAGGGTTGATACCTTTTCCCTCAAAACCGCGTTTCTACTGCGTAACAAATCCAACGAAAAGGAGTGACGAAGCTATGGCAGTTTTCCGCGTGGAAAAGAACAAAGGTTATACCGTTATGAGCAACCACCATTTACGCAACAAGGAGCTTTCCTTAAAGGCAAAGGGCTTGTTGTCGCAAATGCTCTCACTTCCCGAAGATTGGGACTACACCCTTGCAGGACTGTCCCTTATCAACCGGGAAAAGATTGACGCTATCCGGGAAGCAGTACGGGAACTGGAAAATGCCGGATATATACAGCGTTCAAGGGAACGTGATGAGAAAGGATGCTTACGCGGTACAACGTATGTTATCTATGAGCAGCCGCCTAAGTTGGATTTACCTACATTGGAAAAACCAACATTGGATAATCCAACATTGGAAAAGCCTATGTTGGAAAAACCTACGTTGGAAAATCCAACGCAATTAAATAAAGAACTATTAAAGACTAACTTACCAACAAAAGAAAAATTAAATACAGATATATTAAGTACCCATTCCATTCCTTTCCATTCCCTAAATCCCTTTCCCTTAGAGGACGCGGCACAGCCGCCGGAACGGAAGCGAAAGGAAACGACAGACGCATATCGCGTGTATGAGGAAATCATCAAGGACAATATCGAGTACGACTATCTGATACAGGACAGATACCTTGACCGGGACAGGATAGAGGAAATCCTTGCCCTTATTCTTGAAACCGTCTGCACCAAACGAAGAACAATCCGTATCGCCGGGGACGACCACCCGGCAGAGCTTGTAAAAGCAAAATTTATGAAACTGAACAGCGAACATATCCGCTTTGTACTGGACTGTATGCAGGAAAACACCACCAAAATCCGCAACATCAAGCAGTACATGAAAGCTGCCCTTTTCAATGCCCCGTCTACGATTGGCAGCTATTACACGTCCCTTGTATCTCACGATATGTACGGCGGGCGCACTATCCAGTCGGCAAGAAGCAAGGGCATACCCGATTACACCTGCAACGAGGGCGAAAGCCTGTAAACCAACCTAAAGGAGGATTTTATGATGACACAGAGAACAGGAGCTTTGATTTTTGATGAAACCGCTGACCGCTACGACATTCGCTTTGACGTAAACGACTATTACGGGGGTTTGCATTGCGGCGACTGCATGGAGGTCTTTGTGCGGGGCAAATGGAAGCCTACCCGTATGGAGTACGGGGACAACTGGTATCTTGTAGGTATTCGGGCGGCAGACCTTTCCGGGCTGCGGGTACGGATTTAACAGGGCGGCGTGAAAGCGGACGCTCTTTTTTTCATGCCCGCCCCGCTTCCCGGCGGCGGGCATACCACCATAGAACACGAAAGGAGGACACCCATTGCAGGAGGAAACCAACGAAAAGACCATAGCCCTTTACATCAAGACCGGGAAGCTGACGGCGCAGCAGCTCCAAAAGGCTATGAAAGCCCTGCTTGCACAGATGAAAAAGCAGCATGACAGACAGAAAATCCCGCATGGAAAGCAGACCCTAAAGCAGCTTATGAAGCAGAACGCGGGCGTTTCCAACATTGAAATCACAAAGGACAATATCAAAGCCTTTGAGAGTACGGCGAAAAAATACGGGATTGACTTTGCCCTAAAGAAAGACAGCACCGAAACCCCGCCCCGCTATCTTGTGTTTTTCAAGGGACGGGACGCGGACGCACTGACCGCAGCTTTCAAGGAGTTTTCCGCAAAGAAACTGACGCAGGAACAAAAGCCCCCTATCCGAAAGCTGATTGTTTCCCTCAAAGAAAAGGCGGCGGCTCTGAACACACAGCGGGACAAAGTAAAAAACAAAGACAGGGGGATTGCAAGATGAACGCTATCAACTGGAAAAAACTGCTGCTTCCCAACATTCCCTATCTGTTCTTTGTGTATCTTTTTGATAAAGTCGGGCAGGCGGTACGCCTTTCGCCGGGGGCTGACCTGTCCGGCAAGGTGTTGTCGCTTGGGGAGGGATTTTCTATGGCTTTTGCAAACCCGCTTCCGAGTTTTGCCCCTATGGATTTGCTTATCGGTATTGCGGGGGCTGTCCTTATCCGGCTTATGGTGTACTTCAAAGGCAAGAACGCGAAGAAA
>ERZ773258.2640-NODE-2640-length-10685-cov-9.031326_pt1 | contig 10685 bp, 8 predicted proteins | sample MGYA00511962_ERZ773258 | MGnify/ENA primary metagenome ERZ773258 (study PRJEB29015, sample SAMEA2737755) | human gut metagenome | biome: human gut; feature: human-associated habitat; material: faeces | place: China | collected 2012 ... | reverse complement strand
GAGAGCGCCCTTTTGAGGTTTCTCATTGGAACTTCCTCCTTCTGATTTTTGAGTGTAAGGGGCGTATAACTCCCCTTGCCTCTGCGAAGACTATAAAACAAAATCGGCCGTTCGTCAACCGGTTTGGGCCATTTGTAACAAAGCTGTAAAATAGCCTCCAGCCCTTGGGCTGGGGGCTATTTTTATCCTTAGACGCTGGTCTTTCGCGAAGGTTCCTGCTGCTTTCCGGGGAACTGCGTCGAAATACAGCAGACACGCCCCTCCCGGATATCCCCCGCCAGAGCCGCCCCGCATGTCCGCCCTGCGCCGCATCTCCAATTCCCGGTCTGCCGCACCTGCGCTCCGGCAGACTGCAAATGAATAAAAGGAGGGCGCAATGAAAACGGTCAGGGAGGGGGGCAGGCAGAGACAGCAGTTTTATGACCTGCCCTACCTTATAATATATATAACATGTGCGGAACTTTTTTCCCTTCTGAACCGTCTAATGACCAGCGGGAAAAGCTTAAGGATTATTTAAGAATTTGTCACTGAATTGTGGTTTGTCTTCCCGGCATCCCGTGATACAATGGTATCTGTGAATCCATGCAAGTATTTTAGGAGGAAAAGAACATGACGGAACAGCAAACTCCTGTTATGGAAGCGACCGCAGCGGAACAGCCGCGCACCACACCGCCTGCGGGGCCTCCACAGACGCCGAAAAAGAAGAAAAAGAAAAAAATGCCCAAAGCGCTCAAAATCGTCATTGCATTGATTATCGTGGCGGCTGTCGTCATCGCGATAGGGGTTATTCTGTGGATGTTTGTTTTCCGGGAAAACACCGATAAGGGCGAGGCCATGACCGATGTGGTTATGCGCGGCTCTATCCAGAGCATGGTGGAGGGCAGCGGCCTGACCAAGGCCAAGGACGCCGCCACCATTACCCCCAACACCGGCGGCACCATTGAGGAGCTTTTCGTAAAGGAGGGCGACGTGGTTACCGAGGGCCAGCCCTTGTATACGATGGACGACACCACCGCCCAGGACGCTGTGACGGATGCACAGAAGACAGTGGATAACTGTACGAAGGAGCTTCAGGCCGTCTATGACAAAATTGCCGAGCTGACCATTACTGCACCCCATGCCGGCAACCTGAGGGAGGTGGGAGATTTCAAGATCGGTGATACCGTGTCGGAGGGGACCACCATCGCCACTCTGGTCAACGACACCAAGCTGCGCCTCTCCCTTTACTACAGCTATGCCTATGAAGACGAGATTCATGTGGGCCAGAGCGCCCAGATCTCCATTCCCGCCACTATGGGCACCCGCAGCGGCACTGTGGAGAGCATCAATAAGGTCCGCTACGTCACTCCCGAGGGCGCCATTCATTTCGAGGTCGTCTTTGTGATGGACAATCCGGGCACCCTCACCGAGGGAATGGACGCCTCGGCCGCCATCACCGCTTCCGACGGAACTCCCATCTACCCATATGAAAACGGCACCCTGGAGTATTACGAAACCACCGTCATCAAGGCCAAAGCCACCGGCCCGGTGGAGAGCGTAAACCTCCTGAACTACGCCGATGTGCGGCAGGGGCAGGTTCTGGTCCAGTTGGGCGCCAAGGATACCGACACCGAGATCGCCACTCAGGAAAACGCTCTGAAGGCCGCTCAGGAGAAGCTGGACGAGGCCCTGGAGGAGTTGGGCAAGTATAACGCCGTGGCCCCGATCTCGGGCACTGTTCTCACCTGTAATCTGGTTGCCGGCCAGGAGGTCACCAGCGGCCAGGCCATCACCATCGCCGACACCAGCGTCATGACCATCGAGATCTCTGTGGACGAGCGCAACATCCAATACGTCAAAGCCGGCATGATGGTGGACATTGAGCAGTATGGCAACTACTATATGGGTATTGTGGAGTCTGTCGCCCTCACCGGCAATGCCGAAAACGGCATGTCCACCTTCCCCGCCGTAGTCAAGGTGGACAATCCAGACGGTATGATGATGAGCAATACATATGCCAACTACTCCTTTGTAGCCAGTCAGTCCGAAGACTGTCTCACCGTACCGGTTCAGGCCGTCAAATACGTCAGCTTTGCCAATATTCCAGGCATGCTGGACGGGATGGGCGGAGAAACGGCTGATCCCGGCATGACGGAGCCCGGACTTGACGGCGGCATGGCCGATCCGGGCCTGGAGGACGGCGGAGACGCCCTGCCTGAAGAGAGCGGCGGCGAATCGGATCCCCCTGCTGCCGACGATGGCGCCGCAGACGGAGACATCGCTGTGCCTGAGGCTGTACCCCAGTCCTACACCGGCGGCGCAGCGGCACGGCCCCTGTCCGTCATGGTCATGCCCGCAACCGGCGGCTCCGTCGTCTCCATCGGCGGCTCTTCCTCCGGCGGTTCCATGGGCTCCTCCGGAGGTTCCAGCGACGACGGCACCGGCTATGTGGTCTTTGTCAAGGCGGCCAAGGCCCCTGAGAACGCCATTTTGGAGCCCGATCCCGCCTGGGAGTGCCCTGACGGCTTCTGGACCGTTCCTGTCGAGGTGGGCCTGTCCGACTCCACCCGGGTAGAGATCATCAGCGGCCTGAACGAAGGGGACGAGATCTTCATCGGCTACGCGACGGACAACGCCAACAGCTATGGCTATTAAGGGGCTGCGCCATGCTGATAGATGTAAAAAATCTCTATAAGATTTATAATGAAGGAGAGGAAAGCGAGGTTCGCGCCCTTAACGGGGTCTCTCTGGATATCGACCGCGGGGAATTCGTAGCCATTATCGGCGCATCCGGCTCCGGAAAGTCCACCCTGATGAACATCCTGGGCTGCCTGGATATCCCGACCTACGGAGATTACCACCTGGACGGCACGGACATCACCGAACTCTCAGACCGGCAGCTGGCCCACATCCGCAACAAGCAGATCGGCTTTATCTTTCAGGGCTTTAACCTGATCCCCGGGCTCAACGCCTACGAGAATGTGGAGCTTCCCCTGATCTATCAGGGGATCTCCATCTTCAAGCGGGAGGATTTGGTGGAGGAAGCCCTTGAGCGGGTAGGGTTGGCGGACCGTGCAAAGCATAAGCCCACCGAGATGTCGGGCGGACAGCAGCAGCGCGTGGCCATCGCCCGCGCCATCGCCACCCATCCTCCCATCATCATGGCCGACGAGCCCACCGGCGCTCTGGACTCCCGCACCGGCAAGCATGTGCTGGAGATCCTCCACCGCCTGCACAGCGAGGGATCCACCATTATCCTCATCACCCATGACAACGGCATCGCCGCCACTGCAGAGCGGGTTATCCGGATCTCCGACGGCGAAATCATCTACGACGGAAACAGAGAGGGGGCGGGACTGTGAATCTGAGCCAGGCCTTTAAAATGGCAGTCAAGTCCATTCTCTCCAAGAAGATGCGCTCCCTGCTCACAATGCTGGGCATCATCATCGGCGTGGCGGCGGTCGTCATCATGGTCTCCACCATCCAGGGCCAGAACAAGAAGAACATGGAGTACATCGAGAGCCAGGGTACCAACAAAATCGAAGTGTACGCCTGGCGCTACGACGGCAAGGATGTATCCCAGGATCTCTACAACTACTGTCTGAGCCTGAGCGACCTCGTCGAGGGAATCACGCCCAACGGGCAGATCAACAGCGAAGTCGTCGTCAAGTACGGAACCAAGACCTATTCCACTTACAACTGGGATAACTGGGAGGACATGATTACCATTTACCTAGGCAACGACCAATACGGGCTATGCAACAACTATACCATCGCCAAGGGACGGGAGCTCTCCCATCTGGATGTAGAAAAGGAGCACAATGTCTGTGTGCTGGGCGGCCGCGTGGCCGAAATGCTCTTCGACTTTGTGGACCCGCTGGAGAAAACCATTACACTCAACGGCATCCCCTTTAAAGTGGTCGGCGTCTATGAGCGGAAGAACGTGGACAACTGGCCTGAGATGGACAATATCATTCTCATTCCCTATACGTTTAACCGCAGCATGAACAACAACCAGCCCATTGAGTCCTACTCCGTGAAAGCGGTCAGCGCCCTGGCCTCCACCCAGGCAACCACCTGGCTTCAGGGCTATCTCTCCGGTCTCATCCCGGAGGGCACGGGCTACTACAACGCACAGGGCAGCAACGCCTCCATCGACAGCGCCAACGAGTACCTGCGCTCTCAGGCCCTGGTGTTGGGCGGTATTGCGGGAATCTCTCTGCTGGTCGGCGGCATCGGCATCATGAATATCATGCTGGTCACCGTCACCGAGCGCACCCGTGAGATCGGCATCCGCAAGGCCATTGGCGCCGAGCGCAAAAGCATCGTGGCTCAATTTCTCATTGAGGCCTGTATGCTGTGCTGTATCGGCGGCCTGATCGGCATCCTCATCGGCTATCTGGGAACCCTCATCGCCGGAAAGGCACTGCTGAATATGATCATCTACCCGGATGCCTTTATCACACTTCTGGCCTTTGGCGTCTCCCTGGGCCTGGGTATCGCCTTCGGCCTGTATCCGGCCATCAAAGCCAGCGGCCTCCAGCCTGTTGTGGCGCTGCGGGCCGAATAGCCGCGGGGGGTCTCTGCCTGTCCTCTGCGCAATCTCAGAGAGTGAAGGAGAAATCAGAATGAAACTGAAACGAATGCTGACCCTGCTCCTTGCAGCCGCCATGCTGACAGGGCTGCTGGTCTATCCCGCTTCCGCTGCGGAGAGCGGCGCCTTTACCGACATCTCCGACCCGCAGGTGGCCGAGGCCGCCGAGGTTCTGCGCCTGTTGGGCGTGGTCAGCGGCACCGGCTACGGATCCTTTAACCCCGGCGGCATCCTGTCCCGGGCCGAATTCTGCAAAATGACTGTAGAGGTTATGGACAAGGGCGATCAGGAGCCCGGCCAGCGCAACCGCACCATTTTTCTGGATGTGGGGCCCACCCATTGGGCCCGCGGCTATGTCAATCTGGCGTCCACCATTACCCTGGGGGGCGGTGAGGACGGCAAGGGCGGTACCCGCCTCATCGCAGGCGTGGGTAATGGCAACTTTGAGCCCGACCGCAAGATAACTTACAGCGAGGCGGTTACCATCCTGATGCGGGTGCTGGGCTACGGCGACTCCGACGTGGCCTCCGGTATCAATTGGTATGACGGCTATATGGCGGTGGCCGGCGAGGCGGGCCTCACCGACGGAATCAGCCTTGCCGCTACCTCTACTGTCACCCGCGGTCAGGCGGCACTTCTGTTTTATAATCTGCTCTTTGCCAAATCCAACAAGGGCACAGGGGATATTTATTTGACCACCCTGGGCGGGAAGAAGACCGACGGCGGCATCCTTCTGGATGTGGATGCCGCAGCGGCGGACGGCACCCAAGGCGCAGTCAAGACCACGACCGGCACCTATAAAACCGATCGCGCCACGCTCTCCTCCACGCTGGAGGGAACGCAAGGCGATATCCTCCTGGACAAGGACGGCAAGCTGCTGGCCTTCCAGGCGGACGAGGATCTAACCAGCCGCTCCCTCAGTGTCAATGAGTGGGCCTATAACTATGTGACCGACACGAATAAAAACAAACTGGACATCGACCCTGACTGCGCCATTTACATCGACGGCGCCGAGAAGGTCTACAAGGACGTATGGCAGGATCAGCGTGCCGGCGCACCGCTTACCATCTACTATACCGCCGCCGGCAAGGTGGACTACCTCTTCCTGCGCACCGCCGCTGTCGCCGAGACCGCCATGGTGGCGAAAAACAAGCCCAACGGCACTTCCAACCCCTTTGGCTCCCTGGTCAATCGGGTTACCGACTACCAGATTTATAAAAATGGTACGCCCGCCACGGTCTCCGATATCCGGCAGTACGACGCCGCGACCTATGACGCCAACACCAAAATCCTGAATGTCTCCGATCTTCGGCTCACCGGCGTGTATGAAAACGTATATCCCAACACCTCTACGCCCGCCGAAATCACCGTCCTGGGCGCAAAATTCACCGTGCTTCCCTCGGCGGCTTCTGACCTGAAGTCCTTCAAAATCGGCCAGACTATCACCCTTCTTCTCACCGTGGACGGCCAGGTGGCCGGCGTAGTCTCCAACGACACCCTTCGTTCCAACACCGTGGGTGTGGTCTCCAAAATTGACTCGGCCGGCTACGCCACCGTAGATCCGCTGAATACCGCCCTGCCGCCCCTCTCCGGCAAGAGCAGCTATTCCGGCACCAAGGCCGCCCAAATGGAGGGCCAGCTGGTCACGGTCTCTTCCAGCAGTGTTGATCGCATCAACCTGTCCCGCCTCTCGGGCAGCGGAGCGAGCAGTGCGCTGGATATGGGCACCGGCATGATGGGGAATGTCTCCCTCGCTCCCAACGCGGTGATCTATGAGCGGGTCGGCAAGAGTGTACCCACTTCTATAGATTTAGAGGATATCACCTGTAACACTATTCCAGCTAACAAAATTCTTTATATCGGCAAGGACTATGCCGGTCGTATCAACATCATGGTTTTGGATGATGTAACGGGAGATCAGTATACATATGGATTTATTAGGTACTACGTGGAACTCGATGAGAATAATAAGCCTCGCGATAATGCCATTGTATCGGTAGAAAACTCTTTGGATGAATCTACACAGTTGACTTGTGGTGTGCAATTCCAGAACGGTATGGCCGGCGGTATCGTAGCCTCCATTGAAACGCTTGATGGCAGAAACAAGCTGGCCGGTTCCGTTGAACTCATCAAGGTAAGCGGCGTCTCCCGTTCCGCCTTCGACATGGAGGCTCAGACGGTGACTACGCCCAATATGGTCCTCCCCATCTCGGACGACGTACAATGCTATAATAAGACCACCAAGACCTGGTTCGGCGGTGAGGACACCGACCCTATGGACGCCCTGAACCTGGCCCGCGCCTTCTCTGAGACCCTGACCGTTTATTACGACAAGGCCCCCGAGGACGGCGGCAAGGTCCGCGTCGTGGTTGCCGAATAAGGAACGCCTGCAAACCGGGCTGCAAGGAGATTGACCTTGCAGCCCGGTTTTTTCGCTTCCCATCATATAATACATCAGAGCCCAGGAGCACGCTCCTGGGCCCTGATGCGTTTCGCTGTGGTTTATACCGCTCTGAATGCGCCTGTCCTAGTTGATTTCAGAGATCTCCTTCATCACCGCGGCAATCATCTTGATCTCATCCACAAAAGAGTCTACATAAATAAATTCATTGGGGGCATGCATGTTTGCGCCGGTACTGGTGCCTCCAAATGATGCCACTGGGATATGATCTGCAGCACAGAATGTGGGCATGGGAGAGGTCCCAGCCAGCGTATGGTGAACGATTGTGCTGCCGAACAGCTTATTCAGTGCGGATACCACTGCCCGGCCAAAAACGCTGTCCGGGTCGCTGCGGAACGCCTTGGCCCCCGAATGCCAGATTAATTCTATGTCAGAAAATCCATGGGCGTCCAGATGCTCCCGAAGCAGCTGAAAAATCCGTTCCGGCTCCTGGCCCGGCACCAGCCGGAAGTCCATCTTTACGGACGCCTGGGCGGGAAGCACCGTCTTGCTCCCCTCGCCGGTGTACCCGGCGCACAGCCCGCAGATATTGGCCGTCGGCATATAGTAGTGCTTCTTCAGCAGCTCCTTCCCCGTCAGTCCGCCGATAAAGCCTGAAAGCCCCAGGCTCTTTTTAAACAGTGCCTCGTCAAAGGGGTCCTGCTCCAAAATATCCAAATCCTTTTGTGTCGGCGGCTGAACGCCATCATAGAAGCCTTCGATGAGGATTTTGTCATCCGGGCCCTTGATGGTGGACAGTGCCCATATCAGCCGCCACGCGGGATTGGGCACAATACCGGCGTTGCTGGAATGAGAGTCGGTCTCTGTACAGCGGACGCGCAGCTCCACATAGAGCATTCCCTTTACGCCGAATTCAATCTGCGGCGGACAGCCCGGATCCTTGAAGCCGCTCTCCCAGTGGAAGCCGTCACAGCGCAGCAGCTCCCGATGCTCCTGAGCAAATTGCTCCAGATGGGGACTGCCGGTCTCCTCCTCCCCCTCAATAAAGAACTTGACTCCGCAGGGGATGGCGCCATGCACCTTCTGCCAGGCATCCACCGCGCATATTTTAGCGGCAATCCCATTCTTATTGTCCACTGTCCCACGGGCGAAAATAGCTCCGTCCCGGATGACAGCGGAGTAGGGGTCATCTATCCAGGCCTCCAGCGGCTCCACTGGCTGGACATCGTAGTGGTCGTAAAAGCCGAACGTCCGGGGGCTTTCCCCAGGCAGAGCCGCATACAGGATTGGATTGCCTCCGGTGGGGTATTCCACCGGCTCAGCTCCGATGTTCTGCAGCGCCTCCTTTACCATCTCTACCATCTCCGGGATACCCTCTCCGGTGACGGATACGCTGGGCTGCCGACAAAAGCGCTGCAGCAGTCCTACATACTCCTCTTTGTGCGTGTCAATGTAGTTTAAAACCTGTTCCATCGGCGTTCAATCCTTTCCCTTTTCATCTGCCAGGAAGCAAGAAACAAAGTGCCCCTTGGAAATTTCACGCAGCGCAGGCTCTTCACCTCTGCACCGCTCAGTTGCATAAATGCAGCGGTTTGCAAAACGGCAGACCGGCGCGGGATTGACAGGGGAGGTGAGCTCTCCTTTCAGCAGAATACGCTTGCGGCGGTTTCGGAGCGAAGGCACCGGAATTGCACTGAGCAGCGCCTGCGTATACGGATGAACCGGATGTTCAAAGATTTCATCGGTGGGGGCTCTCTCTACAATCTGCCCCAGATACATAACGGCGATCTCATCAGAGAAGTGATTGACCACCGAGAGATCGTGGGTGATAAACATATAGGTCAGCCCCATTTGCTCCTGGAGCTCCTGCATCAAATTCAGAATCTGTGCCTGAATTGAGACATCCAAGGCTGAGACGGGCTCGTCACAGACAATAAATTTGGGGTTAAGTGCCAGAGCCCGTGCAATTCCCACACGCTGACGGCGACCGCCATCCAGTTCATGAGGATAGGCATTGTAGAAGCGCTCTGCCAATCCCACCGTCTTCATAATTTCGAATACCTTCTCCTCGCGCTCCCGTTTATTGGTTATGATGCGGTGCCGGCGTATGGGCTCGGCAATGGTCTCACTGATGGACTTGCGGGGGTTGATGGAACTGAAGGGATCCTGGAAAATGATCTGCATCTCTCTCCGCATCTCCCGCATCTCCCGCTCTGAAAGGGACAGAATGTCCTTTCCCTCAAACAGCACCTGACCGGAGGTGGCTTCCAGCAGGCGGAGTATTACCCGGCCTGTGGTTGACTTCCCACAGCCGGACTCTCCCACCACCCCCAGGGTCTTGCCCCTTGGAATTGTAAAGGAGACGTTGTCCACCGCATGGAGCATCCCTTTGGGTGTGGAGAAATATTTCTTCAGCTCCCGGACCTCCAGCAGAATATCATTTTCTGGGGTAATCAAGTCGCCTCCCTCCCTTCCTCGGCATATAGGTGGCACTCCACATAATGCTCACCGTTCAGGTAAACCCGCGGAGGCTTTTCCGTCCGGCAGATCTCCTTGGCATACCCGCATCGGGGGCAGAATGCGCAACCCTGAGGCAGGTTGGTCGGGTCCGGCATCAGCCCGCGAATGGGCTGCAGCTTGGCTTTTCGGTCATTCAGATTAGGCAGAGATTGAAACAGCCCCACCGTATACGGGTGTTTGGTGTGTTCATAGATATCCTCCAGATCGCCGTGCTCCACAACCCGGCCGGCATAAACAACGGAAACCTTGTCGCAGATCTCCACAACAATCCCTAAGTCGTGCGTAATCATCAGCATGGAAGAGCCACGCTCATCCCGCAGCTTTTTCATCATGTCCAGGATCTGTGCCTGAATGGTCACGTCCAGCGCTGTGGTGGGCTCATCCGCGATCAGAAAGCCCGGGTTGCAGGCCAGTGCAATGGCAATCACGACGCGCTGCTTCATGCCGCCGGAGAATGCTCATGTACGGTAAAGAAGCAAGCAACCGAAAACAATAGATAGACCGCCAGCACTACACTATTCCGAACCAAAGACCAAAAGATAAGCATTTTGAGAAAATCTAAACTTTTGGATTTTCCTACAATGCCGACTACGGCGGAATCCCTCCCACTCCTTATATATTTCTTTCTGTATACATTGAATTTGTATTTAGTAAAATGCAGACAACACCACGGATCGGCTTTTGGCTGGACAATTCCAACCAAACACCGCAGCAGACAGTAGAAACCATTCTGAACGTTAGGAAGCCGGTATGATTGTTACATATAAGGGGAAGAAAAATTTCTTTTAGATACTTGTTTTCCTAAAACTGATGTGATATAATAATTCAATTCCAGAAAAGGAGTAAAAAATATGCGGCAAGGTATTCTTAAATAAAACTATAATCAAATAGTGGGAACAAAGGATTATGATAGTTCCTTTTGTGGGGGCTTGGTTTTTTGTACCCAATTTAAGAATACTTTTGCCTTATCAATTTTGACATATTCAAAAAACAGCAATCACAAATAGGTGTATGCTGTATATGTGTATGTCCGCAAATTAGAATCCCCAGTGGTAAAAGTATTTTACTGCTGGGGATTTTTATGCCCTTTGGGGCTGTAAAGGGAGGACAATCACATGAAAATAATCAATATTGGAATTCTTGCCCATGTAGACGCTGGAAAGACGACCTTGACGGAGAGCCTGCTATATG